>Ga0099364_10001171_pt1 | contig 43782 bp, 38 predicted proteins | sample TergutTh196P3_FD_73070 | JGI IMG/M metagenome (GOLD analysis project Ga0099364, IMG submission 73070) | Microcerotermes parvus P3 segment gut microbial communities from Pointe-Noire, Republic of the Congo - Th196 P3 | ecosystem: Host-associated > Arthropoda: Insects > Digestive system > Gut ...
AAGCTCCACTTGGAGCTTTTTTACGCTGTTCAGCTTCGCCACAATCGATGGTAGCACATATTTTAGCTCACGGTCGTCTTGGCACTGTATAAGAATGTCGCACCAGTCCGAAAAATATACGTTGTCGGTCTTCATCTTCATCCTGTACAGGGCGTTTTTGACGCTGGCGTCCACAAATCCCGTTTCAGCCAAAAACTCCCTGAACACCTCCCTCAAAGGCGGATCGACGCGGGTGATGTTCTCAATGATCGCGCTTTTTATATCCTCGTTTTGCAAATAAGCGTTCGTCACTATACCCATGGCCGCCTCCACGGCGTCGTCGGCCTCCTTGGCGTATCGGAGCGACGAGACATGGAAAAATGCATCGGGCAGCCAAAAGAAGCCCACCATTAAAACCATGGACAGATATGGATTTTTAATGAGCGCCCCTGCCACCAGCCCCAGCGCGCCCAACAGTACTTTGAGGCGGAGCAGCCCCTCGACGCCCGCATCAAACGCGCTGTACTTCAAAACAGACGCAAGCTTTAGCTTGTAGCGAGCAAGCGGTTGGTAAAACCGCGTCGGTGTACCCCGCCGCGCGGATGCTCCCCACCGCGTGGATTCTCCCCGCCGTGCGGATTCTCCCCACCGCGTGGATTCTCCCCGCCGCGTTGCCGCGCCAGCGCTGCCAATCTGCGCGGCAGGGCCAATCTGCGCAGCAGGATGAATCCTGTTTATTGACAATGCTTTCCGCCTGTCGAACAAGCGGTTTTTGCGCAAAACGGTCAGGACGCTCATATTGCACAGAGCCAAAAATGCGGTAAATACCAAAATAAATATCGCGACACGAATAAGCATATATTATTCTTCTTTCATGCATGCGCCCGCGAGCGTAATGCTAATTGACCTCTCCCTTGTCAACGGACCAGCCTGGCTCCGAAAATCGCGCAATCTGCGTTATGTCCGCGCCGTGCTCTAAAAGCCTTTCCGAGAGTGTGTGCGAAATCGATCCGGCCCTTGTGTGGCGGCCCGTCATTTTAACAATCCTGCCGCTGTCCCCGTCCACTTCCCTGCCGTCGACCGTATAGCTAAACAACGTCCGAAATATCACCTTGCCGTTTGAGTAGTCCTCCGCTTCAATAATCCTCATGCATTTTCTGGAACCGTCGGGCAACTGAACCTTGAACACAATTATGGGGAACGCTTCGATGATAAGTTTTAGCATCAACCGCTCCGACAGCTTGGTCCCCGACATCATGCACATTGTGAGCATCCTCGTATACGCCGCGAGCGCGGTCGAAGCGTGCAGCGTCGCCAGCACGGTATGCCCTGTCCGGCCGGCCTCCTGCGCCGTCATCGCCTCCTCGCCGCGCATCTCGGCGGGGACAAGTATGTCCGGATGGAAACGCAGCGACCGCTTTAGCAAAGTGTTCGTGTCAATCGTATATTTGTCATCGTCGCTCTTTCGGGTCCTGGTGTGGATGACGCGGTTGTCCACTTTCCCCGACCCGTCCCTGCGGACTATGTCGGTGAGCTCGCGAGTGTCCTCTATGGTAAATATGCGCTTGTCGCGCGATATCCTGCTGAGCAGATACGCTATGTCCGAAGTCTTGCCCGAGCCCGTAGCGCCGGCGAGCGCGATGCTGACGCCGTGGTTCAGGCACAGCTCCATAAAATCGAGCTCGTCGGCTGTCGCCGTATCCAGCGCAATCAGTTCCTCGCGTGTGAACACTACGTTTTTTTGCTTCCTGATCGAAAACACAGCGCCGCAGTCCTCGTCGACGCATGGCGGTATGATAGCCGATATCCGGACGCCGCGCGTAATATATGAGTCTGCGGCAGGCCTTTGGCCGTCGAGGATCACGCCCCCGAGCTGCATCATTTTTTTGACAATGTCCTGGCACTGCATGGGCGAGGCAAAATGCTTCGGGATTTTTTCCCAGCCGTCTGTTGTGACTATCTCTATGTCGTCCCATGCGTTGCCGTTGATCTCCTCGACGTCGCTGCGGTAGATATATTCGGTGAGGAAGTCGAAGCCCGCCATGCTGTCATATATGGCGTTCACCAGCTCGGGGAGGCTTTCCATGCCGTTGACGTTAATTTCATATTCCCTGATATAGCGCGCCACCAGGAACTTTATGTAGTGGGCTGCGGCGGCGTCTTCCAATATTGCGGCGAGCTCCGCCGTGTGCCCGCTGTTCATGACGTCGCGGACCAGCGTGAGCGCCTCGCGGTATTCGAGGAAATTCCTCCCCGTGTTGACCTCCTCGCCGCCCTCGTGCCTGTTCCGCGCGCGGTCATACATCAACTGCCTAATGTCGAAATCCGTTCCAATTACTGCATCCATCGCTTCCATCGCTTTCAACTCAATCGCCGCCTCCATCGGTTTTTACCTGTGCGCCGCCGCTATTTGCCCCGTCCCCGTCGGCCATGAGCCCATCCGCTAGGGCGCATATCTCGCGCCTGTACCGAGCAGCAGCGCGGCTCTCCCCCCTCGACAGCATAATGGGCAGGGCGCCCCCGCGCGGCTGCACGATTTCCTTGCAATAGGGCAGGGCGCAATGGCGCCCCTTGACTCCGAATGGGGCGTACAGCGCCGCGTCCGCCGCGTCGCCGCCAATGTGGACGACCATCAACTGCTCCATGATCTGAAGGCCCGCTACAATGGAGCCGTACGCCTTGGCGAACACCACAGACTGAACCGATGGGCGGTTTATATAGATGATATTATCTGAAAATGTCAGGCTGTACATGGACAGCGGGTCTTCAACAGACTCGTCGCAGTCCATCAGCACTACGGAGAATTGCTTCTTGACGAGGTTTAGGAAGCGGACAGCCATGTCGACGCGCAGCTTCCTGTAGCCCGCGCAATCGTCCGCGTCCGCAAGCGAGGCGAGGTAAATATTCTTCTCCGATGGGCACTGTATGAAATATTCGTTCAGCGTCAGGCTGTCCCCGCCGGACAGGAGGGTGCGCAGGCTCTGCCCCGCCTGTATTTCCATATTGAACAAGTATTGGATGTCGCTGTAGAAGCGCTTCGCGCCGACCAGCGCGGTTTTATGCCCGCGCTTCGCAAACGCGCATGCGAGGTTAGACGCGACAGTGCTCTTACCGGAGCCGTTCTTGCCCCATATGGATATCAGTTTGCTCATGTGCGCTCCAAAATAATCCATAGCCGTTTGATACAATTGGCTGTGAGTGTGATTTTAGTCCAGAATGAATATGCTATTATCAGTGGTGCGGATGGTTTCCATTCCATTTATACCTACATCTACATTTATACCTACACCGCCAGGCTCCCCCAAGGGCGGCCCATTAGCTTCCGCCAAAGCAGCCCCGGCGCCATGCTCGGCGCTATGCTCAACACTATACTCCGCGCCATACTCCGCGCCATACTCTGCGCCAAACTCAGCGCCATGATCGGCGCCATGCTCGACGCTATCGGCGCCCGGCGAGTGTTGCGCGGTATCATCGTTATCCGGCAAGTGTTGCGCGGAGCCATCTATATCTAGTAAGTGTTGCGCTGCGGCTGCGGCGCCCAGCAGGTTTTGCGCGTGCTCCCCCCGCCCGCGGAACACGAGGTGTATGGCGCCCGTGTTTTCCGCCTCCACCAGCCGGAGCGCCTGCGCCTCGCTAACTATAAATACAACGGTCGCAGGTATTGCGGTGTCCCCAGCCGCCCTAATGCGCTCATAGTCCACTTCCCTGTCCGGCTCATAATAGATGTCCTCCGCCCTGCTGTTGGTCACTGCTGCGATTTCCAAAAACTGAAGCTCGGGAAACACTTTGACCTCGCCCTTACCGGAGCCCATGCCGCCCTCGCCGACAAAGACGTATACGGACACCACGTCGCCCGCCTTCAGTTTGCCCGAAAGCCCTGCGGAGACGCCTTTTAGCTGCACGGACACGGCGGCCAAGCCAAGCTCGCGGGCCTTTTGCACATAGTTGTCCGACAGCTCGTCGATGCTTTTAAATTTATCTGCGGTCAGCATGTCTCCCGGGAACAGATCAGCCGCAGCGTACATGCCAATTATCCCCTCTTCGGTCTTCAGTGCCCGCGCGTCCACTCCGTACGCGCCGACCTCCACCCGGCGCAGCATGCCTGCGGCGATGCGCGTCCCCATCTCTATGCGCCCGGACGCCTGTACCAGCGTTACCGTCTCCTTAGACCGGTCGACGACGTCGAAAAGCTTCCATGTCAGCGCCGCCGAGGCGGCGAGGCACAAAATCGCCAAAAAAAACTTCTTTTTATAAAACCGCATGGATTCCACCATTTATTATAATAAATGTATTTTATTACCTTAATTGATAATATCATATATATTTGTCCAGATCAAGCATTATTTTAACAAATTATGGAATTTATTTTCGAAGCCATTTGCATTACAGGCCCCAAAGGCATATATTAAGTAGCGATGGCAATATAACGGTGTGGGGCGACGTAGACGTATGAGAAATCCTCTTTTGGGCCGCATAAGACAAAGCGCCAACGCTCTCGGCGAGAGGCTGTACGGCGGGGAGTGCATGAGTTTTAAACAAATAGTCAACCTTTTATGGCCATTGTTTTTTGACCAGCTATTCCTCCAGGGCATAAACATGCTAAACACCGTGATGATCGCATCCTATGGACCCGAAGCCATATCTGCAGTTAGCCTCGTCGGTTCGTTCACGATATTCGTCACCAGCGTGTTCATCGCCATCGCCACCGGCTGCGCGGTCGTCGTCGCGCAGTACTGCGGCAAGCGGGAGCGGCACAACGCGAGCGACGCCGCGGCGCAGGCGGTGACGTCGACGCTAATCATCACATTGGTAATCAGCGCCGGCCTCTATATATTCACCGACGTGATTGTCGAGCTGCTGCTGGGGAAGGCGGAGCCTTTAACTAAGGAGTACTCCAGGATACTGCTGAAGGGGAACGTGGTCTCTTTTCCACTCTTTGGCGTGATGCAGACCGTACTGAGCGCCCTGCGCGGCTCAGGCAACACAAAGGCATCCGTTTTCTTTTCGACGGGCATCAACGCGCTGTACGTCCTTATTAACATAGTGCTGCTGTACATGCTGCGGTATGGAGTGCAGGGCCTTGTCATATCTATGATAGCGTGCCGCGCGATCTTCGCCGTCCTGGCCATCCTTTATATGCTGTACCCGAAAAACGAGCTGCGCGCAACGCCGCGCAGCTTCTTCAAAATCAACCTGCGCTTGCAAAAGAGCATTCTGTTCATAGCTATCCCGACCGCGATGGAGCAGGTTTTCTTTCACGGCGGGCGCATCGTGACGCAAGTGTTTATCGTCGGCTTCGGCACTATGAGCACGACCGCCAACGCCGTGGTCACCACGCTCAACCAACTGTTGATGGTGTCCGGCCAGACGATTTCCATAGCGCTGCTCACCATAGTCGGCCAATGCATCGGCATGGGCAGCATCGGCGAGGCAAAACGCTACATCAAACGCGCCACATATACGGGCATAGCCGCCTGCGCATTGACCAGCATAGTATTATTGCCGCTTTTGAATCCGCTGCTCGCGGTATACAACCTGCCGCCCGAAGCGCACAGCCTCGCGTTCGGCGCGTGCATGATGCTGCTGGTCGGCACCCCGCTGACATGGTGCGTAAGCTTTATCACGCCGAGCGGGCTGCGCGCCGGGGGGGACGCGAGGTATTCGACCATCGTGTCTTTAATATGTATGTGGGGGGTGCGTGTCGGCGTCGGGTACATACTGGGCGTCTTGCTGGGCTTCGGGCTGTATGGCGTGTGGCTCGCCATGTTCTCGGAATGGGCCGTGCGCGGCGTGGTGTTCCAACTGCGGGCGAGCGGCTCGAATTGGCACAGCCACAGCGTTATCGAAAACTAGCGGCCACAATCAGCGGCATGTAATTAAAACACACAGAACTGCCCAAAAATACGTCAAATACCGGCGAGCGCAATCGGCGAGCGCAATCGGCGAGCGCAATCGGCGCCCGGAGCCGACGGCTTGCATCAGGGCGTTTATGCCATTTTATGCCATGTACCGCACTGTATAAATTTCTTCCAATATTTCAAGCAGGCAGCAAGGCGTGACCAGGTTTTCGGCCAGCAACAGCACAATACGCTTCGCGCCTTCGAAATCATGCGTCACGTCCTCGAAACGCGCCTCTTCAAATGCGTCCAACTCTTCCTTTGTGACCCTAATGCAAAACGGGACAGCCTCGACGGCGCAAGCGGGGTTACCTCTACCGCTACCGCCATAGCAACCGCATCCGCCACCGTATAGGCCTTGCGGCGCCCCGTCCAGCTCATCAAGATAATAATCGAGCCTCATGGGCCTTTCCGCGCCGTTGTGGCGCGCATCGTCCAAACACATATAACTTGTGTCCCTTTGTTCATGCAACAAAGCAGTGATCATAGCTGTGGCCCTTTCCGAAGCGTATAACGCAACGTTGAATAATTATGCAACGCTGACTAATTGCGCAACGCTAACCAATCACGTAATGTTGACGCTTTACGCAACGCTGATGTTTTCGCAACGCTGATATAATTGGGTTAATTTTATTTGCTAAAAAATGTTAAATATAGGATAAAACGATATTTTTCTTTTATCAAAAAATAAATAATGATAAATTGACTAATTTCAATCATTTAGTCATTAAAAGCTCCATTAGTTCCCAATGATTAGCTTAATGGTAACCTGTTAGTAGCTATCATCCTTCCCCTGTGCCGCCGCTCGTTTTAGCTTGGCTCTTTCAATTATGCCGCTGATGTTTTCCCCTCTGAGCGTGTTCGGATTATCTTGCTCAAATTCAACCAATGTTACTTTTGACAGTTTTTCGCTTTCGCGGCTTTCGTTATACAGTTTTTCGTAATCCACGTTTGAAAACGCCGTATTCATCAGTACTGTTGACGTTTCGGGAAGTTCAATATCACCGTACAGCATTTCAATCGCGGCCTCGATCGCGACACGTTCAATCGGTTCTCCGCGCTGTTTGTGTTCAAGGAGAATCCCCGCCACATCAGATAGGTCATTTTTATATTGCCGTCCGCTGACCAATTTCATGGCAATGAGATATTCGGCGGAAACCGTTCGAATTTGCAAGACATTTGAATAGGTCTTGTAATAAACCGACACTTCGCTTAGCTTTACGGAATATGAAGCGGTGCGTTGGAAATGGGCATTAAACCAACCATGCGGCAAATCGTATTTGTCGCCGACATGATTGATAGCGTCTTTCATCGCGGATGAAGCGTGAATTATCGCGTCGATGTCATATGTCATTTCACGAAAGCCGTAATTGGCAAGCACCGCCGCGCCGCCGATAAGAATAACTTCAGCGGGCATTTTCGTGCCGCTCAACCGTCTGTACTCTTTCGCCAGTTCTTTTAGGCAGTCGTTAAGGTTTTCGCGGGTAATCGGTTTATCAAAGGACATTTCGCACTTCCGCTTCTACGATGTTAAATCGCATAAATTCGGGGATTGCTTCGGCGCGGCTGCGTTCTTTCCAAGCATCGCTGCCGGATGCCGCAGATAAAGTCAACACGCCTGCGGGATAGATTACTTCGGTGAGCTTCGCCCTTCGCAAATCGTTATAATCCAAACATGGCGGCAAGTCGTTTTCGCGGCTGATATAGTCCACCATTGCAAGCAAATACAGGCTTTCGGCGTACCATTTTTTATCGTAGAGTTCCCTGATTTTTCCCGACTCGAGCATTTCTATGATGAAATCCAAGTCGCCCATATCTCTAACGAGATGACAGGTATTGCTTTTGAATGTTTCAAAGGTTGGTCGGTACTCCATAGCGTCAGCAATAAGGCTTTCCATTGTAACATCAAGCGCTTTCGCAAGTTTGTAAATCGTTTCGCCGGAACAGTTTTCAATCTTCGCCTTGCCGGAGCATATATCTGTCATCGTGGTCTGCGGAATACCTGCTTGATTTGCTACTCTGTATCTCGTAACGCCTCTTTGAGCGATTAACATGTTAATGTCTATTTTAAATCACCTCACATAAATTATATCGGTCAACCGACATAATGTCAATATGTTCTAAATATATTATTCTGATGCGCTATAAAAACCAACAACGCCGCGAAACATTAATAAGACTTAGTAAGACTTTAATAAGACCGGAAAGAAAAAAACTTGATTTATGTTAGGCGTTGATGTAAATTAATCAATGTGGCAAAGGAAATCGCGGCTTGCCCGAATGGCGGAATGGCAGACGCCTGGGACTTAAAATCCCATGGGAGCAATCCCGTGCCGGTTCGAGTCCGGCTTCGGGTATATAATAAAATAAAATGGATGACTAAGTGACATATTTAAGCGACGCGGAGATAGCGCGGATAGCAGCTAAGGCGCCGATTGAAAATATTGCCGGGGCGCTCGGCCTGTCTTTGGACGATATAGAATTTTACGGAAAATATAAAGCCAAAATCAACTACAGTGCTATCGATCGCCTGGCGGGCAGCCCGGACGGGAGGCTCATACTTGTCACGGCAGTCAGCCCTACGCCTGCGGGCGAAGGCAAGACAACAATCAGCATTGGCCTGGCCGACGCGCTGCGCAAGCTGGGCAAAAATGCCGCGCTGGCGCTTCGCGAGCCTTCGTTGGGTCCCGTGTTCGGGATGAAGGGCGGCGCGACGGGCGGCGGCTATTCGCAGGCCCTCCCCATTGACGAGATCAATTTGCATTTCACCGGCGATCTGCACGCTGTCGCGGCCGCCAACAACCTGCTTGCGGCCATTATCGACAACCACATATATCATGGCAACCGGCTGGGCATTGACCCGCGCTCAATAACGTGGAAGCGTTGCGTCGATTTAAATGACAGGCAGCTCCGCTCGGTCATCAGCGGGCTTTCGGGCAAATCTAATGGCATGCCGCGCGAAGACGGCTTCGAAATTACGGCGGCGACCGAGACGATGGCGATCCTTTGCCTATCGGAATCAATCGCGCAGTTGACGGAAAATCTAAGGCGCATCACCGTCGGCAGCACATGGGACGGCGCCCCTGTTACGGCAGGAGACTTAAAGGCGCACGGCGCCATGGCAGCGCTTCTCTATGAGGCGCTAAAGCCCAACCTCGTGCAAACGATCGAGCGGACGCCGGCTTTTATCCACGGCGGCCCGTTCGCGAATATCGCACACGGTTGCAATAGCGTCATCGCGACCAAGCTCGCGCTGAAGCTCGCGGACTTTGTCGTGACGGAGGCCGGGTTCGGCGCGGATTTGGGGGCCGAAAAATTTTGCGACATCAAATGCAGGATTGGCGGTTTTGCGCCGTCCGCGTGCGTTATCGTCGCGACCGTGCGCGCGATGAAGCACCACGGGGGCGCGCCCGCTGCGTCGCTCGGCGAGGAAAACCTGAAAAGGCTCGAGTTGGGCATGCCCAATTTATTCAGGCATGCCAAAAATTTACGCGATATTTTTAATATACAGGCGGTTGTAGCCATCAACCGCTTCCCGGGCGATACCCCTGCGGAGCTGGCGCTGCTAAAGGATTTGTGCGGCGCGGCGGACATTTGCGCCGTCGTCGCGGACGTATGGGCCAAGGGCGGCGATGGCGGGGTCGATCTGGCCGGCGCGGTGTTGAGCGCGGCGGGCGCGGCGGATGCGGCGGATACGGCGGGTGTGGCAGATACGGCGGTTGCGGCGATCACGGCGGGTGCGGCAGACGCTGCGTGTACGACGGTTACGGCAGATGCAGCGTGCATGACAGGTGCAACAGACGCTGCGTGCATGACAGGTGCAACAGACGCTGCGTGCACGACAGGTGCAACAGTCGCTGCGTGCACAACGGATGCGGCGAACACAGCAGATGCGGCACATGTACCCTCTGCCCCGTTCAGGTATGCGTATGAGTCGGAACTGCCCATCCTCGATAAAATAGAAACGGTTGCGCGCCGCGTATATGGCGCGGACGGCGTTATTTTCTCGCCTGGGGCCAGGCGGGAGGCGGCGAGGCTGGATAAGCAGGGGCTGCGGGGGCTACCGGTGTGTATCGCGAAAACGCAGTACTCCTTTACCGACAACCCCAAAAAACTCGGCGCCCCATCCGGGTTCAACATCAACATCCGCAGCCTCAAGGCCCAAACAGGCGCAGGTTTCATTGTCGCATTTGCGGGCGACATCATGACGATGCCGGGTCTGCCGAAATCGCCTGCAGCCGAGCGCATCAGCATCGGAGAAGACGGAGAGATACAAGGCCTATATTGATATTATTACAAGACATTGCTCCACAGGCGCGCCCAGCGATGTGACACATTATGGGGTACATGATATGGCACATTATGGGGGTCATGATGTGGCACATTATGGGGCACAAATAAAAATTTGTAAGGCGCGGCGCCCAAGCTCGCCGAAAATGATATTATATAATCACCAAAACAATAATAAAATATAAATATGAAAGGATGTGCAGCGCATTGATCGAGTCCATACATAAATATTTTAAGGTCGGCCTGATTTCATTTATGGCCTATCCGCAGATAATGCGGGGCGACGATCCGGATGTCCTGGGTTATTTGAAAAAAATCGCGGTAGACGATTATTTCGACGCCATCGAGGTCACATGGATCAAAGACGCGGAGCTGCGCAAAAAAGCCGCAAGCTTGCTCGCGCAGTCGCACATGACAGTATGCTACGGGGCGCAGCCGCGCCTGCTCACAACGGGCCTGAACCCCAACCACCTCGACGAGGCGGAGCGCAAAAAAGCGGAAGCCACGTTGATTGAAGCCATTGACGAAGCGGAGGAGCTGGGCGCCAAGGGGGTCGCGTTCCTCTCCGGCAAGTTTGATGAGGACAAGCGGTGCGAGGCGTACGCGCAGCTCCTAAAGACCACGAAGAACCTTTGCGCATATGCAAAGACGAAGGGCATGTTGATCGAACTCGAGGTGTTTGATTTTGACATCGATAAAAAATCGCTCATCGGCCCCGCGCCGTACGCCGCGCAATTCGCGGCCGACATGCGGTGCGCCTGCTCGAATTTTGGCCTCATGATCGATCTGTCGCACATCCCCATGACATACGAAAGCCCGGAGTTTGTCGTCAGGACGCTGCGCCCTTACATCACCCACCTGCATATCGGAAACACAGTGTGCCAGGACCCCTCGGCAGAAGGCTATGGCGACATGCACCAGCGCTTCGGCTTCCCCGGCGGCTCCAACGACACGCCGGAGCTCGTGGAATTTCTGCGGGTGATCCTCGCTGAGGGGTTCGCGAACCCGGACGACCCGATGGTGCTCTCATTTGAGGTAAAGCCGTGGAACGACGAGGACGGGGACGTCGTCGTCGCGAACGCCAAGCGCGTGTTGAACCGCGCATGGGTTATAGTGGGCTGACGCTGCGCCGGCGCCCTGTGCCCGGCATTCGAATTCTATTATTGGAGGGTTGTACTGTGAAAATAGTCATTCTTGACGGGTATGTGGAAAACCCCGGCGATTTGAGCTGGGCCGGGCTGGAAGCGCTGGGCGATCTGGATGTATACGATCGCACGCCGTTCGACGACGACGCGGAAATCCTGCGCAGGATCGGGGACGCGGAAGTCGTGCTGACCAACAAGACGCCTATGAACAAACATGTGCTGGAAACGGCGCCCAAGCTTAAGTTTATTTGCATGCTCGCTACGGGCTACAATGTCGTGGACGCGGCTGCGGCGCGGGCAAAAGGCATAGCCCTGGCCAACATACCCACGTACGGCACCGCCGCCGTCGGGCAGTTCGCCATCGCGCTCCTGCTCGAAATCTGCCATCACGCCGGGCACCACAGCAACGCGGTAATGGAAGGCCGCTGGCAGACAAACAAGGACTGGTGCTTCTGGGACTACCCGCTCATCGAGCTGGCGGACAAGACGATAGGCATAATCGGGCTGGGCAGGATCGGCAAGTCCACGGCGAAGATCGCCGCAGCGATGGGCATGGTCACGCTGGCCTTCGACACCATACAGGACGACGAGGGCCGCTCGCTCGCGCAGTATGTGGAGCTGGACGAGCTGTTCCGGCGCTCCGACGTCGTCGCGCTGCACTGCCCGCTGTTCCCTGCGACGGAAGGCATCATTAACAAAGCCAACATCGCGAAGATGAAAGACGGCGTCATTATTATCAACAACTCCCGGGGGCAGCTCGTCGTAGAGCAGGACCTCGCCGATGCGCTGAACAGCGGCAAAGTCTATGCCGCCGGCCTCGACGTCGTATCGGCCGAGCCTATTAAGGGCGACAACCCTCTGTTAAAGGCAAAGAACTGCATCATCACGCCGCACATTTCCTGGGCGCCGAAAGAGAGCCGCCAGCGGCTTATGGACATAGCGATAGCAAACGTGAAAAGCTATGTGGACGGGAGCCCGATAAACGTAGTTAATTGATAAACAGGCATCAGCGCATTAGCTCGAGTGTTCGTGGATTTCGCGAAACTTCTCGTGCATCTCCAACAGCGCCTTTACTAAAATAGGGTCGAACTGGGTTCCGGCGCCGTTAGCAATGATGTCCATTGCTTTGTCGTGCGAATATGCGGGCTTGTATGTGCGCGAGCTGACAAGGGCGTCGTAGACATCGACAATGGCCAGGATGCGCGCGGACAGCGGAATGTCCTCGGCGGCCAACCCGTCGGGGTAGCCCCCGCTGTCCCATCTTTCGTGATGGTAGCGGCAGATGTCGTAACAATATTTCAAGTACTGCGTGTCGTCCTCGTCGAGCATGGTTTTTACGATTTCGCTGCCTATGGCGGCATGTGTTTTGATGATTTCAAACTCCTCCCGCGTGAGGGGGCCGGGCTTCAATAAAATGCTGTCCGGGATGCTGATTTTCCCGACGTCGTGGAGCGGGACCGCCTTAATGATCGTATCGTGATCCACGTCGTTTATGACGCGCCTGTCGTAGTTCCGGACATACAGGTGGTCTATCAGCGCTTTTGTCAAATCGCTCGTGCGCTTAACGTGGTGGCCGGACTCCAGGTCCCGGTATTCTATGATATTGGCCATCGTCTCCAGTATTTTTTCTTTGGTGCGCACAAGCTCCGCCGTTTTTTCCTTGACCATCTCTTCAAGGCTTTCGCTGTACTTGCGCAGCTTTAGATGGTTCTCCACGCGGATCTTTACGACTTCCGGGTTAAAGGGCTTTGATATATAGTCGACCGCGCCAAGGCTCAGGCCCTTGCTCTCGTTCGTCTCGGAATCAGCCGCCGTGATAAACAGTATCGGTATATTCGCCAGCTCCGGCGTCGACTTCATCAGCTCGAGCACCTGGTACCCGTCCATGTCGGGCATCATAATATCCAAAAGGACAATCGAAGGCGTAGCTTCGCCGGACAGCATCATCGCTATGGCGTCGATGCCCGATCCGGCTTGCAGTATCTCATACTTGTCTTGAAGAATGTTCTCAAGTATGATCCTGTTTGTCTCTATGTCGTCGACAACTAGAATTGTTTCTCTACTCACCTGTCCGCCTCCATGTTTAACGCCGATATGAGATCGTCAAGTTTTGCAAATACGCGCTCGGAAGCGGCGCCATACATGTCCGCAAGCCCGGGTCGCATAATTTTGTGCAGCGCCATGGTTTCTATCTGTCTTAGGATGGTCAGCAATTCATTTAAATAAAGGTTCTGCGCGACTGTCGCCAGGGAGCGCGCGGTGCTCCCGATGCTTATGAAGTCGCTTTTTTCCAACGCGGCGCTCAGCTCTTTGAACAGGGGGTTTTTTTTGAGCATGAGCAGCATGGCTATATATAGTTTCCTTATATTCTTTAGCTTTTTCAAGGCGGCTGAAACATCGAATACTGGTAAAAACGCGTCGTATTGACTATAATCTATGGCTCCCGCCGCGTTGCTATGATTGTCGGCTGTGCCGCGCGGGGCGTCGCCGGGTTTTTCGGCATGGCCGGCGGCGGTCGGGCTTGCGGCGGAAAGGCCTGCGGTGGTCGGGCCTGCGGAGGCAAAGCCAGTAGATGCAGGGCTAGTAGATGCAAGGCTAACAGATGTAGGGCTTGCAACGGCGGCGGCTCCGATTGCGCCGGCATTATATACTCCTGCGCCGCTGGCAACGGCGGCGCCTTCGATTTTGGCTGCTGTGCTGTCTACTGGGCTTGCTGCGGCGCTTGCTCCACTGTTATACATCCTGCCGACAAAATAGCCCGCGCCCGAATATGCCCAGCCCGACGCATGCCTGCCATGCGAGAATATTTCAGACAATTTATCCAACAGGCGCCATTGCGACACGGGCTTTTGCAAATAGCCGTTCATGCCCGCCAAGCGGCACCTGGCCACGTCCTTTTCAAATATTTCCGCCGTCAGCGCCAGGATTGGGACGCCGCCGCCACCCGCGTTCTCGAACGTCCGAATGTTGATGGTGGCCTCGCACCCGTCCATGTCGGGCATATGCAGATCCATCAATATCATATCGTATTCGGACGGGTTCTCGCAGTACATGGCAATGGCTTCCATGCCGCCGCGCGCATAATCCAGCGCCACGCCGGTCGGAGCGAGATACACCGCAATGATGTCCCTGTTCACAGCAACGTCGTCGACGAGCAAGATGCGTTTTTTTGAAAAATCCGGCGCGGGCGCATTGTGCCCGGCATCCGCCAAATTATATACCGCTGCGTATGAGGATGTGCCTGCCGCTGTATCGCCAGCCGCGTTCACGCTAGATGCACCACCAGCCGCGTGCGCGTTAGATGCAACGTCTGCGGCTGCGTCGGCGATGGCGCTGGCGTCATCGAGGGCTGTGTTGGGGGCTGCGTTGGAGGTTGCGTTGGGGGCTGCGTTGATGGCTGCATCGGGGGCTACATTGGGTGCTGCATTGGGGGCTGCGTCGGTAACGGCGTCGGGGGCGATGTGGCACGTGTTTTGCGGCCCGATGATCTGGTTGATGGTATCGATGATCTTGGATGGGAACAGAGGCTTTGGCAGAAAATACCTGATGCCCGCCTCCTCCGCCACCTGCTCTATAATATCCCATTCGACGCCCGCCATAAGAACAGCCACCGGCTCATCGCCAAACTTGCTGTGTACCTGCCTGATGGTTTCTACGCCATTTAGGTGCTGCATCCGCATGTCGACGAATATTATGGAGAAAGGGTTGTTATCGGCTTTTGCGCGTTCAATGCTGTCCAGCGCGGCAAAACCGCTCTCGACGCACATATACGGTATCCCGTATTCGCGCATCAACATGCCGAAATAGTCGCGCGCCTCCTCATTCCCGTCCGCATACAATATACTGAGTTCCATGTCGGCCGGTTTGTTTATCGTGGACCGCGCGGTTTTGTCGCCGGCTGTTTCGGCTATGATATTCAAGGTAAAAACGCTGCCTTTGTTGGGCTCGCTCACGACAGTGATGTCGCCGCCCAGGAGCCTGACAAGCCGCCTCGCCACCGCTAGGCCCAGCCCGATGCCGCCGTGCGCGCGCGTCCTGGTCCCATCCACTTGCTCAAAGGCATCGAATAGATGCTCCATGTCTTTTGGCGATATGCCTACACCGTCGTCCGAGACGGTAAATACAATGCCTACGCGCCGTTCATCGCACTTGTCGAGCTTCGCGCGCAAATGTATGCTGCCACCGGCGGGCGTAAACTTGACTGCGTTCAATAATAAATGCAATATTACCTGCGCCAGGCGCTGGCCGTCCGTGCGGAACACCGGCGGCACGTCGCGGTCAATGACGACTTGAAAGTCCTGCCCCTTTTCGTTGGCCCTGGCCATTGTCTCCGCGCACACCTCGATCAGCATTTGCTCAAGCCGCACATTACTATAAGCGAGCTGCAGCCTGTCCGCTTCCAGCCGCGATATATCCACGATGCTGCTGATGATGCCCAGCAACTGCTTCGATGCTTCGTCTATTTTTAACAGGCAGTTCTTGATTTTGGCCATATCGCTTGTCGCCCCGGCGATCTTTGACATCCCGACTATGGCGTTCATCGGCGTCAGTATTTCGTGGCTCATACGCGACATATAATCGTTTTTTGCGTTTTCCACTCTTACCAGTCGTTCGCGCACTTCTGTGATTTCGGAGGAGTGCACCAACTGTGCCTGCCGACCGTCCGGCAGCGTGACGATGCGCGACATGTTCTTGTAATATCGGTTGCTGGCGCTGTCAAAGGACTCCCATTGCGCCTGCTCGCCATCAGTGGCGAGCATCGAGTCGCGGTTTGCTAGCAGCTCGGCGCGCGGGCAATCCGCGCACGGTGCGTCCAGCCCGGGATATAGCACCTGCCAGCACTGCGCGGCGGCGCCGGAGGCGGGGGCATAGGTGGAGGCAGGAGCGGAGTCGGTGGCGGGGGTGGGGGTGGAAGTAGCAGTGGCGTTGGCGTTGGTGGTATGGGATGCAGTAGTGGATGCGTGTACATTGGCCGCAGGGGGCGTAGTGGGCGTGGAGGGGGGCGTGATGACATGAACAGCAGGCGCGTCTTCCGTGTTGCCGAGGGCGTCGCAAACGATGCCAGCCAAACCGCGTCTTTCCGAAAGCGCCCTATTTATATAGAGCAGCCGGTACGTATTGAGATCCGATATATATATACCGTCGTCGATATTGTCGAGAATAATTTTTTCCATATACCACGCAATCTAACCACATTATTCCGTCATTACTATAATACCATATTAATCTGCCTAAAACATTAACCATAAATAGCGCGGCGGAGGCTTGCCTCCGCCTCCGTCCGCGCCATCGGTGCTTGATGCCTACGTCTTATCAAAATTTCAATGTGTTGGCTATATCTGTAAATATCACGCCCAGCGCGTGTGCGCCCGCGTCCGGGTGGCCCAGGCTGCGCTCCCCAAGGGCGCCCGCCCGGCCCATGCGCGCCACAATGCCTTCGGTCTTCTTCGCCCCCTCGACGGCTGCGGCGGCGCCCTTCTTAAACGCCGCGCCGAACCCCTCGCCATTATCCGCGCACGCCTTCCAGACGTCCGCGCAAGGGGCGAACGCGTCTATCAGCGTCTTGTCGCCCACCACTGCACCGCGCCCGAAAGAACGCTCGCCTATCGCTTGAATCCCCTCGACAGCCGCCTGCAGCATCGCGGCAAAATCGCCTATTGCGAGCGTCGATTTGCCGGCCGCGCTCTTACCGGCGGCCCTGAACGCACTGCCCCATATGGGACCGGAAGCGCCTCCGCAATGCTCCATGATGATCATTGAGCAGGCGGCGAGAAAATTAGAGATGGTCAAGCCCGGCGTGCTGACGAGCGCCTTCCATTCCGTTTTCAACTGCATAAAGCCCTTGGCTACGCTGGATCCAAAATCGCCGTCGCCCGCATGCGAGTCCAGCTCGCAAAACGGTATTTCGTTTTTGATGATGGAATGGCTCATAACGTCAATGATATATACAATATTGTCCAACGTTATTTCCCCGCCGATTTGCGCCGCACCGACCGCCGTCTCAACTTCGTATGAAACGTCGCCGCGCATCGCGCCCGCCCCGGTCAGATCCCTGTACTCAACGTCGCCGACCGGGCCCGTGATTACAAGCCCGGGCGAATCGCACGGCTTGTTGAGGAGCTCCTCAAGCTCGTTGTCCAGCTTCAAAACGGAAACCGAAGCGCCGGCCATGTCGATGCTCGTCATATAGTTGCCCACCAGGGCGCGCGCAATGACTACGCCCCGCCCCGACAACTCGCGGATGACATCATTGGCGAGCGCGTACAGCTCCATCAGGGGCGTCGCCCCAAAGCCGTTGATGAGCACCGCAGCCCTTTGCGCCCCCGAGGCTTCAGCCGCCCCACCGGCTGCGCCAGTCCCGCCAGCTCCAGCCGCTCCAGCCCCATCTGCGGTCCCAGCCGCCCCGCCCGGCGCGAATCCCAACTCGCCGCATATCTGCGCCGCCATGCGCCCGGCCAGCGCCGCCGCGCCCGCTATCGGCTCGCGGCGGATACCCGGCTCGCCGTGTATACCGACGCCATATTCCATCTCATCCTCGCCCAGCTCGAACGTCGGGCTGCCTTTTGCGGGCACGGTACAGGACGTGAGGGCGAACCCCAAGCTCCTGACGTTCGCGACGACCTTTTCGGCCGCCCGCTTGACTTCCGCCAGGCTGTAGCCGGCCTCTGCCGCAGCGCCCGCTATCTTATGCACAAAAATCGTGCCGGCGACGCCCCTGCGCCCCACAGTGTACAAACTGTCTTCCACCGCCACATCGTCGTCCACCCGGACATAATCGACCTGCAGGCCGTCTTCCCTGGCCATGTGCATCGCGTTGGTGAAGTTCATCATATCGCCGCTATAGTTCTTGATTATGAGCAGCGTCCCCTTGCCGCTTGCCGTCTCCTTGATCGCCTGGTAGACCTGGATTTGCGAGGGGGACGCGAACACGTCGCCGCACACCGCCGCGTCCAGCAGGCCCTTGCCGACGAACCCGGCGTGCGCGGGCTCGTGGCCGCTCCCGCCGCCGCTTATCAGCGTCACTTTTGACCTGTCCAGCGCCCCCTTGCTGATCACCTTGTATTTATTGTCCAGCGCCAGCCCGCCGTTGACCAGCGTCAGCCCCGCTAACATATCATAAACAACGCGCGAAGGATCGTTAATAATCTTTTTCATATTCGATATTCACCCCTATACTCTTTCCTTAAACTCCCTACCCAGTTTGTCGGCTACAATGATCGCAGCTGCTACGGCGTCGCGCGTTATCGGGAACGGCATGGAATGCACCGACTCTTCCGGAATACACGTTTTGTCGGCGATTTGGTTCAACTCGTCGGCCGTGATGCTGCTTATGCCGATGTCGGCGAGGCACACGGGGAGGCCGACGCCCACGCAGAACTCCAGCACCTCCTCGATCTCCTCCGTAGGGGCGTTCTCCAGGACCAGTTGCGCGAGCGTCCCGAAAGCCACTTTTTCGCCGTGGTAATATGCGTGCGTTCCCTCCATGATCGTGAGGCCGTCGTGTATGGCGTGCGCCGCCGCGAGGCCGCCGCTCTCAAAGCCCAGGCCCGAGAGCAGTATGTTGGCCTCGACGATGTTCTCCAGCGCCGCCGACACCTGCTTGCATTCGCACGCGGCCTTTGCCTTCAGGCCGTCTTCGAGCAGCGTCCTGTAGCAAAGCTCCGCGAAAGCCATCGCCGCGTTCGTCCCCTTCGCCGGGGGCGCGGCGCCCTCGCGCGCGCCGCAGGGGAGGCCCGCGTTCACATTGGAGTAACTGGCGGACGTGGCCCGCGCCTCAAAATACGTCGAGAGGGCGTCGCCCATGCCCGAAACCAAAAAGCGCACGGGCGCGTTCGCAATGACGGTGGTGTCGATGAGGACCACGCTGGGGCTCTGCTTGAAATAAGCGTAGTCGTCGAAGGCTCCTTCCTCCGTGTACAACACGGCGGAATGGCTGGTCGGGGCGTCTGTCGCCGCGATGGTCGGCACGATGATCAGCGCCTCGCCCTGCGCTACGCACTTGGCGGTGTCAATCGCCTTGCCCCCGCCCAGGCCTATGGTGCAGTCGCAGCCGTGTTCCTTGGCGATATCGAGCATACGCGCGACTTCCTGCCGGGAGCACTCCCCCCGGAACCCGCTCTCAATGAGCGTTATGCCGTACTGTTTCACCGTGGCGTCCAGCTTGGGCTTCACGCGCGCGACGTCGTCGGGATGCGCAATCAAGAGGGCCGACTTGCCGAATGTCTTTACGAAATAACCCAGATTCAAAATTTCATCCTCGCCCTGGACATATTTTGTCGGGCAGATAAACGCTTTTCTCATGCTACCTCCTGTTATCGGTTTTATTGTAGGTTCATTGTTTTTGACGCAAAGCTTTTTTGCGTAATGCTTTTTGCGTAAAGCTTTTACACAAAGCTTTTACACAAAGCTTTTTTACCGCAATGCCTTAGTTAAAATTATATCAGTATTTGACGCATAACGTTATAGGTATATAATAGTTTTGAATTAAATAATTAGCGAGCGATAATAAATAATCGGAGGTCAAACCATGAGTGGAAACAATGACACAGGGGCCACATATATTAGTTTTGACAAGCTCGAAGCGTTTATGCGCGACGTGTTTATGAAAGTTGGCGTACCGGAGGAAGACGCGGCGGTCTGCGCGGACGTTTTGATAGAGTCCGATAAACGGGGGATCGACTCCCATGGAGTGGGCAGGCTCAAGCCAATCTATATCGACAGGATAAACGAAGGCATACAGCACCCGGTGACCCAGTTCGAGATAGTGCGGGAGGGCCCGACCACCGCAGTGGTGGACGGGCACGACGGCATGGGGCAAGTCATCGGCAAGCGCTCGATGCAGATGGCGATCGACAAGGCGCGCGCGTACGGAATGGGCATGGTCACGGTCCGCAACTCGACGCACTACGGGATTGCCGGATATTACGCCACTATGGCCACTAAAGCGGGGATGATTGGGATCACCGGGACCAACGCCCGCCCGTCCATCGCCCCAACGTTCGGCGTAGAGAACATGCTCGGTACGAACCCCCTCACGGTCGGCGCCCCGACGGACGAGGACTTCCCTTTTATACTGGACTGCGCCACGTCTGTGTCGCAGCGCGGGAAAATCGAGCATTACGACCGCATTAATAAGACCATGCCGGAAGGGTGGGTCATCACGCACGACGGCGGCAGTGAGACTGTCCCCGCCGCCGCGCTGGAAGGCTTCGGCAAGGGGACGCACGCGCTGGTCCCGGTCGGCGGCATCGGCGATGAGACGGCGGGTTACAAAGGCTATGGCTACGCGACCGTCGTCGAAATCCTGTCCGCGTCGCTGCAGCAGGGGCGCTTCCTAAAGGCCCTGAACGGCTTCGACGAGAACGGCAAGACCATCCCATACGGGCTGGGGCATTTTTTCATCGCCATAGACGTCAACGCATTCGTCGAGCTGGACAAATTCAAATATACGACGGGGCAAATCCTGCGGGAGCTGCGCGCGTCTACCAAGATGCCGGGGCACGACCGCATCTACACTGCCGGGGAGCTGGAGTACCTGGCATGGCTTTCGCGCAAAGACGTCGGCGTCCCGCTGAACGAAAGCCTAAAGAAGACGCTGCTTGGCCTACGCGAGGAATACGGGCTGTTGGAATACGAATTCAACTTCGCGTAAACATGTCTATCCTAATTGAAATGATGTCGCTTGGCTCGGCTGTAGTGACATTCATTGAAGTAATACAGTAGGCAATTAAAAAGTCGCGGGCGAACACTGTTCGCCCCTACATATATAATTGATAGACGATTGTAAAAGCCGGTATTTTACGGGCAAACACTGTTCGCCTCTACAACATTTTGTATATATGCAAAATTGGCTACCCATATGTAGGGACGCACATTGTGCGTCCGCAACTATTACAATCGCCTAATATAATTGAAAATTTTAATATATGCCTGTATATCGCATGTAGTAGCCGCTAGGCTTTTTAATAAACATAAGGGGTATATCAATGGGTTATCGAAGATCGATGATTTTCATACGAATATTGGCGATTATGATTATGGCCTTACTTCTTATGATATGCATGTGCGCCTGTTCCAATAACAGCGAAATGGGCGGGACTGTGCCAGCGGAACAAGTTCCGCAGACACGGACAGAACAGGATTTACAGGCGCAGGCGCAGACGGAAGCGTCGGCAACATCAACGACCACTCCCCCAGCCACGTCGACCGCAACATCGAATATTGCATCGACGGTTACAGCATCGTCAGTTTTATCATCATCGGAGGCAGCATCATCAGCCATTACTTCATCTGAAACAGCGTCATCAGAAACTGTATCATCAGAAACAGCGTCGTCACAAAACCATGAAGAAAGCGACCCGGTTGATGCTATTGCCGATGCTGACTTATCTGCCGAAGCTTCAGGTCTGATCATAATATCATTTGATTATGTGAAGCAATCCGGCTCGGCAAGCAACCAGTTCGCCGTGTGGGTCGAGGACATGGACGGCAACTATTTACAAACGGTATTTGCGACTCGCTGGACGGCAAACGGCGGGTTTAAGACAAGGCCAGATTCCATCGCTTTGTGGGTTGAAAAGTCCGGCATCACCACCATGCCGTCGTATTATGTGGACGCCGTCTCCGGGGCGACCCCGCAAACCGGCGAGATCACATGCGTATGGGACTTGACCGACGTGAACGGCGACACAGTCCCCCTTGGTAATTACAGATTTTTCGTGGAAGGGACTCTGCGTTGGAAGAACTATGTTTTATACTCCGGCGTCATCGAAATCGGCAACGCCCCTGTTACCGTACAGGCTGAAGCCGAATATATTTATGAAGGTTCCGGCAACCAGTCCGCATTGACAGGCGATTCACAGGAAAACGCCATGATTGGCACAGTTACAGCGGCCTATGTGCCCGGGGCAGACGGCTGACCAAAAGACGATAATGGCTTATATAAAACAGTTCGGAATAATATTGGGAGTCACGTTTGTTGCTGAGATCATCCGTTTTTTGGTCCCGCTGCCGATACCTGCGGGCGTCTACGGGCTGGTGCTGATGCTGGTTGCGCTCAAAACAGGCTTGATTAAGCTGGAATGGGTCAAGGACGCCGGTCTTTTCTTGGTCGGCCTCCTGCAGCTCATGTTCATACCGGCGGCGGTCGGGTTGATTGATTCCTATGCCGGTTTTAGCGACATCCTGCCCCAAAGCATATTGGCGGTACTCGTATCAACGACGCTGGTCATCGCAGCCACCGGCGTCGTCGTGCAGCGCGCCTTAAAGCGCACCCTAAAAAGAAGCGATAAAGTTAAAAATGAACCCAGTTGAGATTGTAATCGGAAAACTAAGCGAATTTTTGGCGCAGTCCGTGTTTTTTGGCGTCGGCCTCAGCGTGCTTGGCTATCAGGTCGGGCTACTCGTAAAAAGCAAGCTCAAAACGGCTGTCGCCAACCCTCTGCTGGTGGCTATTTTATTCGTGATTTTATGCTTGTGGCTGACCGGCGTCGACTATGGGGCATACAGCGAAGGGGCTTGGCCATTGAGCTATCTGCTCACGCCCGCGACCGTGTGCCTCGCCATACCGCTATATACGCAGTTCGGCAAGCTGCGCCGGCGCTGGGGGGCTGTCCTGGCGGGGATAGCGGCGGGCGCGCTGGTGAACCTGTTCTGCGTCTACCTGTTCTCCCTGCTCTTCCGATTCTCCCGCGAGCAATATGTGACGCTGCTACCCAAATCAGTCACCACCGCCATTGGCATGGTCATATCCGGCGAACTGGGCGGCATCCCAAGCGTGACCGTCGCGGCGATAATCCTGACCGGCATTTTTGGCCACATCATGGGCGAACATATACTGCGGTTCGCTCGCGTCACCGACCCCGTCGCACGTGGGATCGCCATAGGGACGGGCTCGCACGCCATCGGCACGGCCAGGGCGCTGGAGCTGGGCGAGACGGAAGGCGCCATGAGCAGCCTGTCCATCGTACTGACCGGCATACTGACCGTCATCCTCGCGCCGTTGTTTGCCATGCTGATGTAATTAAATAAAGATGCAACGGATTTTAGGTCTATTTTACGGGTTTCTAGTGCAATACCTTTCATCTTAGTCTTCATCATCGTCGACTAACAGTTCGTCATCATAATCATCCGGATCATAATCCGGTTCTAACTCTAAAATTATTTCGATACATCCGGTACGTAATAATGTAATATCGTTACTAAGCGTACCCCAGATTATTTTATCATCAACGCTCTCGTAATCGTGTGCGAATATATTTCGCATCCCAATGATATCACGCCATGTTATTTCATTATGCTCAGTCTTCAGCTTCTCAGACAGCCGCGTTGCCATTTCACCAATTTGTAATATATACATAGCGCATGCGCTTTGATACTCATTATCTGTTTGAAATATTTTGTATGAGTTCCCGAAACGTTCCTTAGCATGTTGAATACGGTCACAATACTTTACTATATGCTTTTATATCTCAATATCTTTATTGAATATACCCATACAGCAATACCTCTTCATTTCTTATACGCTCAAAAAATTTTCGCCGCATACCGCCATGTGTCACTAAATCAACATTTTTTCCTAAAGCATCGATTAAATCAAGCCTGAATCCCGATAATTCAAAAAGTCCTCGGATGTTACCACAATACACATGCAAATCAATATCGCTATCATCCGTCGCCTCACCACGCGCATATGAGCCAAACAACATGACACGCTTCACTCCGTAGTTTTGCGCAATCGGCGTTATATATTTTTTAATCTGTTCTATGGAGTATACAGCCATTCATTTTTCTCCTCATATGATGTAAATACATAGCTTATGCTTTTTTGCGCATAGTATCATTTAAAATTAATATTTTGGAGTTATGTATAAAATTATTCCGGATAGTTGCCGTGCTCGCGCCATATGTCGATCATCATATCGTAGCGCGAAAGGGGCAGCCCGGTATATGCGCAGTTTGATGTGCAAAAAACAAAGCCCCAGCCGTCCATGCCGTCACGCAGGCAGCGTAGCACGTCGTCCCTGCATTCCTCGTCCGTCCCCGTCTGCAGCAGGCCGCAGTTTACATTGCCGCAGAGCGCTACCCTGTCTCCCACCAATCGCTTGACTTCCGCCAGATCCACGCCCGCCTGCGGGTCGATGGAATGGAGGGCGTCGGGGGCGCAGGACACCATCTGCTCCAGAATCGGCATGATGTTGCCGTCTGTGTGCTTGATCGTATAATAGCCCATCTCGCGGTAGCCGGCAATCAACGCCTTTAGGTCGCCCACAACGAAATTTTCAAACTGTTCCGGGTTGAAAAACGGGTTCGTATTAAAGCAATAGTCTGCGCACAGCGCAAAACCGTCCAAAAGGTCTCCGCGCTCTTTAAGCGCGAGTGCGCGCGCCAGGACGCTTTCGGTACGCCTTGCCGTCCTATCCTTAATGGCTTGCGGGTTCTCATACATTTCAACGGAGAACTCCAGCATGTGCTCGCCGTCCGGTATGCTCGGGGTGGAGTCGCCGTGCATCATGATAAAATACTCGTCGCCGGTGCGCTCGCGTATTATTTCGAGCAGCCGCTGCGTATCGTCCAGGCCGTGCGGGTTAGGGTGTATGAATATCGCACTGTGCTCATATCTTTGCGCCGTCAGGATATAGCAGTCCGCCATGTCGCGCAGGTGCAGCTCGCGCTCGGACGCGCTCATTTGCGACCATTGGGAATAGTGCCGGTGGGAGGGGTGCACCTTGCCGAAGGCCTCCATCGTAAGGAAAAACACGAGCTCAAATGTCGGCGCCCTGCCGATTATCGGTTGCCTTTTCAGCGCTGCGGCAAAACGTTCTTTATGGGTCATAATTCAAATCCCCCGAATACCGTATAATATAAATTGCGTGAATGATATAAATAACGTGAATAATTTAATAGGCGCCGTGCTTTTTTGCCGCATCGATAATCTGCGTGAAATTCGCCAAGCTTACGCTGTTTGGTATTGAATGATCCGACGCGAATATGTAGCCGCCGTTTTCCTTTAAAATAGGGACCACCCTTGATATTTCATCGATGATTGCCTCCGCGTCGTCCCATAACACCGCGTTGACGCCGCCGTGCAGCAGGAGCTTGTCTCCGTACAGGCGCTTTATGTTGACGGGGTCTACCCCGGCTTTGACTTCGAGCGGGTTGAGACCATCGAGGCCAATCTCGACTAAATCCGGAATGAAGCGGTTGATATCGCCGCATGAATGCAGCCTCGCCTTGACCCCTTTCGAGTGCGCCCATTCGATGGCGCGTTTTTGCACCGGCTTGATTAAGTCGCGGTAGACTTTCAACGAAAAAAACGTCGTCCCCTTGTAGCCCATGTCGTCGGGCCATTGCACCTCGTCGAAAGTATAACCTTCGTCCCAAAGCATGTCCAGCATGGCTATATTGAGATCAAGGTAGGTATCGAACATGTCGACGCACCATTCCGGGTCTTCGAGCAATGCCACAAGCAGGCGCTCGGTACCGACCATCCATGAATGCGTCACGTCGAACCCGAACCACATCCCGGCGATAATCCACCGATCCTCCTTGCGCCATACTGGGTAATGCTCTTCCAACCGGTCCCAATGGACACGATCCCTTGACGGCGCCATGCGCGCTTTCGCTTCCGCCCAGGCTTCGCGGTCAATTACTTTAAAATCCAAAAAATCCGGCGTGGACGCTATGTGCTTCCAGCTCTTTAATGTGGCGCCCCAGCCAGTCGTATATATTTTATATTCGTCGGTCTCTTCAATTACGCTTTCCGCATATCGCGGCGTATAGTTGACCCTAATCGTCCCAATTTTGTCCAGATCAAAATAATCGACATAGTCCCGGGTCGGCATGCCCTCGCTGACCCAGCGATCTATTGTCTGCTGCCAAGGCGAGTCGAGTATAGGGATCCTGTCCGCTTCCTTTCGCGCATACATACGAGAAAAGCGTTCTTTTGTAGTCATAGCCGGCATTTGGGTACCTCTTTCGCACTAAAGAACCAATTTTTTGCCATTCATTATAATCTATGAGAGGCGATGCTTAAAGTCTTCGTATCCGAAGTCGCGGATTTTTTTAATTCTACCATCTTTGGTGTTCAGCATTATTGAGGGCAGGTTGATGCCGTTGAACGTGTTGTTTTTAACCATTGTGTAGTGCGCCATGTCCGTGAAAACTAGGCGGTCGCCCGGCGATAGGGGCTGCGTAAACGCGTAGTCGCCGATCACGTCGCCCGAGAGGCAGGTGAGGCCGCCAAGGCGATATATGTAGGGATGCGTCCTGCGATCATAGCCGGGGGCGGATGGGTCGGTTGCGCCTATGACGCCCGGGCGGTACGGCATTTCCAGGACGTCGGGCATATGGCAGGCTGCAGAGGCGTCCAATATCGCTATGTTCATTGCGTTGTCGACGATGTCGAGCACGGTCGATACAAGGAATCCCGTGTTCATCGCTATCGCCTCGCCCGGCTCCAGATAGACCAGCACGCCGAACTCGTCGGAAAATTTGCGGACGCAGCCGATCAGCGTACCCAAATCGTAGTCGTGCCGCGTGATGTGGTGCCCCCCTCCGAAATTCACCCATTCCATGCGTTGCAGGTAGCTGCCGAACTTTTCGCGCACGACGTTGAGCGTGCGTTTTAGCGTGTCCGAGTTCTGCTCACACATGGTATGGAAATGCAGCCCCGTAATGCCGTTAAGGCAATCCTGTTCCCGTTCGAACGCATCGCATGTGACGCCGAGGCGCGAGCCGGGCGCGCAGGGGTTGTATATTTCGATTTCGACCTCGGAGTAGCCGGGGTTTACGCGGATGCCGCATTTAGCATTCCCGGCTGCGCTTCTGTAGCGGCGCCACTGGCCGAAGGAATTGAAGATGATGTGGCTGCAGATTTTTGATATTTCCGGAAAATCGCCGTCCCTGTATGCCGGCGAGTATATGTGAACTTCGCGCCGCATCTCCTCCGCCGCGAGCCGCGCCTCGAACAACGAACTGGCGGCTGCGCCCGACAGGTATTGGGCGATCAATGGGTACATGGCATACATGGAGAAGCCCTTTTGCGCGAGCAGGACGCGGCAACCGGCTGCGTCCGCGACGCCGCGCAACAACTCCAGGTTGCGTGCGAGCAGCCCTTCGTCCACGATATAGCACGGCGAAGGTAGCGCACGCCAGTCGATGTCCGGCGGTTGAAGCTGCTCCGACAGCGGTAGAAGCGACTGCCGCTCCAGCTCCGGCTGCGGTTGCGACTGCCGTTTCGATTGCGGTTGCGGTTGCGGTATATGCTCAGCCATTGAGCAGCTCGGGCTCGAAGCTTTCTTTCCAGGGCAGGCCGAAAACATTGAGCGCTCCCATGAACGGGTCAGGGTCGAACTCCTCTATGTTAAATACGCCCGGCCCCTTCCACGCGCCGGTGAGGAGCATCGACGCGCCGATCATCGCCGGCACGCCCGTCGTATAAGATATGGCCTGAGCGCCTGTTTCGCGGTAGCACTCCTCGTGATCGCAGACATTGTACACATAATAATCTTTGGGCTTCCCGCCCTTTGCCCCCCGGACGATGCAGCCTATATTCGTTTTCCCTTTTGTCAAAGGGCCGAGCGAAGCGGGATCGGGCAGCACGGCTTTTAAGAACTGCAGCGGGATGATCTCCCTGCCGTCAAAAACGATGGGCCGGATGGACGTCATCCCCACGTTTTCGAGGACTTTCAGATGTGTAAGGTATTTTTCGGAAAACGTCATCCAAAAGCGTATCCTGCGGATGCCCCGTATGTTAGCCGCCAGCGACTCCAGCTCCTCATGGTACAGGAGGTAGATGTCCTTGTCCCCAATTTCCGGGAAATTGTAAACGCGCTTGATTTCCAGCGGCCGGGTCTCCACAAACGCGCCGTTTTCAAAATAGCGCCCGTTCGCGGTAATTTCGCGTATATTTATTTCGGGGTTGAAGTTGGTTGCGAACGGCAAGCCGTGATCGCCGGCGTTGGCGTCGAGAATATCTATCTCGTGGATATCGTCAAAATAATGCTTTTGCGCGTATGCGCAAAAGACGCCCGTGACCCCCGGATCGAAACCGCTGCCGAGCAGCGCCGTTATGCCCGCGTTACGGAAGCGCTCCCTGTACGCCCACTGCCAGCCATATTCGAACTTCGCCGTGTCAGGCGGCTCGTAGTTCGCTGTGTCGACATAGTGGACGCCCGTCTCCAGGCACGCGTCCATAATAGACAAATCCTGATACGGCAGGGCGACGTTAATCACAATATCCGGTTTAAACGAACGGATCAGCGCCACAAGCTGCGCCGTGTCGTCGGCGTCGACCTGCGCGGTGCTTATGTTAGTTAAAGCGGCGCTTTTATCTATGCATACGCCACTCGCGGTGGCGCCACCGCAGGCGGCGTTTCCGCCGCCTTTGCCCCCGAACTTCTCCAAAAGCCTCGCCTTAAGCGCGTCGCACCGCGAAAGCGTCCTGCTCGCTATCATTAAATCCGAAAAAACCGCGTTGTTTTGGCAGCATTTATAAGCCGCCACCCCGGCGACGCCCCCGGCGCCAATCATTAACGCCCTGCTCAATTTTATTACCTCCGGTTTGTCAGCGCTGCACGCGGCCGGAAGCATTGCCCTTGGCCAGTGCCTCGACCTCCGCCTTGCTAACCTGGTTGAAGTCGAACTCCACGCTGTGGGCCAGACAGGACGCCGCCACCGCGAAGTCCAGCGCCTTCTGGTTGTCATAGCCTTCCAACAGGCTGTAGATCAGCGCGCCGCCGAACGAGTCCCCGCCGCCGACACGGTCGACGATGTGGACAAGATACTCCGGCGCAAAAAACGCCTGGCCGCCCGTATATAGCATGCCTGACCACTTGTTGTCGCTCGCCGAGAGGCTGCCCCGAAGCGTAATCCCGACCTTGTCGAACCCGAACCTGTCCGTCAGCTGCTTCGCGACCGATATATAGCCTTCATGCGAGAGCTCGCCCTTTTCGATGTCGGTACCCGCCGCTTTGATCCCGAACACGTCCGACGCGTCCTCCTCGTTGGCGATGCACAGGTCGACATATTCCATGAGCCCGCCCATTACTTTGCCGGCCTTTTCCGAGTTCCACAGCTTTTTTCGGAAATTGAGATCGCAGCTGACCTTTATGCCCAGCTTCTTGGCCTCTTTCACGGCCTCCATGCACAGCGCCGCGCAGGAGTCGCTGAGCGCGGGGGTAATGCCCGTAAAATGGAACCATTCGGCGCCCTTGAATATATTGCCCCAGTCGAAGTCGCCGGGCTTAGACTCGGCAATAGCGGAGTACGCCCTGTCATATATGACTTTTGAAGCGCGTTGCGACGCGCCTTTTTCCAGGAAATAAATCCCCAAACGCTCTCCGCCCCTTGCGATCAAGTCTGTCTTTACCCCGTAGCGGCGCAGCTCGTTTATTGCGCTCTGGCCGATTTCGGTATCCGGCACCTTGGTCACATAATAGCTGTCGAGGCCGTAATTGGCGAGCGAAACCGCCACATTGGCCTCGCCGCCCGCATATGTGGCCTCGTACTCTGTCGCTTGTACGAACCGCAGGAACCCCTTGGGGTTCAACCGCATCATTATCTCGCCGAAGCATACTGTCTTTTTCATTTTGCATATCCTTTCATATTAATATTGATATTATGTTAGCGCGGCGTGCGTGTCTTTTAACTGCTGCATGATTTTTATGTGCTGCGGGCACTTGCCCTCGCATTCGCCGCACTCCACGCACGCTGCGGCGCCGTAGCCCCGATCGCGGGCCCAGTTGTTCTCACGCTCCTCCAGCGGGACGGCGAGCTGCGCATATTCCGACTTTGCGTGGTCGGTCAGCCCGTAGACCTTGTGGTAGTTCATGAGCGAAAAAACATGTGGGATATTTACGTTTTGTGGGCAGGGCATGCAATACTTGCATCCCGTGCAGTACAGCTCCGCGAGGCGCTTGTTTTCCTCCAGCATCCTGTCAATTTGCTCCATCTCGCTATCGGTCAGCGTGCCCTCGATGGCGGCGACTTTGGCGTTTTCTTCGACATTTTCGATGGAACGCATGCCCGACAGCGCAATGTCCACATTGCTGTTGGCCAGCACGAAGCGCAAGGCCATCTCGGCAGTGCTGCGTATGTCCTTTTTGAGCATGCCCCGAATCACCTCGGACGGGGCGCCCAGGCGGCCCCCGCCGACCGGCCCCATCACCACGACGCCGAGCCCCTTCCCACGCGCATAGGCGATTGCCTTCTCGTTTGATCGGTCCAGCAGGTTGTACTGGCAGAGGACCGATTCAAAGTAACCGCTGTCGACGATTGGCGCCATGTTGTCCGCGCTGTCGTGGTACGAAAATGAAATGTGTTTTATCAGCCCTTCTTCTTTAGCTTTCATAGCCGACTCGATGTGCCCGCCTTTGACGTCTATATACTTTTTGAAACGCTCGAGGCTGATGCCCCACATATGGTAGAAATCGATGTGGCTGCGCCCCAGTTTTTTTAGCGAGCCCTCCAGCAGCGATCGCCATTTATTGGCGTCGCCCTCTGCGCTGGGGTTCTTGGTCGACAGGTAGACCTGCCCGCCGCCGCTGTCCGCCCAGCTTTTCAGCGCCATACCGACAGCTGTCTCGCTGTCACTGTCGCAATAGAAAGGCGCGGTGTCGATATAGTTGACGCCCAATTCAAATGCGCGTAGAATGGTCGGCACGGCTACATCGTAATCCACTTGCTTCGCGCCGCCCCGCGCGTCTTTCATTGGCAGCCGCATAGCCCCGAAACCTAGCGCGGACACCTTGATACCGGTATTTCCAAAATCCCTGTACAGGATACGTCCCGACATATTTTCCTAACCTCCAGATAGTTGGCAATATGACAATAAATTATCATATATCAGTGTTAATTTCAATTTATTTTGATGATTGAATAAACGTTAGTAAATAGGATATATATATTATGCGACCCACATTGGACAAAAATCGGGCTGAAGCAAGCGGAAAGCGGCCACATAATAGGCGGAAAGCGGCCACATAACAAGCGGAAAGCAGCCATAAAACGGGCGGAAAGCGGCCATAAAACGGGCGGAAGCAAGCGAATAGCGGTCACAGAACAGGCGGAAAGCGGGCGTGCATGGACGATATCATCCAAAAAATCATCGGGTTTGAGCAAAAGGCCCAAAGCATTGTCGAGGTCGCTAGGGGCGAACTCAGATCCAATAATGAAAACATGCGCCTGGAAATCGAGGCGTATAGAGCCGCCACGCACGGCGAGAAGGACTCCGAAATCGCCGACTGCATATCGCTGATGAACAGGGAGGCGGACGAGGCTATAAAGCATCTGGAGGACGCTGCCAAGCTTAAAATAATACAAATGCAAAGAAAAGCGGCCGAGCAAAGGGACGAGTGGATCGAGCGGTTGTACAGCCAGATTGTCGGCGGTGACGCTTCATGAGCGCCGCCCCCGCGCAAGAGATACGCGTAAAGTGCAGGGCGATGAACGCCCGCCTGCTGGGCCGCGCGGAGTACGACGTCCTGATGTCCAAGAAAAGCGTCGCTGATATCGCGATTTACTTGAAAAAGGAGACGTCCTACGCCGACGCGCTGTCCGGCATCGACGAAAACGACGTCCACCGCGGGCAGCTCGAGCGGGCGTTCCGTAAATCGTTATACGCCGACTACGAGCGCCTGCTAAAGTTCGTCACAGGCGGCTATAGGTCCGTTATCAGGGCCATGTTCGAGGCATACGAAATCGATGATTTAAAACAGGTAATCAGCTCGATCTGCTCCGCCAACGAGCGTTATTTGAGCCCGGAGGATATCGAATACACACGGGCATACAGCAAAATCCCGGTCGCCTCTCTGCTGGGCGCCGCCACAATGGAGGCGCTGGTCGAAAACCTGAGGCACACGCGCTTTTATAAGGCGCTCGCGCCGTTCGCATCGCGCGAAGGCGAGCAGCCGGATTTCATGAAGATCGACAACGCGCTGAACCTTGTCAATTACAAGGCCAAGATGGACGCCCTGACAAAGCACGACCCGGGCCGGGGCGGCGGGGGCGCGGTGGCTCTATTCGGCTACACCGTCGATATTGAAAATATATTATTTGTGTACCGCATCAAAAAGCTGTTTGGGTACCCCGCGAGCCGCATCGTGCCATACCTGATCCCGGGCTATTTTCGCATAGGGCAGAAATTCTTATATGCCCTCGCGGAATGCGACGATATCGTCGCGATGGAAGGCATGATCGAAAAAAGCGCGTACGGCTTCTTGTTCCCGGCTTCCAGGGAGAGCGAGTGGGAGGCCCTGCGCTCGGGCCTGTTTTACGGCCTGCACAGAAAAAACCTGCGCGCGTCGGGGCAAATCGCAAGCGTGCCCTCTATTGGCGGCGCGGGTGGCGGCGCTGGCGGCGGGGCGGGCGGCGGGGCGGGCGGAAGCGCGGCGCTCTCGTACCTTTACCTGAAGGAAACCGACATGAAAAACATCATTATGATAGTGGAGGGCGTGCGATATTCGCAGCCGACGGGCAGGATCGCATCGTTTTTGATAGGCTACGGCCCAAGCTCCGGCGGCGGAAAGCTGGCTTCCAAAAATATTGCCATAAGGCGAAACCGGGGGAACATGCGTAAATAATGGCGATAGTGAAAATGAAATTTGTCAGCATGTTCGGCGCTTTGGACCATTTTGACAAATTCGTGTCAACCTATATCATCAACAGCAACCTGCACCCGGAAAATGCGCAGAACGTCATCACCCTGGTGCACGGCATTAAGCCTTTCCCCGACACCGAGTCAAAGGGCGATCAGCTGATGGGAACATGCACCGCCCTGCTCGAATCCATCGATCTGAAGCGCAGCCCTGAGGCGATGGACGCGTTCGCCCACAGACAGCTCGTGCCGCTCGACCTCATCGGGGCGCGCCTCACGGAAATCGGCGGATATATTCAGCGGAACCGCGAGGAATACGACGCGGCGGTGGAGCGCCTGCGGGCAAGCCTGCTGATCCGGGAGAGCCTTGAGAACATCATCAGCCTCAATGTCAACGTCGAGCAATTTTTTTCGCTGGAGTTCGTGAAGTTCCGCTTTGGCAAGATGCCAAAGGAGTCGCTGGCGCAGCTCGGGCTGCTGGCGGACGCTCTGGAGATTATCATCGTCCCGCTGTCCACGGACGACCGCTATTGCTGGATGATCTATTTTACCCCCTCGTCCGGCAGCGAAAAGGTGGACGGCGTCGTTTCGTCCATGCAGTTTGAAAGGACCCGCCTTTCGTCCGAGCTGTCGGGCACGCCGCATGACGCCATGGACTCCATCAACGGGACCATTTCGGAGCTGGAGGCGCGGATCGGCGAGCTGCGGGCGGAGTCCGAGGCGTACATTGAGCAGCACGGGGACGAGCTTTTGCACATATACTACTCCCTCGCGCGCATCAACCGCAACCACGAGGTGCGGCGGAACGCCGTGTGCACGGACAACTCGTTTTATATATGCGGGTGGATCCCCGAGGAGGACCTGCCCGGGCTGGCGAGCGCCATCGAGCTCGAGGAGAGCGACATGTACGTCGAGGAGGACCCGTCGCGGGTGCAGGGGATAAAGCCCCCCACGGAGCTGAAAAATCCGCCGTTCTTCAAGTTTTTCGAGATACTGATAAAAATGTACGGCCTGCCGGCCTACGATGAAATCGACCCCACCGCGTTTGTGGCCGTCACATATTTTTTGATGTTCGGCATAATGTTCGGCGACGCGGGCCAGGGCCTGATCATCATGCTGATCGGCCTCGCGCTGATGCGGCGAAAATTTTCACTGGCCGGCGTGTTTGCCTGCGCGGGCGCCTCGTCCATCATATTCGGCCTGATTTACGGGAGCCTGTTCGGGGACGAAGAAATACTGCCCGAGCTGTACGGGCGGCTGTTCGGGACGGGGGCGCCGGTCCACCTCATCCGGCCTATGGAGGACACGATGACGCTGCTCATCGGCGGCGTCGTCATCGGCGTGCTGTTCATGCTGGCTGCAGTGGCGCTAAACATCGTAAACGGCCTGCGCGAGAAGAACCTGGCGCGCGTGCTGTTTGACCGCAACGGGGCGGCCGGCACGCTGCTGTACTGGACGATACTGCTGACGGCAGTTTTTTACGCGGTGGCGGGGTCGTCGCTCATTCCCGCCGCGCTGGTCGCCGCGCTGGTGGCCGTCACGTTTTTGGCACTGTTCTTCAAAGAGCCGCTGGAGAGGCTGCTCGTGGAGCGCAAAAGCTTCCTGCCAAAGGAAAAGGGCCTGTTTTTCGTACAGGGGCTGTTCGAAATGGTGGAGACGCTGCTCTCCATGGCCAGCAACACGCTCTCGTTCATCCGCGTCGGAGCGTTCGCGCTCAACCACGTCGGCCTGTTCATGGCGTTCAATATTTTAAGCAAAATGGCGGGCAACGTCGGCGGGGTTTTCATCCAGTTGTTCGCAAACGCGTTGATTATCGGGCTGGAGGGGCTGATCGTCGGCATCCAGTGCCTGCGGCTGGAGTATTACGAGCTGTTCAGCAAATTCTTCAAAGGCGACGGAAAGCCGTATCGTCCGTTGAGCCGGAGCATTTTATAAATATCATACATGGTACATGATACCGGGAGGACATTTGTATGAAGGTTATGATTTTTGCGGCGCTTATCCTTATGTTTTCGATGATAGCGCTGGGTGTGCGCGCCAACAGGAAGGGCATGGGGCGCAGCGCGGCGAAAAGGCTGTTTGGGGCTAACGTCGCCATATTTTTCGGCTTGATGCTTGTCACAACCATCGTCCTGATGTCGGGCGTCGGCGCGGGCTCGGTCGCGGCTGCGGCGGGGGCCGAAGCGGCGGGGCCCGGGGCGGCTGCGGCCACGGGCGGCAACTCCTCATACGGGCTCGCTTACATTGCAGCCGCGCTGTCCACGGGCCTGGCCACAATCGGGGCCGGGATCGCCGTCGCCAACACGGGCTCGGCGGCGCTTGGCGCCATCAGCGAGGACCAGAGCCTGCTCGGCAAATCATTGATTTTTGTGGGGCTGGCCGAGGGCATCGCGATATATGGGTTGATCGTGTCAATGATGATCTTAGGCTACGTAGGGTGAGTGTTCTTTTTTGTCCGCCCAAAAAAGAACCAAAAAAGGCGCCGGGGGTTTCGATTCCCCCGGACCCCCTAAACGACCAGGGGCTCCGGCCCCTGGACCCAAAGAAGACGGGTGTTTATAATGAAGTTTTTTTTGATTAGCGATAATATTGATACGCGTGCGGGGATGAGGCTGGCCGGGGTCGAGGGCGTCGTCGTCCATGAGGCGTACGAGGTCGAGGACGCGCTGGAAGCCGCGATGCAGACGAGCGACCTCGGTGTCATCCTGATAACGGAGAAACTCGCCGCCCTGATACCGGAGCGCCTGTCCGCGCTGAAGCTGACGCGCGAGCTGCCGCTTGTCGTCGAGATACCCGACAGGCATGGCACGCGGCGATCCAAGGACTCGATAACGCGCTATGTCAACGAGTCGCTCGGCATTAAGTTTTAGCTGTACCTAATAGCGCCGCCCCGGCGGCCGCGTTTTTGACGCGCGCCCGGGCGGCGGGCGCATCAAGGGGGCCTGTATGCCAACTGTCGACGAAAAACTGGAACTGTTTGACAAAATAATATATAACGACGCGGTACGCGCCCGCGACGCGATACGCGATCAGCTCAGGCACGATTCCGAGCAGATACTGGAGGGCCAGAAGGCTGAAATAAAGCGGGAAGCCGCGCTGGAGTACCAGAGGGAAACGCTGCGCGCCTCAAACGACAGGGACTCGAGGATATCGAAGGCTCGCATCAGCACGCGCATAACGTTGATGAAAACGAGGAACGAAATCATAGAATCGGTCCTGGGGGACCTGTCGAGTAGACTCGCCCAGTTCGCGGGGACCGACGATTATCAGGCATACCTTATGCGCAGTGTCAGCGAGTCCATCGGGGCGGTCGAGCGGGAGGCGCGGCAAATCGCGGGGGGCGCCGAACAGGGCGAGATCGTCGTTTATTTAACGCCCGGGGATTACGACACTTATGCCGCTGAAATTCAAAAGCTCGCTCCCGGCGCGGAGGTCCGCCCCGGCGATCCGGGCATGATCGGGGGCGCAAGGGTCGAAAACGCCGGCGCCGGGATATATGTGGACGATTCGCTGAAGAAAAAAGTAGAGGGGCGCGCCGAAGAGCTTTTAGCCATGAGCGGCCTCACAATAGATAGCTGATAAAAAATAATGCTGATAAAAGATAATATTGATAGCTGAAAAAATATAATCAGGTATTAAAAAATGGCAACCGGCAACAGGAAAACCGGTATTGGAAAATTGGCGTTAAATAACTGGCAACGGACAATGAACAACGGAAAACGGACAACTGTTTCGGTGGGATACGGTGATAGGTTTTTATGATTAATGACTCATACAATAGCCGGATAGTCGGCATAAACGGCCAGGTCGTCACGGTGGGCGGCGACGCGCCGTTTCGCATGCTGGAGGCCGTCCGCGTCGGCGCGCAAGGCCTGATCGGCGAGGTCATCCGGATTAACAGCGAGGTTGCGACAATCCAGGTCTATGAAGTCACGACCGGGCTGAAAGTCGGCGAGCCGGTCGTCTCCACCGGCAAGCCGCTTTCCATAACCCTCGGCCCCGGCCTGATCGCTAATTTTTTCGATGGCATACAGCGCCCGCTGGCTGCCCTGGAAAAGGCATCCGGGTCCTTTATCGCGCGAGGCGCGGACGTGCAGAATTTAGATGGGCAAAAGCTGTGGCCGGTGAAGATGCTGGTCAAGGAAGGCGACGCGGTGGCCGACGGCGCCGTATTCGCCGAGGTCATGGAATCGGATTCAATAACGCACAGATCGATGATTCCGCCGGGCGCAGGTGGGGTCGTGCTCTATGCCGCCCCGGACGGCGAATACACAATAAACGAAGCCCTCCTGCGCGTCCAGGTCGACAGCGGGGAGGCGTCGGAAGTGGCGAAGGTGGCGGAAGTGGCGCTGGCGCAACTGTGGCCCATACGCAGGCCGCGCCCGATCCGCGAGCGTCTGCGCATCGCGACGCCGCTCGTGACAGGCCAGCGCGTCATCGACACCTTCTTCCCCATTGGCAAGGGCGGGGCGGCGGCGATCCCCGGCAGCTTCGGGACCGGCAAAACCATGACGCAGCACCAGATAGCGAAATGGTCGGACGCCGACATCATCGTGTACATTGGCTGCGGCGAGCGCGGCAACGAGATGACCGAGGTGCTGGAGGATTTCCCCAAGCTGACCGACCCCAGGACCGGGCGCAGCCTGATGGAGCGCACTATTTTGGTGGCGAACACGTCCAACATGCCGGTCGCGGCGCGCGAGGCGTCTATCTATACCGGCATAACGATTGCGGAGTACTACAGGGACATGGCATACAATGTGGCGGTCATGGCGGACTCGACATCCAGATGGGCCGAGGCCCTGCGCGAGATATCCGGCAGGCTGGAGGAAATGCCCGCAGAGGAAGGCTTCCCCGCATACCTGTCTTCGCGGCTGTCGGAGTTCTACGAGCGGGCGGGCAACGTCGCGACATTGGGCGGCGGCGTCGGGTCGGTGTCCATCATCGGCGCCGTGTCCCCGCAGGGGGGCGACTTTTCCGAGCCCGTGACCCAGTACACCAAGCGCTACATCCGTTGTTTTTGGGGGCTTGACAGGCAGCTCGCATATTCGCGGCACTATCCCGCCATCAATTGGATCACCAGCTACAGCGAATACATACCTGACCTTACCGAGTGGTTCGAAAAGAACGTGGACAAGGATTTTTTGAAGTACCGCAATGAGCTGGTGGCGCTGCTCGCCGAGGAGAGCAAACTACAAGATATTGTCAAGCTGGTGGGGAGCGACATACTGGCCGACGACCAGAAGCTGACGCTCGAGATAGGCGCAGCCATCCGGCTCGGCTTTCTCCAGCAGGCCGCATTCCACCCGATCGACACCTATGTGCCGCTCGCCAAGCAGTGCCACATGATGGCGCTGCTGCTGCACCTGCACGGCAAGGCGCTGTCGCTCGTAAAAGCCGGGATCCCGATGTCCGAAATCAAAAAGACCGGCGTGTTCGATACAATAATTAAAGCCAAATACGAACTGGGCAACGATGAACTGGAAAAGTTCGCCGACATGGAGGCAAATATGGACGCCGCGCTGGAGGCACTGTCGCTGGACGCCGCAGTCTGACCACCACTTCATAACACATATTAATGCTGATTGAGGGTTCATAATGATAGTCGAATATTCCAAGCTAACCAGCATAGACGGGCCATTGATAGCCATATCGGGCGTGCGCGACGCCTCTTTTGAGGAGATTGTCGAAATTGCGATGGACGACGGCGAGCACAGGCTGGGACAGGTCCTGCAGATCGATGGCGACGTCGCCATCGTGCAGGTGTTCGAAGGCACGAGCGACATATCGCTGTCCAGCGTGAAGGTGCGCTTTACGGGGCGCCCGCTGGAACTGCGGCTGTCGACCGAGATACTGGGGCGCGTGTTCGACGGGCTGGGCCGCCCCATTGACGGGTTCGGGGAGATATTCCCCGAAACGCGGATGGACGTCAACGGGAGCCCGATTAACCCGATATCGCGGCTGTACCCGCGCAGCTTCATTCAAACGGGCATATCGGCGATCGACGGCCTGACGACACTCATCTGCGGCCAGAAGCTCCCCATTTTTTCCGGCAGCGGCCTCGCACACAATGAGCTTGCTGTCCAGATAGTGCGCCAGTCCAAGACTACCGGGGACACAAAATCCGGGTTTGCCGTCGTTTTCGCCGCCATGGGGGTGAAGAACGACGTCGCGGACTTTTTCAGGCAGTCGTTTGAAGATAGCGGCGCCATCGATCACGTCGTCATGTTCATGAACCTTGCGAGCGATCCGCCGGTCGAGCGTATCGTGACGCCGCGCAGCGCGCTGACGGCCGCCGAATACCTGGCGTTTAAGCAGAACATGGACATCCTCGTAATCATGACCGACATGACCGCCTATTGCGAGGCGCTGCGGGAAATATCCTCGTCCAAGGGGGAAATCCCCAGCAGGAAGGGCTTCCCGGGCTATATGTACAGCGACCTCGCGTCCATATACGAAAGGGCGGGCATCATAACGAACAGCAGCGGCACAATAACCCAAATACCCATACTTACGCTGCCCAACGACGACATCACCCACCCCATACCGGACTTGACGGGATACATTACGGAGGGGCAGATTGTACTTGACCGCGACCTTACGCAAAAAAGCGTATATCCGCCCATCGCCATACTGCCCTCGCTGTCGCGCCTCATGAAGGACGCAATCGGGGAGGAGCACACCAGGGAGGACCATGGCGTCTGCTCTACCCAGTTGTTTTCCAGCTATGCCAGGGTCCAGGACGTTAGGGCGCTCGCGTCGGTCATCGGCGAGGACGAGCTGAGCGAGACGGACCGCCTGTACATGGAGTTCGGGCGCGCGTTTGAAAACGAGTTCGTCGCCCAGGGCCCTAACGAGAACCGGACGATTGAGACCACGCTGGACACGGGATGGAGGCTGCTAAAGCTCTTGCCGCCGGCCGAGCTGGACAGGGTCGACGCCGAAACGATGAAAAAAAGATACTACGATAACGCGGATTGACGGGCGGCACATGGACGTATCAACATTTGCAACCAAAGGCAATTTAATAAAAGCGAAGGCGAACCTGGAACTCGCGAAAATGGGCTACGAGCTCATGGATAAAAAGCGCACAATCCTGATATCGGAAATGGTGGCGCACATCGGTCGCGCTGAGGACATACAGGCCCGCATAGCGGAGACCTTCAGTTCGGCTTACCAGGAACTGCAGAACGCGAATATTTCGCTTGGCATCGACTTTGTGGAGCGCGTCGGCTACGCCATCCCGGAAATCACGCGGCTGCGCGTGCGTTTCAAGAGCGTAATGGGCGTCGAGATACCGCGCGTGACGCTTTCCCAGGACGGCGACGACGCTTTCCATTATGCCTTTACCAATACTAATTATTCCTTCGACCAGGCATATATCCATTTCAACAGGGTCCGGGACCTGATAGTGGAGATGGCCGAAGTGGAGAGCGCGGTCTACCGCCTATCAGTCAACGTCAAAAAAGCGCAGAAGCGCGCAAACGCGCTCAAAAGCATAGTGATCCCCAGGCTGACGGAGCTCGTCAGCGACATGGAGAACACGCTCGATGAAAAGGAGCGCGAGGAGTCCTCGCGGCTGCATGTCATAAAGAACATAAAGCACCGCTAGCACCCATAAACACCGGACGCAATATGTGATAGGACGCGGCGGGGGTCTCCCTCGCCCTACGTTTGTCTCGGCGCCGCAGAGCCAATGTGATGTCCTCGCCTATTATGCTGCGGCGCGTTTTGCTGTTGCTCCGCCGAAGGCGTAAACAGCATATCCACATTAGCCACCGTTATCATGTCCGTGCTGTGCAGAGCTTTTCTGGCGCCGCTGTCCAGCTTGATGTTGTTCAAATATGTGCCGTTCCTGGAATACATGTCCCGCACATACCAGAGGTCGTCCTCTTTCTCCAGTTTGGCGTGCGCCTTCCCCACAGCGGGGTTGTCCAGCACCAAATCCGAATGCTCTTTTCTCCTCCCAATCGTAAACTCGTTCTCAATCAACGTAACGCCAAACTCGCGCATGGCGCCGCGGACGGTCAAAGTGGCGTCGACGCGTTTTGTGAATGGCAAAACCTCCGTGGGCGGGTACATATTAGCCTGCCCATCATCCGAAAAACCGGAGCGGTGATTTACGCCGCTGCCATCCTCAAAGCCGTCGGCATATGGGTAGTCATCCATCTCGATAAAGTCCCGGCAGTGCTCCAATTGCATTTTACTTAAATATTCATCCAGCAGGGTCGAAGCCGGGGTACCAATACTGCCACCATCTTCTAAGCCGCTATGGTACTGGTCGTCAAGCGCATATATGGGCCACCCATCGTTGCCGTCATTTTCAATTTCGCTTGTGGCGCAGGCGCCATCGCCTACTTCGCTCGCTTCGTCAATAGGCGCAGCATCGCTTACATATGGTATCGCCGCCGCGCTGGCAGCAATGGGCATGGCCAACGCGCCCCCAGCATCTATTTGGCTTGCATCGCCCTCTTCGATGTGCACATATCGCTCATCAGGTGAATCGACGGCAACCTCCGGTTCGTCCTGTTCGGCCCTTTTTGCGCTGTTCGCCCAAAGGTCATCATTGCCGTCCTGCCCGTCTGCCGCGTCGGCGGCGGCATTGGCCTCGTATATGGCGGAAGCCGCTTTGACCGCCTCTGAAAACTCCCCGCCGCGCTTCTTCTTTGACCCTCCCGCCTCAAGGCCCGCTCCATTGCATGTTATAAAATATCTCATAAGCAAAAGCTCCGCGCCCAGCGCCGATATAAGGGCTGCGCCCCTGTAAACTGCGCCGTCGGCCAAGTCCCTGGGTATATAAGTCATCGCGCCAAAATAGACCACCGCGACCACGATGGCGCAAAGAACGGGCAGCAGCACCCTGCCGCCGTTCGCCGCAGGTTTAACCGCCAAGCCCCCAAACCGCGTTCCGACCTGCCGCGCAAAACCGCCAAAAGCCGCAGCCGCGCCCGCTGCGCCCGCTGCGCCCGTGCTTGCGCCGCTTTTCAAACCAGCCTTTGCGCCATCTTTTGCGCCTGCCAAGCCCGAACCGGCGCCGATGCCGTAGCTGCCGCCCCTCTGGGCGGTCGCCTGTTCGTACCCGCCAGCGCCGCGATGCTGCGCGTCATCGGAAAAACACAAAATATCCATCAAAAAATCCGTGAACGCATCGTACTTGAACCCTGCCCTTTTGACCTCTTCAATGATTTTCCTGCAAAACAGCTTCCCAGTGGCGTCGTCAGGGCTAAAGACCGCAATAAGATCCATTACCAGTTCCGAAAAAGGCGCAAGCCGATCTTCAGGCGGCTCGGCGGGCAGGTATACTAGCTTGGCGCTCTGCCGCGACGGATCGATAAATATCATGCTCGCATGCAACAGCAAGCATTTTTCTTCAAGCAGAAATTTATCGAGTCCGCCAATCGCAACGGACACCTCCATCAGGAGGCCGGCAAGGAAACGTATGCTCCGCCCGCAGTCGCGCATATATTCGTCAGCGGCGACCAGCCCGCTGACATCGTAGAAAAAACGGGGCTTACCGTCCGCAGTCATATTGCGGAACGGCAAAAGCCCGTATATTTCATTGTTCGCTATCATCTCCACCTGGTAGTCCATCACCCTGCGCCCGGAAGGCAGCGTCAGTACCAACTGCCTCCCATCGTCGCCGTCGTGAAACTTTTTGTCGTAATATCCGCTCATCCGATCCCGTAGTCCCCCCTGATATTGGATACGTCCACGTCATTGCTGATTTGATCGTTCGCGAACAGCCCTTCCATCACGCCCGTAGCGAATCCGAGTATGGCGTCGCGGAAAATAAGCGCGAGCCCGACAAGAACCGCAATGATAATAACAATCTCAACGGTCCCCATACCCTCTTCGCTGCGCCACTTCCCCCTGTAAAAAGCGGCGCCGACCCAGTTCCAAGCAATTTTCAATAAGCCAGCCATGCATATACCCCCTCAAAAAATTTATTTGAAACCTCGTTATATGCCCTGCAGCGCTAGTATCGCGGGCGTCATTACAATGAGCAATATAGACATCAACATAATGGCCATGGGCAGCAGCATCTTGGATGAAGCCTCTTCGCCCAGTTTTTTCGCCGCGTTCTTCCTCATTTCCCAACATTCGTTCGCGTGGATGCGCAATATGGGAACCAGTTCTGCGTTCCCCTTCCTGATGTTTTGCAACAGTACCGAAACGACGCGGGTGACCTCTTGTATCCGGCATCTTTTCGCAAAATCCTCATATGCCTTCGATTCACTTTTGCCCGACTTTATTTCCGTCAGGGCCATGTGCAGCTCCCTTCCCAACGCTTTTGATATATCGGTGCCCTCCGACACTTTCTCCCATGCATTGGAAACGTTCATACCAGCGTTGACCAACAGCGTAAGTTTTACAAGGAAGTCCGGGAAGTCAAGCATGATGTCCATCTTCCGCTTGCGTATATCCGCGTTCAACTTGCTGTCCGGCAGCAGGTATGCCGACCCAAGACACAAGGCGCATACAAGCAAATATCCGAACCCCGGCGCCGTGCGGAGGCCAATCAACAGGCAGAACTCCAGCGCCAGCAAAATGAACGCGCACTTGCGCGACTGGTGCAGCAAGAACCGCGCGTCCGAGCCGGGCTTGCCATAATATTCAATGATATGGACCTTGATTTTGCGATCGTAGCTCAGCCTCGCTGTGTACCTAAAGCGCATCAGCAGAAACGACGGCGCAATAATCAGCTTCCGGAACGGGTCGTCCAACAGCAGATTGCCATAAAAGGCGAAGGCCCCCCTCCTCATGAGCGCGCCCCCGGCGCACCAGGCCGCCGGTACAAAAAGAGCCGCCGCCAATAAATAACCCGTTATCCACTGCATCGCCGCCCCTCCCCTTTTTATACCCACAAGAACATTCG
>Ga0099364_10001172_pt1 | contig 43777 bp, 12 predicted proteins | sample TergutTh196P3_FD_73070 | JGI IMG/M metagenome (GOLD analysis project Ga0099364, IMG submission 73070) | Microcerotermes parvus P3 segment gut microbial communities from Pointe-Noire, Republic of the Congo - Th196 P3 | ecosystem: Host-associated > Arthropoda: Insects > Digestive system > Gut ...
CAATTAAGTTCGCTTGGTTCCAGACAGGATCAAACTTTTGCGTTTCTCCATCCCTAACGGGGAAAACACGCGTTTCAATTCTCAGTGTTACATCAATAATTGTCATGGGAGTCCTCTCGTATTTTTTGAAAAATGTTTTTTTATTTTTATTCTCTTCATTATTCGTTTATTTCCTTAAAATCTTCTCCATCGCTTTTCCCTTTGCCAATTCGTCAATCAGCTTGTCTAAATAGCGAATTTGTTGCATTCGTCTGTCTTCGATATTTTCCACACGGCAGCCGCAAATCACACCCGTAATTTTCGCAGCATTTGGATTTATTTGAGGGGCACAGGCAAAAAAAGTTTCCAGATCGCTTTTGCTGTTGATCTGTTGTTTCAATGTTTGTTCATCGTATCCCGTCAGCCAAAAAATAATTTCATTAACTTCATCAGCCGTGCGTCCTTTTCTTTCCGCTTTTTGTATGTAGAGCGGATAGATGTTTGCAAAAGGCATTTCGTAGATTTTTGTGTTCATCGCTTTCACCGTTTCATTTAAAAATTCTGTCTTTTGTTGTCTCTTTCAAGTTGATTACAAATATCTTCTGACTTTTTTACAGTACTCTGCATACTGTTCACCATAGTGATTTTTCATAAATTTTTCTTCTCTGAGTACTTGCCTGTGAATAATCGGAACAAAAAAACACAAGAACATGACAATAGATGCTCTATTCAGATGTACGAAAATCAAACCACAAAAAAAGAAAAAGAAAGAAACATAAATCGGATTGCGGCTGATGGAAAACATACCGGTTGTTACCAATTTATTAGGGTTTTCGCCATCAATCCCCACACGAAAGGAATCTCCAAATGACTTTAATGAGAGAGCAAAACCAACAAGTCCTGCAACACTAAGCAAAGTCCCAATCCATGAAAGCCATTCGTTTTCAAATATTGGTTTTAGCAAAATTTCGGGGAAAGGCAAAGATAAAGAAGATGCGACAACCACATACACCAGCAACAACATGATTGGACTCAGCAACAAATCGCTTTTATGCGTTTTTCCAAAGACAAACGCTTTGATACCTCTCCTCTTTAACATGATAATCCTTGTGAAAAACAAGATAAAAAACAAGCATAACAACACAAGGCTCAAAATATCAAGTAATTCTGTCATTTTCTATCCCTAATTTACATATAACAAATAACAAATAAAAAATAACCACCTTTGTTTCAATTTTATTTTTTTGAATTTTATTACCCAAAATCAGAATACTTATATATGATGTTCATATTTGTTCATTGTAGCAACAAAATGGGCATTTATTATGTTAAACATTACAACTTTTTTAGACGCGAATATGCGCAGGCTTTCAAAAGACATCTTTTGCTGCCCCGAGACCGGAAAATCTTACAATTCCAAAGAAGTTCTTTCAATTGTCTCAGCAATTGCCGAAAAATTAACGGAAGCGGGAGCAAAAAAAGGAGATCGCATTTTAATTTATTTAAAAAATTCTCCGGAATACTTATTTTCTTATCTTGCGATTTGGAGAATCGGAGCCGTTGCTGTTCCGACGAATCGCGTTTATACAAAATTTGAATTGGAATATATGATTGAAAATGCTCAAGTTTCGATCATCATCACAGATCAAGAAGGCGCAGAACTGTTTAAGAAAACGCCTGTTGCAGTCTATGTCCCGACAGACTTTGAAAAGATGAGAACACATCCCATTCTGCCGCCGGCTTTGACCATGCCTGAAGATTTGTGCCACATCCAATATACTTCAGGGACAACAGGAAAGCCCAAAGGCGCAATGTTGACGCACGGCAATTGGCTGGCGGCTTTGTCCAACGAATGCGATGTCATGGAATATACGGAAAAAGATGTGTATTTAGGCATTTATCCGATGAGTCATGTCGGTCTCAGCTGGGGATTTTCTGCATTGTATGCCGGTGCGCTTTACATTATGATGGAGCGTTTTGATTTGGAAAATTACTTAGATCTTATCGAAAAAAATAAAGTCACTGCACTTTCCGGAATGCCTCCTGTCATTCATTCACTTGTCAACTGCCCAAGCGGAACAGAAAAGAGAGTGGAGACGGTTCGAGAAATCATATCCGGCGGCGGAACGCTGCATCATGAAATTTGGAAAACATTTCACCACCGATACAATATTCCCGTTGTCAACGCTTATGGGTTGTCTGAAACCATTGTGATTGGAACCGGAACTGTCATTCGTCCGGTGGATTATGAAACCGCCGACAAATTCCAAAGTGTCGGTCATCCGGTTTGTTTTTCGGAAGTCAAAATTGTTGACGAAAATGATCCGTCTGTGGAACTGAAATCGGGAGAAAACGGCGAAATCGCCCTTCGCGGACCCGCCGTTGCAAAAGGCTACTATGGAATGCCGGATGAGACAAAAAAATCATTTTTAGAAGACGGCTGGTTTTTGACAGGAGATATTGGCTATCTTGACAAAGATGAACGCCTATGCATAACGGATCGCAAAAAAGACATGATTGTCATGTCGGGATGGAAAATTTATCCTACCGAAGTTGAAAATGTTTTATTTAAACATCCCGATGTCCAAGATGTCGCTGTTTTTGGCATCAACCATCCCCATCGCGGCGAAATATCGATTGCAGCAGTTATTTGGAAAAACGGAATTGACAAATCAAAAGATTTGGAAACCTTTGCAAAAGCACATCTTTCAGGATATAAAGTACCGCGTCAAATCATCACTGTTGCCGAGCTGCCGCGTGTCAACGGATGGAAATTATTGCGCCGTGAGCTGAAAGAAAAATATGAAGCCGAGTTTGGAGAAGAAAGTTAAACATTTTAAAAATCCACTTGTAAATTTTTGACTCCGGCAGCGAAGTAAATGTTGAAAAATCATACTGAGTTGTTTTTACCATTTGGGGTTTTAACGCCAACGGATTTTGATTTCTTTATTTATTTTTACCAATCTTTTGGAATCTTAATGCCAAAGGTTCTTGCCATCCCAAAAACTTCATTTCGAACATTTTTGTCAACAATCAGCATAATGAAACCGTAAAGAAGACCGCCAACGGTAAACGCAATTAAAAGCAGCGCAACATTTGTTATTGGCAAGAATTGTTTGAATAAGATTAAAAATCCGCACATGACGAGGGATACGATGATCATTTTTGCGGCTGATTTCCAATCATAATGGACTTGGATTGATTTTTTTAGCAATATGAATGCTAAAACGACATTTATTGACATTGAAATGGTTGTTGCAATGGCGGCGCCTTCCATTCCATAATTTGGGATAAGTAAAAGGTTTAATATGATGTTTGAAACAATGCCGGCTGCAATGGATAAAAATGCATATTTCGGATGACTGATGGCGTTGAGGCACATTCCTTGAAGATACATGAAAACTGTCACAATCTGAATGAGTGACAGCCAATAGAGTGCGGTGACACCATCGGTATATGTGTTCCCGTAAAAAAGGAAAATAAAATCGTGCCCGAGGATTAAGAAACTGAAAAAAATGGGAATTGCCAGCATCAGAGAAACCGTTGTTCCGCCGCGTAAGCCTTCTGTAATGCTTTTTATTTCTTTTTTCTCATTCCAGGCACTGAATTTCGGATACAGCACGGCTTTCATGGAAATTGTGGCAAGTCCTGCCAGCATTGAGAACTGATAAATGATGCGATAAATTCCGGCGTGTGTTTCGCTCATGAAATGGCCAATCATTACAACATCAATGTTTTGATAAACCAAATAACAGCTCATCACAAGGAAAACTAAAACGGCGTATTTCAAAAGGTGCTGCAATTGTTTTTTTGAAAAACGAATGAGTTTTAAACTGTTGTATCGGTGCACAAAGAGAGCCGCAGCGATCATGCCGGCAAAAAAGCCGCCTTCAAGACCGAATGTATGATATCCTAAATAGACAAAAATAATTTGAATAAATGAGCGGACTGCGGTATTTAAAAATAATGACACTTGAAAAGCGTTGACTTTTCCATCGGCGTAAGCAGCATAAATTCGGCTGTTGTATATGAAATCAATGATGAGTGCGGCAATTACCCACCAAAAAATGCTCACATTCATAAGAACAGCACTTGGGAAAAAAATTGCCATGAAGGCAAGGCAAATAATACAAAGAACCAAATAAATCAATCGAAGTGTCATTGATGCCGAATAATAGGAATTTTGTTGATGCCCCTCACTTATGATTTTAACACTCGCTTCTCCAATGCCGCTTTCAGAAAACAGATAAAAGAGCGTGTAATATGAAAAAAACAAAAAATAAATGCCGACGAGGGCAGGATCAACCAGACGCGTAAAATAAACCGTGCTTAAAAAACCAATGGCTGTCAATCCAAATTGGGATGCCAGAGACACAAAAGTTTGGGAACGAATAAGATTCCCTTTCCCGATATTTGAAAAGATATCTGTCACTTGTGCCATATCTTCTTAAAATGAATCAACGATATTAAAATGTTTCAATGAAAAGTTGAAAAGTTAAAGATGAAAAGTTAAAAAAATCAAAATGAAAAAACAAAAAGCTGAAAAGTTAAAAATTTCAATTAAAACTGAAAAGAGGATATTCCTTTTCAATAAAACGGTTTTTTAAACAAATCCTGATAATTACCGGGGTTGTTTAAAAAGTCCAGTTTATCTAAATCGTTAATCAGCCCGTACATATCTTCGCCGGAATACAAATCAACTTTCGGATAACTCTTTGGTTTTCCGTATCTCAGATTCGGGATTTGATCATAATTTTTATTTTTGATAAATCCGTCATCTGTTAAATAATACGCAACACCTGCCCTTTCTCGAATCGGTTCATAGTTGGATTGGAAGGCGTCTGAAACCCAATTTGCCATCACGAGATCTGAATTTGAGGCGTTGACGGTCACATGACCGTAATTCGGCGGGATCAAAACCACTTCACCATCTATTGCCGTTACTACAATAAAGTCCGTCAGATCTTCTTTTTGGAGCAGATAGGTTGCCGTTCCTCGAATCACTTGATAAACTTCAGGATATGACGTGCAGTCTTGGCAGGAGCAGGGGGGATGATAGTGGCCGGCCGTTTTTACAAATTCCGGTCCCAACATGCCTGCCGGAATCACGGTAATATCATAGCGAAGTGATGCATTTCTCATATTCTCCAAATCTTTTTCTGAAAGGTGGACTTCACGGTACATCTCATAAAGAGCGCGGTCAGGCTGCTTTGTGACCCAAGTCTGATCGAATAAAACATCGGCCATATCTGCCAATACACGCGTTTTATGTGCGGTTGAAACTTTTTCAAAGTCCGGAGGGTTATTTATCATTCTCTTAGCTCCGATTTTTATCAGGCACTTTCAAAATAATTATCAAAATAATTAATATGATTATAGTTTTCATGTTCAAAATGTTTTCTGATAATTCATATTAATATTTTAAATCGTTTTCATGCTTCAACATCAAACTGTTTTCATGCTTCAATAATTTAAACCGTTTTTATGGCTCAAACCGTTTTCGAACAGCTTCTGCGTGCCCAAAAAGTCCTTCTTCTTCCGCCAGCACGATGACGGTGTCTTTGATTTCTTCCAAGCCCTGCTTACTGATTTTTTGAATTGTCACAGATTTCAGGAAATAGGATGTATTGAGTCCGGAATAGATGCGTACATATCCTGATGTTGGAAGGACGTGGTTTGTTCCGGAGGCATAATCTCCTGCCGGAACCGGCGCGTAATTGCCGATAAAAATGGATCCGGCATTTTTAATTTGACCTAATATTTCATCCTCTTTTTTCGGATCGACCATGATTTGCAAGTGTTCCGGTCCGTATTTGTTTGAAAAAGCAATACAGTCTTTCATCGTTTCTGCAATCAAAATCGCGGAATTCGAGAGTGCTTTTTCAATAATTTCTTTTCTTTTGGCGTCTTTGGTCTGCTTTTCGACTTCTTTTAAAACAGCTGTGCCGAGTTTTTCCGATGGCGTGATCAATAGGGATGGTGAATTCGGGTCGTGTTCAGCCTGTGCCAATATGTCGGCAGCGGTCATTTTCGCATCTGCAAAATCATCGGCGATAATCAACACTTCGCTGGGTCCTGCCGGAAAATCAATTTCAGCAAAGTCTCTGATTTTCATTTTTGCATAAGTGACATAAACGTTGCCGGGACCGACAATTTTGTCCACTTGGGGAATGCTTTTTGTTCCGTAAGCCATGCCGGCAATTGCTTGAGCGCCGCCGGTTTTAAAAACATGGTCAACGCCTGCAATTTTACAAGCAGCCAATGTCAGCGGGTGAACAGTTCCGTCGGCGCGCGGAGGTGTGCAAACAATAATTTCAGAGACGCCGGCGACTTTTGCAGGCAGCGCTGTCATTAAAACAGTTGATGGGTAGCTGGCGCGTCCGCCGGGGACATAACAGCCGACACGAGAGAGAGGGATTGTTTTTTGTCCCAAAACAATTCCGGGCGTATTTTCAACATACCAGACTTCTTTTGGAAGCTGTGCGGCGTGGAAGCGGCGAATGTTTTCTGCGGCTTTTGTTAAATGTACGGTCAGTTCCGGCTTTAGTGAAGCAATGGCATCTTCAATTTCTTTTGGCGTGACTTCTAAAGATTGCAGCTCCGCTTTATCAAAGAGGCGTGTATATTCCAATATCGCTTTATCGCCATTTTGCCTTACGTTTTCAAGGATTGCATCAACAGATGCACCGACGTCTGCCAGTTCTTTTCCGCGTGAAATCATTTGGGTTAAATTCGATTCCGGCAACTCGGATAATTTTTTAAAAATCATGCGTTTAACAACCTCTTAAACTCAAATAAACTTTCCTCTTTTTTGATTTTAGAAACGATTTCATTTTACCGATTTCATTTTACTGATTTCATTTTACTGATTTCATTTTACTGATATTCATTTAGCTTCGTTTATGCTTCTTTGCTTCCATTAAATTTCATTTATGATTCATGCTATAAAACTCATTCATCAATTAATTATAAAAAAATAGAATCATTTAATAAGAATCTATTACTTTATTTGAGACGAGATATAATTAAATAACTTGTACTAATTTAATAGTTATATTTATTTGAATGTTTGATCCACTTCGGAATATGTTATTTTTTAATGTCGTATTATTTTGGATTGAACGTCTCTTATGACTCATTTTATTTAAGAGGTATTAACTTGGCAAGAAAAAGCACAAATCGGAAAACTTCTGCAAAGATTTCTGAAGAACCGAAAACAAAAGCTCCGAATGGACCCAAATCCGCAAGTCCAAACGGGTCTCGTCAGAATTCAACTGCTGCTCCTAAAACAAAATCAGCTGCTCCAAAAACAGATTCTGTTGCTCCAAAAACAGATTCTGTTGCTCCAAAAACAGATTCAGCTGCTGCCACAACGGCAGATTCTACAGGAACATCGTTTACTGAACAACTAAAAGACAAAAAAGGTCTTTTAACCAGTCTTTTTTATGGAATTGCTGTTTTACTTTCAGCTGTTATCGCTTATTACATTCGTACAATTCCAAAAGATAATGTCTTTATGAGTAACGGCTTTATTCGATTGGATGAAAATGATCCGTGGTATCACTGGAACAACGTGAATTATCTTCTCCATAATTTCCCGAATGTGAAGTGGTTTGATCCGGCAACAACTTATCCTTACGGAACCAGCCAAGCTTTTGCGCCTCTTTACGATATTGTGATTGCGACAGTCATTAAGATTCTTCAGGCAATTACCGGAAATACCAGCACAGAATTTGCCATGACCATTTTTGCTTACTGGCCTTGTGTTTTTGCAGGTTTTTGTGTCATAGCTCTTTATTTCGCGGCTAAAAAAATATTTAACAGCCGCCCGATTGGTTTATTTTCAGCTTTCTTATTGGCAATCGCACCGGGGCAATTCCTGCACCGAAGCATTATCGGGTTTAGTGATCACCATGTTGCGGAAGTGTTTTTCAGTACCATTGTCATTTATTTCCTCGTCTTGACACTTCTAAAAGCCAAAAAACGAGTGGTTTCAAACGATGAGATTTTCAAAGGAAAATTATCCGGCTTTAAATCTCTTCTTCCATATGCGGTTTTAACCGGTCTTGCGATGGCAACATACACGCTTGTTTGGGAAGGCGCTCTTCTTTTTGCCTTCGTCATTGGCGTTTTTATAACGGTTCAATTGATTATTAACCATTTAAAAGGAGAAGAAACGGCGTTTTATGCCGTCATTGGTATTCTTATCTTCGCGGTTGACCTTTTAATAATTGTTGCGATACCGCAGATTGGTGAATATAAGATCCTTCACATTATTGCATTGAGCGCAGGTATTGCAGCAATGGCAGCAATGGCTGTTTTGGCTTATGTTATGGACAAAAAATCGCTGGACAAAGTTTATTTCCCCGCCTCTATGATCGGCGTTGGCGCGATCGCCATTGTTGTCGGCAGCTTCGTGTCAACAACCATTAAAAATGTCTTCCTCAGTGTTGCGGGTTTCTTCACAAGAACGGGCGGCGCTTTAACAATTGGTGAAGCCTCCCCATTTTTCAATCCTATTACTCCGGAAGTTTTTATAGTCTTCCTTGCAATCTATATCTTTTTAATCATCGCTTTAGCAACATCATACATTAAAGAAAATGCAACCAAAAAGGCTCTTTTAATCGGCTGGACTGCTTTGTTTGCAATTGTGGTTTTAGTGGGCGGAGAACGTATATACAGTACATTCGCATACATGGGCTATCTCTGGCTATTCGCTCTTCCGATGCTTACATATTCCGCTATCAGAAACAATAACAAAGAAAAAATGCTTTTTGTGATTTGGACGGTTGTTTTGGTGTGGGCGATGGCTCAGCAAAATCGTTTCTCTTATTACTTTGTTGTTCCGGTTGTCATCATGACATCTTATCTCTTTATGGAATTAGCCAAAGCCGTTAAATTGGATGAAGCTTGGGATTATATCAAAAAATCACTGACAGGAAAGAAAGATGAGCCGACTTCAAAATACTCTCGAAATGATGATAAAGCTCTTAAAGCTCTTGCCGCTGTGGCAATTTTAGTGATTGCCGCAACCGTTATTGTTTATCCGACTTATGACAAAATGACAGATTACACACAGTCATCCGGCGGAATCAATGATGCATGGCTGGATGCTTGCCTATGGCTTCGCGATAACACGCCTGTTCCGGGATTAGATCCGCTTGGTCATTATGTAAAGCCTCTCCAAGATGCTGACGGTGATGGTGTTGCAGATACGGTTTCAGGCATCGGTATTGAGTATTTTGAAAACCAGGTGAGTATTGTTCCATTTGATTATCCTGAGCCGGCTTACGGTGTGATGTCTTGGTGGGACTACGGTCACTGGATTCAAGTCGTTGGTGAGCGTATGCCAAACGCCAACCCGTTCCAATTTGGTGTCGGAGGCCGCCGCGGTGATGTTTCGGATCCGATGATTCCGGGATCTTCCCCGTTCTTCGTTGCCGAAACTGAAGAATATGCGACACAAATCTTGTATGACATTGATCCGCGCGAAGGCAAATACGGTGCCAAATACATTATAACCGATATTGAAATGGCGTCCGGTGCGATGAAATTCGGTGCAATGGTAAAATGGACATTAGATGATGTGGGATATGGTGTTGTGATTCCATACAATGACGGCGACCGCATGGTTTACGGCAGTGAGCGATATTTCAATTCCATGGTTGCCAGGCTTCATTTGTTTGACACAAGTGGTTTGGAACAGTATCGTATGATTTATGAATCTGAGGTGCTGTACACATCTTATGCACAATGGACCGAGCAAGAATTCAAATCAATTTATAATTTCGTTTACGGTACGGATATCAGTACGGATCTGACCGGTTATGTCAAAATTTTTGAATTTGTCTCGGGCGCAACCTTACAAGGAACAGCATCTCCGGGTGAAACCGTTAACTTGCTCCTCGAAGTGCAGACAAACCAAGGGCGTACTTTTACTTACACCCAAAGTGCGACAGCCGATTCAAGCGGGCAGTACACCATGAGAGTTCCGTATTCAACCACCGACAATTCAAACCTTGTCGTGAAGCCAACCGGTCCATATACAATCATGTCCGGCGGAATCGAAAAAACCGTCAATGTTTCCGAAGCCGATATTTTAAACGGCAGGACAGTGACTGTTCCTTAATTCAAAATTGAAATCAAAAAGGAAGTCAACCGCTTTGACTTTCTTTCTTTTTTTCTTTTTCCTTTTCTTTCTTTTTTCCTTTTTTTTAATCGCAAAAAAACGTCTTCCGTTTTTATTTTTAAATCAACCGCTTTGAGGTTTTAAAAAAGTTTTGAGGGGTTTGATTTTGTTTTTTTGCTAAAACTCGAAACATCATTTTTTGAAGCGATTAAAAAACGGGGTACGTTTTTCCCTAAAAGTGTTTGAAGATTTGGGAAAAACGGTACCCCCATTCTTATTGATGTGACATAGAATGATGTTTCGTTTTTTTTTAATCAATGAAACCCGAATCAACCACCCGTTCGATCAGTCGCCAAAGGCGGCTGAATCGAACGGCTTCGAACTTAGAAAAATATAATCGAAAAATATGAAACCGTTTTTTGTTTTAAATTGATGGCAACAATCAAACAGAAACATAAAAATCGGTGACAACAATCATAACAGAAACATAAAAATCGGCGACAACAACTCTAACAAAAACAAAAAAATCGATGACAACAATCATAACAGAAATACAAAAATCGGTGACAACAACCCTAACAAAAATACAAAAATCGGTGGCAACAACCCTCACAAAAATACAAAAATCAATGACAACAACCCTAACAAAAATACAAAAGTCGGTGACAACAACCCTAACAAAAACATAAAAACAGCAGCAATAATCATTGAAAAAATATTTTTTTTTTGAAAACGCTCAAATTTTAATTTCATCCGCTGCGCTACTGAAATCAAAATTTGAGGGGGTTTGGATGTTTTTGGAAAAAAGGTTTTTGGGGTTTTATTTTGTTTTTTGCTTAAATCCGAAACATCATTTTTTTGAAGCGATTAAAAAACGGGGTACGTTTTTCCCGAAAGGTGGTTGATGATTTTGGGGAACGGGTACCCCCGTTTTTATTGTATGTCATACAAAACGATGTTTCAGTTTACCGATTCAATACAACGATGTTTCTGTCTTACAAAATGATGTTCCAGTTTATCGATTTGATAAAGATGTTTTATTTTTCTGAATCATCAGATTCTTTTATTCCTGAATAAGCAGTGATGTTCCTGTCATTTCCTGTGGAATTTCTATGTCCATTGTTTCAAGAATCGTTGGCGCAATGTCGCATAATTTGCTGCCGTCTTTGAGTTGAATTTGTTTTTTGTTGCTGACATAAACGAGTGTCACGGGATTTGTGGTATGTGATGTACAGACACGTCCGTCGTCTTCCAACATCTTTTCGGCATTCCCGTGGTCTGCCATAATCATAACGGTTCCGTTTTTTTCCAACATTTTGTCCACAATCTTTCCGACGCAATCATCTACAGCCTCTACGGCGGCAACAGCGGCTGAATAGATGCCGGTATGTCCGACCATATCCATGTTTGCAAAATTTAAAACGATGAAGTCGTATTTGTTTTCATCAATTTTTTGAAGCAGTGCGTCGGTGACTTCATAGGCGCTCATTTCCGGTTTTAAATCGTAAGTGTTGACTTTGGGGGATGGAATTAACAAGCGGTCTTCTCCGGCGTTTGGCTCTTCCACGCCGCCGTTAAAGAAAAATGTGACGTGAGCGTATTTTTCAGTTTCAGCGATGCGGAATTGTTTTTTTCCGAGTTTTGATAAGTACTCTCCAAGTGTGTTTTTCAATTCTTTGGGGGGGTAGGCAATCGGGATTTCCAGCTCTTCATCATATTGTGTCATACAGACAAAGTTCACTTTCGGTTTTGCTTTGCGGGAAAATCCGATTTTGTCGGGGGCGATGAATGAATAAGTCAATTGGCGCGCACGATCCGGACGGAAGTTGAAAAAAATAACGGAGTCGCCGTCATTGATTTGAGCCATTCGTTTGTGTGACGGGTCTAAAAGAATGATCGGTTTTACGAATTCATCGGTTTCGTTTTTGTCAAATGACGCTTTTAATGCGTCTTTCCAATTTGCTGTTTTGACGATATTATCGTTCTCGGCATCGGATGTCAATGCGTCGTAAGCAATTTGCGTTCTTTCCCATCTTTTGTCTCTGTCCATCGCGTAAAAACGCCCCATGATCGATGCCATTTGACCGACTTTTTCCGTTTTCATAAATATTTGAAGTTCGGTTAAATCGTTCATGGCGGATTTTGGGACAACATCGCGGCCATCCAAAAAGGCATGGACATAGACTTTTTCAATGCCTTCCTGCTTTGCCATGATCAAAAGTGCTTTTAAGTGATCCATGTGGCTGTGAACACCGCCGTAAGAGACAAGTCCCATGAGATGAAGCGCCCTGTTTTTGGCGGCGTTCATTGCCTTTAACAAAACAGGATTTTTAAAGAAGACACCTTCTTTGATTTCTTTGCTGATGAGCGTCAAATCTTGATAAACGACGCGCCCGGAGCCGATATTTAAATGGCCGACTTCGGAGTTTCCCATTTGTCCTGCCGGCAAGCCGACAGCAACACCGGAAGCTTCACAAAGCGTCGTCGGATATTTTTTCACCAATCGATCCAAATTCGGTTTTTTTGCGCCGGCAACGGCGTTTCCCCCTGTCTCTTCTCGATAGCCCCAGCCGTCTAGTATCATTAACAGAAGCGGAGGTTGTGAATTTTTTTGTGTCAATGTCATATTTTAAAAAAGAAGCCAAAGAGATTAAAATCTTTGGTTTGTCATTTTAAACGGCGGCAGCGGCTTTACTCATTGTCTTATTAAAATTGGTATATTCCTACGCTTTAATTTAAAAAACTTTGAAAAAATAAAAAAAAAAGAAATGGACTGAATAAATTTTCAGTCCATTAAAAATGGAAGAAGAAATTCATCTTCTTCACTTGTTTTTCTTTTTCAATAGTCCCTTATTTCCCATACACTCTCCGATATGCAAACAAGACGATGCCAACGAGGATTAATGAAATCATCGCAAGATACGTCATTCTTTCGATCTGATCCTCTTTTTCACTACCGGGGCCGGATGGTGGTTCAGGCATCTCGGGCGGTTCAGGTGTTTCAGGCGGTTCAGGTCTCTCGGGAGGTTCAGGTCTCTCGGGTGGTTCAGGCGTCTCGGGTGAGGTCGGTGGTACAACCGTTGCATTTCCGGTGCCTGAGCCGGGTCTATTAATAACGACCTTCGTCATCGTAAAGTCATGTGTGTCATCCTTGATCATCACAAAGGTCATCGGGAATGCGCCGACTTGCGTCAAGTCAGGATACGTCACTCCTGTAATGACGATCGTATCACCGGAATCGACAGTTATTGAATACTCGCCACCGGTTATGATCGCAATGCCCGGCACAGAATTGATCGTATATGCAACTTCTGCCCCTTCAAGAACAGTTGTTCCGTCTGTTACAGTGCCGTTGAAAGTAAACTGTGTGGAACCATCAGGATTCATGGTGAAGTCGTTTGTAGTATTTTGTATCATCACAAAGTCCATCGGGAATGTGCCGACTCGTGTGAATCCGGTATATGTCACGTCGGTCACTGTGATTGTATCGCTTACATCGGCGGTTATTGAATATGTGTTGCCGGTAACTGTTGCTGTTCCCGGGACTCCTCCGATTGTATAACTGATGACGGCGCCGTCAAGTACGGTTGTTCCGTATCTTACCGTTCCTGACAAAGTGAATGTTGCACCGAGTGTGGGAGACATTGTAAAGTCATATGTGTCATCTGCAAGCATCACAAAGGCCATTGGGAAAGTATCATCAGGCGTGTATCCTACTTTTGTGATTCCTATAACATTGATTGTTTCGCCGGGGTTTGCAGGGATTGAATAGACGCCGCTTGTGACAGTTGCATTGCCGGATGCTGCGCCAATCGTGTACGAGATGACAGCGCCGTTGAGATCAATGGTTCCGTCTTTGACAGTACCTGACAATGTGAACGATGCGCCGCTTGCCGGAGACATGGTAAAGTCATATGTGTCATCTGCAATCATCACAAAGTCCATCGAGAAGGTGTCAACAGGCGTGTATCCGGCGTATGCAACGTCCGTAATGGTGATTGTTTCACTCGGACCCGCAGAAATTGAATAGGCACCGCCGGTGACAGTTACTGTACTGCTTGTCGCACCGATTGTGTAGGAGATGATGGCGCCGTTGAGATCGTTTGTTCCGTCTGTGACGGTGCCTGATAGAGTAAACACGGTACCGATTACAGGAGACATCGTAAAGTCGTACACATCATTTGCAGTCATCACAAAGGTCATCGGGAAAGTATCATCGGAAGTGTATCCGGTGTGCGTGACTCCATCAACGGTGATTGTTTCACCAGGGTTTGCAGTAATTGTGTAGGTGCCGCCGGTAACAATTACAGTATCCGATGTTGTACCAACCGTGTAAGCAATGACGGCACCGTTGAGATCAATTGTTCCGTCTTTGACGGTACCTGACAAAGTGAATGTTGCGCCTATGTCAAAGACAGTAATGGAAAGTGTTGCCGTATCAGTGCCATAAGTGTTGCTTGCGTCAACATCAAAGGAATACACGCCGGCTGTGGTGGGTGTTCCTGAGATGATACCGGTTGCCGCATCAAGTGTCAGGCCGGCAGGAAGTGTGCCGCTCGAAACCGTCCATAAAATTCCATCACCTGTGGCTGCAAGGGTGTCACTGTAAGATGCATCGACTGTACCGTCACTCAAAGAAGTTGTCGTGATGACAGGGATTGCAGTAGCGCCGGTGTCAAAGACAGTAATAGAAAGTGTTGCTGTATCACTGCCATAAGTGTTGCTTGCGTCAACATCAAAACCAAACACACCGGCTGTGGTGGGTGTTCCCGAGATGACGCCGGTTGCCGCATCAAGTGTCAAGCCGGCAGGAAGTGTGCCGCTCGAAACCGTCCACAAAACTCCATCACCTGTGGCTGCAAGGGTGTCGCTGTAAGATGTACCGACTGTACCGTCACTCAAAGAAGTTGTCGTGATGACAGGGATTGCAGTAGCGCCGGTGTCAAAGACAGTAATGGAAAGTGTTGCCGTATCACTGCCATAAGTGTTGCTTGCGTCAACATCAAAGGAATACACACCGGCTGTAGTGGGTGTTCCTGAGATGATGCCGGTTGCCGCATCAAGTGTCAATCCGGCAGGAAGAGTGCCATCGGAAACCGTCCACAAAACTCCATCACCAGTCGCTGCAAGAGTGTCACTGTAAGATGTACCGACTGTCCCGTCACTCAAAGAAGTTGTCGTGATGACAGGGATTGCAGTAGCACCGGTGTCAAAGACAGTAATAGAAAGTGTTGCTGTATCACTGCCAAAAGTGTTGCTTGCGTCAACATCAAAGGAATACACACCCGCTGTTGTGGGTGTTCCCGAGATGACGCCGGTTACCGCATCAAGTGTCAAGCCGGCAGGAAGTGTGCCATCGGAAATCGTCCATAAAACTCCATCGCCTGTGGCTGCAAGAGTGTCACTATAAGATGTACCGACTGTACCGTCACTCAAAGAAGTTGTTGTGATGACAGGGATTGCAGTAGCGCCGGTATCAAAGACAGTAATAGAAAGTGTTGCCGTATCACTGCCAAAAGTGTTACTTGCGTCAACATCAAAGGAATACACACCGGCTGTGGTGGGTGTTCCTGAGATGACGCCGGTTGCCGCATCAAGCGTCAAGCCGGCAGGAAGAGTGCCATCGGAAACCGTCCATAAAACTCCATCGCCGGTCGCTGCAAGGGTGTCACTGTAAGATGTACCGACTGTACCGTTATTCAAAGAAGTTGTCGTGATGACAGGAATTGCAGTAGCGCCGGTGTCAAAGACAGTAATAGAAAGTGTTGCCGTATCAGTGCCATAAGTGTTGCTTGCGTCAACATCAAAGGTAAACACACCGGCTGTAGTGGGTGTTCCTGAGATGATGCCGGTTACCGCATCAAATGTCAGGCCGGCAGGAAGAGAACCGCTTGAAACCGTCCATAAAATTCCACCACCTGTGGCTGCAAGAGTGTCACTGTAAGATGTACCGACTATACCGTCACTCAAAGAAGTTGTCGTGATGACGGGGATTGCAGTAGCTTCGGTTTCAAAGACAGTAATAGAAAGTGTTGCCGTATCACTGCCAATAATGTTGCTTGCGTCAACATCAAAGACAAACACACCGGCTGCAGTGGGCGTTCCTGAGATGACGCCGGTTGCCGCATCAAGTGTCAAGCCGGCAGGAAGTATGCCATCGGAAACTGTCCATAAAATTCCATCGCCGGTAGCTGCAAGAGTTTCACTGTATGAAGCGCCCACCGTTCCGTTCGGCAAGGGAGAGGTGGTCGTAATCGTCGGCGGGGCAGGATACCCAAGCTTCACCGGCAAAGTTGCATTCGTATTCACAGAATAAATGATCGAACTGTTATTTGTCGGACCTGATACATTTTGCAGGACATAACCTCGAGGATTGTTGTCTGAAGCATTATAGGCACGGATCGTGTCATTTTGTGTTGCCGTATCACCTGTAGTGTAGGCAAAACCTCTGTAAGTGGCAGGAAGGGTGAGTGTGCTTGTTGGTGTGCTTGAGCCGTCGGCATAGATTTCCAATGTTGTAGCGGTTGTGGTTGAAGGAGTGGAGTTAAGCTGAGCATTGACATAAAAACCATCGCCTTGATTGTTTCCAGCAACATTAATGGCAGGGAAGTTTCCGTTTGAGAAGGCTGTGACAGTTGCTGTGCTGCTGATGTTGATTGTTGTATCAGGAGTGGCTGCGTTTCCACTGCCGATGCCTGAGGCGTTGTTACCCACGGCCTTTACGATCGCATTTTCGGATATCTCAATGATGCCGCATGAGCTTACACCGGTGTTGCTGCCGTAGCCGCTGCCTATGCCCGTGCCGTTCGTACCACCTATTGCGTTTTCAATTGTTGCATTACCACTTATCGTTATGTTGCCACATAAGCTTGTGCTGTTGGTGTTGCTGCCGTAGCCGCTGCCTATGCCCGTGCCGTTCGTACCACCTATTGCGTTTTCAATTGTTGCATTACCACTTATCGTTATGTTGCCACATAAGCTTGTGCTGTTGGTGCTGTTGCTGGCACCGCTGCCTATACCGGCAGCATTTGTTCCACCTGCTACGTTTTTAATTATGGCATCACCACTTATCGTTATGTTGCCATTTTCACTTGTGCCGTTGAAGTAGCTGTAACCGCTGCCTATGCCCGTGCCTTCCGTACCACCTATTACGTTTTCAATTGTAGCATTATCACTTATTGTTATATTACCACATATGCTTATGCCGCGGTTATTGCCGCAGCCGCTGCCTATGCCCGAACCGCCATAACCGCTCGATGCGTTTTCAATAATTACATTGTCACTTATCGTTATGTCGCCACATATGCTTGTGCTGTTGGAAGTCGCGTTGCTGCTACCTATACCAGCGCTATTTCGACCACCTGTTGCGTTTTTAATTATTGCATCACCACTTATCGTTATGTTACCGCATGAGCTTGTGCCGTTGCCGGGGTTTGAGTTGCTACCCTGACCGCTGCCTATGCCCGCACCGTTCGTACCACCCGTTGCGTTTTCAATTGTAGCATTGCCACTTATTGTTATGTCGCCACATGAGTTTATGCCGTTGTAGCCGTGACCGCTGCCTATGCCCGTACCGTTCGTACCACCCGTCGTGTTTTCAATTATTGCATCGCCATTTATCGTTATGTTGCCACATGAATTTGTGCCGTTGGAAGAGACGTAGCCGCTGCCTATGCCCGCACCGTTCGTACCACCCGTCGTGTTTTTAATTATTGCATTACCATTTATCGTTATGTCACCACATGAACTTGTGCCGTTGTTGCCGTAGCCGCTGCCTATGCCCGCTCCACTATTGCCACCCATTGCATTTTCAATTGTTGCATCGTCGCTTATTGTTATGTCGCCACAAATGCTTGTGCCGCCGCCACTGCTGCAACCGCTGCCTATGCCCGCACCGTTCGTACTGCCCGTTGTGCTTTCAATTATTGCATTGCCACTTATTGTTATGTTGCCACATGAACTTGTGCCAACGAGGCCGTAACCGCTGCCTATACCTGCAGAATTGTTACCGCCTGTTGCGTTTTCAATTGTTGCATCGCCGCTTATTGTTATGTTGCCACATGAACTTGTGCTGTCGCTGGAGTTTCTGCCACCGTAACCGCTGCCTATGCCTGAAGCATTGTTACCTCCTGCTGCTCTTTCAATTATTGCATTGCCACTTATTGTTATGTCGCCACATAAGCTTGTGGCGTTGGTGTTGTTGGCGTAACTGCTGCCTATGCCTGAAGCATTGTTACCGCCCTGTGCTGTCACATGACCGCCATTTATCGTTATGTCACCGCATGAACTTACGCCATTGGTGTTGCCGTAACCGCTGCCTATGCCTGAAGCATTGCTACTGCCCCATGCTGTCACATGACCGCCATTTATCGTTATGTTTCCATTTGTACTGCTGCCGTTGTTGGTACGGCCGCTGCCTATGCCGGCACCATTGTTACCGCCCTGTGCTGCCACACGACCGCCATTTATCGTTATGTTTCCAAATATACTTGTAGTATTGTTGGCGTAGCCGTTGCCTATGCCTGCGGTCCAGATGCCACCGGTTACGTTCACATTACCTCCATTGATTGTTACATCACCACCGCTTTGACCGGTTCCTCTCACACCTATGCCCGAATTATTATTACCCGGACTTTCTATTACCAGCGCCCCATTCTCACTATGCGGATCACTCACCGTACTATCCGCACTATCAATAACAAGCGTCGAATTCTCCCGAATCCATATATTTCCGGTCGTAAGCGTATTCGTTCCATTCAAAAGCAAAGTTAAATGAGAACCATCATTTATTGTGATGCCTGTTTCGCCGATTGTAATTCCATCAATTGTAACCGTTGTTGTCGTATTATTATCAATCTCAATATGTGTGACGGAAGTAGTATCGTTTTGCCAAATGCGATAAGATTCACCGGCAGGTGCATCATCCTTAATAAGAAGCGTTGTGTTTCCCGAATAATATTCGTAATGAGATGACCAATAAGTGTTCGTCAATGAGCCGTCACTGTCGGAGAGGTCGATGTCTGAAAAATCCGGAGGAACCGGCGTTCCGATCTTAACCGGCAAAGTCGCATTCGTATTCACAGAATAAATGATCGAACTGCCATTCATCGGACCTGATACATTTTGCAGGACATAACCCAAAGGATCATTGTTTGAAGCATTATAGGCACGGATCGTGTCATTTTGTGTTGCCGTATCACCTGTTGTGTAGGCAAAACCTCTGTAGGTGGCAGGAAGGGTTATTGTGCTTGTTGGTGTGCTTGAGCCGTCGGCATAGATTTCCAATGTTGTCGCTGTTGTGGTTGAGGGAGTGGTGTCAAGCAGAGCATTGACATAAAAACCATTACCTTGATTGTTTCCTGCAACATAAATGGCAGGGAAGGTTCCGTTTGAGAAGGCTGTGACATTTGCTGTGCTGCTGATGTTGATTGTTGTTGTATCAAGAGCACCTGCGTTTCCGCTGCCGATGCCTGAGGCGTTGTTACCCACGGCATTTACGATCGCATTTCCGGATATCTCAATGATGCCGCATTCGCTTGTACCAGGTCCAATAGTTCCAACGCGACCGCTGCCGATGCCTGCACCGTTGCTACCACCCGTTGCGTTTTCAATTGTTGCATCACCGCTTATCGTTATGTTGCCACATATGCTGGTGCCAGAGTAGTTGACAAAGCCGCTGCCGATGCCGGAAGCATTTGTGCCACCTGCGACGTTTTTAATTACGGCGTCCTCGCTTATCGTTATGTCGCCACATATGATTGTGCCGTTGGTGGTGTTGGCAAAGCCGCTGCCTATGCCCGCCGCATTTGAACCGCCCGTTACATTTTCAATTATTACATTGCCTTTTATTGTTATGTCGCCGACTTCGTTTGTGCCGTTGTTGTCGGCACGACCGCTGCCTATACCGACGCCGCTGCTACCACCCGTTATGTTTTTAATTATGACGTTGTCGTTGATTGTTATGTCACCGCATGAGCTTGTGCTGTTGTTGTAAGCGTAACCGCTGCCTATGCCCGCCGCATTTGAACCGCCTGTTACGTTTTCAATTGTTGCATCACTAGTTATCGTTATGTTGCCACATGAGCTTATGCCGCCGTCGTAGCCGTAGCCGCTGCCTATACAGGGAGCATTTGTGCCACCTATTGCGTTTTCAATTATTACATTACCACTTATCGTTATGTCGCCACACTCGCTTCTACCGGAGTTGCCGTAGCCGCTGCCTATGCCTGATGAATTGTTACCTCCCGTTGCATTTTCAATTATTACATTGTCACTTATCGTTATGTCGCCACATGAGCTTACACCTCTCCCACCGTAACCGCTGCCTATGCCTGCACCGTTGCTACCTCCCGTTGCGTTTTCAATTGTGGCATTATCGCTTATTGTTATGTCGCCACATGAGCTTACGCCGCCATCACCTCCACCAGTACCGCTGCCTATGCTGCCCGTTACGCTCTTGATTATTGCATCACCGCTTATCGTTATGTTACCGCATGAGCTTGTGGTGCTAGCACCTGTGCTGCCTATGTCTATAGCTTCACCGCTGCCTATGCCCGCACTGCCAGAGCGACCTACTGCATTCTCAATTGTTACATCACCGCTTATTGTTATGTCGCCACATGAGCTTATGCCGCCGGTTCTGCTGGCACCACTTCCTATGCCCGCCGCATTTGAACCGCCCGTTACGCTCTTAATTATTGCATTATCATTTATTGTTATGTCACCACATGAACTTGTGCCGTTGTAGGCGCTACTGCTGCCTATGCCTGATGAATTGTTACCTCCTGCTGCTATTTCAATTATTGCATTGCCACTTATTGTTATGTTGCCGATTTCGCTTCTGCCGCTGGAGTAGCTGAAACCGCTGCCTATGCCGGAAGCATTGGTACCGCCTGTTGCGTTTTCAATTATTGCATTGCCACTTATTGTTATGTTGCCGATTTCGCTTCTGCCGCTGGAGATGCCGGAACCGCTGCCTATGCCTGATGCATCGTAACTTCCTGCTGCTCTTTCAATTATTGCATTGCCACTTATTGTTATGTTGCCGATTTCGCTTCTGCCGCTGGAGTTGCCGAAACCGCTGCCGATACCCGAACCACCGGAACCGCCTTGTGCTGTCACACGACCGCCATTTATCGTTATGTTGCCGATTTCGCTTCTGCCACTGGTGTTGCCGGAACCGCTGCCTATGCCGGAAGCATTGATACCGCCTTGTGCTGTCACACGACCGCCATTTATCGTTATGTTGCCAAATATACTTGTACCGGTATTGTTGGCGTAGCCGCTGCCGATGCCTGCAGAGCTGCCAGTGCCCGTGGCAGTCACGCTGCCTCCATTAATCGTTACATCGCCGCCGCTTTGATTCCTTCCTCTTACACCTATTCCCGAACTCCATGAACCCGGACTTGTTATCACCAACTCCCCATTCGTACTATGCGGATCACTCACCGTACTATCCGCACTATCAATAATAAGCGTCGAATTCTCCCGAATCCATATATTTCCGGTCGTAAGCGTATTCGTTCCATTCAAAAGCAAAGTCAAATGAGAACCATCATTTATTGTGATACCCGTTGTGCCGATTGTAATTCCATCAATCGTAACCGTCGTTGTCGTATTATTATCAATCTCAATATGTGTGACGGAAGTGGTATCGTTTTGCCAAATGCGATAAGATTCACCGGCAGGTGCATCATCTTTAATAACAAGCGTTGTGTTTCCCGAATAATATTCGTAATGAGATGACCAATAAGTGTTCGTCAATGAGCCGTCACTGTCGGAAAGGTCGATGTCTGAAAAATCCGGAGAAACCGGCGTTCCGATCTTAACCGGCAAAGTCGCATTCGTATTCACAGAATAAATGACCGAACTGCCATTCATCGGACCTGATACATTTTGCAGGACATAACCCAAAGGATCGTTGTCTGAAGCGTTATAGGCACGGATCGTGTCATTTTGTGTTGCCGTATCACCTGTTGTGTAGGCAAAACCCGTGTAGTTGGCAGGAAGGGTGAGTGTGCTTGTTGGTGTGCTTGAACCATCGGCATAGATTTCCAATGTTGTCGCTGTTGTGGTTGAAGGAGTGGTGTCAAGCAGAGCATTGACATAAAAACCATTGCCTTGATTGTTTCCAGCAACATTAATGGCAGGGAAGGTTCCGTTTGAGAAAGCTGTGACATTTGCTGTGCTGCTGATGTTGATTGTTGTTGTATCAAGAGCGCCTGCGTTTCCGCTGCCGATGCCTGCGGCGTTGTTACCCACGGCATTTACGATTGCATTTCCGGATATCTCAATGATGCCGCATTCGCTTGTGCTGACTTCGTAGTAGACGTTGATGTTTCCGCTGCCTATGCCCACACCGTTCTCGCCACCCATTGCATTTTCAATTATTACATTACCGCTTATCGTTATGTTGCCGCATGAACTTGTACCGACAATACCAAAGTAGTCTGCGCTTGCACCGCTACCTATACCTGCACCGCCAAAGCTGCCCATTGCGCTTTTGATTACGACATCATCGCTGATCGTTATGTTGTCGCATGAACTTGGGCCGCCGTAGCCGATGCCGCTGCCGATGCCTGCACCGCCATACATGCTCGATGCGTTTTCAATTGTTACATTACCACTTATTATTATGTCACCGCATGAGCTTACACTGCTATTGCCGTTGCCGCTGCCTATACCGGCACCTCTACCGCCCGTTGCGTTTACAATTGTTGTATCACCGTTGATCGTTATGTCACCACAGCTGCCGTCTTCACCGCAGCCGATACCTGCACCGACGATACTGCTCGTTGCGTTTTCAATAATTACATTATCTTTTATCGTTATGTCACCACAGCTGCCGTCGCAACCGCTGCCGATACCTGCACCGCCGCGACTGTCCGCTGCGTTTTCAATAATTACATTATCTTTTATCGTTATGTCACCACAGCTGCTGCCTTTACCGCTGCCGATACCTGCACCGTCACTATAGCTCGTTGCATTTTTAATTATTGCATCACCACTTATCGTTATATCGCCGCACGAGCTTGTGCCTATGCTGGACCTACCGCTGCCTATGCCCGCACCGTTGTAACCGCCCGTTGCGTTTGCAATTGTTGCATTATTGGTTATCATTATGTTACCGCTTTCGCTTCTGGCGCCGTTAGAGCCATCACCACTACCTATGCCTGCACCGTTCTCGCCACCCATTGCGTTTTCAATTATTGCATCACCGCCTATCGTTATATCGCCGCATGAGCTTGTGCCGCCGTTTTCTCTGGCGTAGCCGCCGCCTATGCCCGCAGCGTAATTACCGCCCCTTCCGCTCTCAATTGTTGCATTGCCATTTATCGTTATGTTGCCACACGAGCTTGTGCCGTTGTAGCCGTGACCGCTGCCGATACCCGTACCGCCAAAACCGCCCCTTGCGTTTTCAATTATTGCATCACCGCTTATCGTTATGTTACCGCTTTCACTTATGCCGCCGTCGTAGCCGTAGCCGCTGCCTATGCCCGCAGTGCTATTACCGCCTGTTGCATTCACACGACCACCATTTATCGTTATATTGCCAAATATACTTGTACTACTGGTACCGACGGCGAAGCCGCTGCCTATGCCTGAGGAATTGTTGCCACCGATTGCGGTCACGCTACCTCCATTTATCGTTACATCGCCACCGCTTTGACCGCTTCCTCTTACACCTATGCCTGAATTATTTATACCCGGACTTTCTATTACCAGCGACCCATTCGTACTATGCGGATCACTCACCGTACTATCCGCACTATCAATAACCAGCGTCGAATTCTCCCGAATCCATATATTTCCGGTCGTAAGCGTATTCGTTCCATTCAAAAGCAAAGTCAAATTTGACCCGTCATTTATTGTGATACCCGTTGTGCCGATTGTAATTCCATCAATTGTAACCGTTGTTGTCGTATTATTATCAATCATGATATGTGTGACGGAAGTAGTATCGTTTTGCCAAATGCGATAAGATTCACCGGCAGGTGCATCATCCTTAATAAGAAGCGTTGTGTTTCCCGAATAATATTCGTAATGAGATGACCAATAAGTGTTCGTCAATGAGCCGTCACTGTCGGAGAGGTCGATGTCTGAAAAATCCGGAGAAACCGGCGTTCCGATCTTAACCGGCAAAGTCGCATTCGTATTCACAGAATAAATGATCGAACTGCCATTCATCGGACCTGATACATTTTGCAGGACATAACCCAAAGGATCGTTGTCTGAAACATTATAGGCACGGATCGTGTCATTTTGTGTTGCCGTATCACCTGTTGTGTAGGCAAAACCCGTGTAATTGGCAGGAAGGGTGAGTGTGCTTGTTGGTGTGCTTGAGCCGTCAGCATAGATTTCCAATGTTGTCGCTGTTGTGGTTGAAGGAGTGGTGTCAAGCAGAGCATTGACATAAAAACCATTGCCTTGATTGTTTCCAGCAACATAAATGGCAGGGAAAGTTCCGTTTGAGAAGGCTGTGACATTTGCTGTGCTGCTGATGTTGATTGTTGTCGTATCAAGAGCGGCTGCGTTTCCGCTGCCGATGCCTGAGGCGTTGTTACCCACGGCATTTACGATCGCATTTCCGGATATCTCAATGATGCCGCATTCGCTTGTGCTGACTTCGTAGTAGACGTAGATGTTTCCGCTGCCTATGCCCGCACCGTTCTCGCCACCCATTGCGTTTTCAATTATTACATTACCGCTTATCGTTATGTTGCCGCATGAACTTGTACCGACATCACCTACATAGTTGTCTGAGCTTACACCGCTACCTATACCTGCACTGCCGAGGCCACCTGTTGCGTTTTTGATTACGACATCACCGCTTATCGTTATGTCGCCGCACGAACTTGTGCCGCTCATAGTGTAGCCGCTGCCTATGCCCGAAGCGTTCTCGCCACCCATGGCATTTTCAATTATTACATTACCGCTTATTGTTATGTTACCGCATGAACTTGTGGCGCCAGAACTTAAACCGTTACTTGAGCTTTCGCCGCTACCTATGCCTGCACCATAATAATTGCTCGATGCGTTTTCAATTGTTACATTACCACTTATTATTATGTCACCACATGAAGTTATTGTATTGTATGAGCCACTGCCGCTACCTATACCCGCACCGCCTCTACCCGTTGCGTTTTTGATTACTGCATCCCCACTGATCGTTATGTTACCACAGATGCCACTAGGACCGCTGCCGATGCCTGATCTGCCCTTTGCATTTTCAATAATTACATTATCTTTTATCGTTATGTCACCACAAATGCCATTCCAACCGCTGCCGATACCCGCACCGTCTAAATCGCCCGTTGCGTTCTTAATTGTTGCATCGCCGCTTATCGTTATGTCCCCGCATACGCTTTTGCTACCGCTATCGATGTTGCCTCCGCTGCCTATGCCCGCGCCGATCCCACCGCCCGTTGCGTTTTCAATTATTGCATTGCCACTTATTGTTATGTTGCCAATTTCACTTGTGCCGCCGACGGTAGCAAAGCCGCTGCCTATGCCTGCGCTGCCGTAATAGCTACCGCCGTAATAACCCAATGCGTTTTCAATTATTGCATCACCACTTATCGTTATATCGCCACATGAGCTTACGCCGCCGGTACTTCCACCGCCGCCGATGCCCGCACCGGCCGTACCGCCTATTGCATTTTTAATTGTTGCATTATCATTTATTGTTATGTTACCAATTTCACTTGTGCCACCGTCGCTAGCAGAGCCGCTTCCAATGCCTGCGCCGCCTTCGTTGGGGATGCTGATGTCACCCTTTGCGTTTTCAATTATTGCATTGCCACCTATCGTTATGTCGCCACAAATGCTTGCGCCGTTGCTACTACCATGACCGCTGCCTATACCGGCACCGTCTCTACCGCCCGTCGCGTTTTCAATTATTGCATCACCGCTTATCGTTATGTCGCCACATGAACTTGTGCCGTCGTAGCCGTAACCGCTGCCTATGCCGGCACCGCTGCTACCGCCCGTCGCGTTTTCAATTATTGCATCACCGCTTATCGTTATGTTACCAATTTCGTTTCTGCCGCCGTTAGAGCCCCAACCGCTGCCTATACCCGAAGCACTTACACCGCCTTGTGCTGTCACACGACCGCCATTTATCGTGATGTCGCCACATACACTTGTACTGCCGGGTCCGGCGAGACCGGTGCCTATTCCAGCACCGTACATAAGGCTCGCTGCGTTTTCAATTGTTGCGTTACCACTTATTATTATGTCGCCGATTTTGCTTGTGCTGCCGGTGCCGCCGATGCCACCGCTACCTATGCCAGCACTGAATCCAAAGCTTTTTGCATTTTCAATTATTACATTATCATTTATTGTTATGTTGCCAATTTCGGTTCTGCTGCCTGTTTCTCCAGAACCACTGCCTATACCGGCACCGTCCCCAATTGCATTTTTAATTATTGCGTCACCGCTTATTGTTATATCACCACATATATTTGTGCCGCCGCTGCCACTTCCGCCGCCGCCTATGCCGGCACCGTTACTACCGCCTTCTGCGCCTTCAATTGTTGCGTTACCACTTATTGTTATGTTACCAATTTCACTTCTGCCGCCGTCGTAGCCGTAGCCGCTGCCGATGCCCGAAGCACCGCCTCGTGCTGTCACAAGACCACCGTTTATCGTGATGTCGCCAAATATACTTGTATTGCCGGTACCATTAGCGTAGCCGCCGCCTATGCCTGAGGTGTTGTTACCGCCGATAGCGGTCACATTGCCTCCATTAATCGTTACATTGCCACCGTTTTGATCGCTTCCTCTTACACCTATGCCTGAATTATTTACACCCGGACTTTCTATTACCAGCGACCCATTCGTACTATGCGGATCACTCACCGTACTATCCGCACTATCAATAACAAGCGTCGAATTCTCCCGAATCCATATATTTCCACTTGTAATTTCATTTGTTCCATTCAAAAGCAAAGTCAAATGAGAACCATCATTTATTGTGATACCTGTTCCACCGATTTCAATGTCATCAATCGTAACCGTCGTTGTCGTATTATTATCAATCTCAATATGTGTGACGGAAGTGGTATCGTTTTGCCAAATGCGATAAGATTCACCGGCAGGTGCATCATCTTTAATAACAAGTGTTGTGTTTCCAGAATAATATTCGTAATGAGATGACCAATAAGTGTTCGTCAATGAGCCGTCACTGTCGGAAAGATCGATGTCTGAAAAATCCGGAGGAACCGGAGTTCCGATCTTAACCGGCAAAGTTGCATTCGTATTCACAGAATAAATGACCGAACTGCCATTCATCGGACCTGATACATTTTGCAACACATAACCCAAAGGATTGCCGTTTGAAGCATTATAGGCACGGATCGTGTCATTTTGTGTTGCCATATCACCTGTGGTGTAGGCAAAACCTGTGTATCTGGCAGGAAGGGTGAGTGTGCTTGTTGGTGTGCTTGAGCCGTCAGCATAAATTTCCAATGTTGTCGCTGTTGTGGTTGAAGGAGTGGTGTCAAGCAGAGCATTGATATAAAAACCATTGCCTTGATTGTTTCCTGCAACATAAATGGCAGGAGAGGTTCCGTTTGAGAAAGCTGTGACATTTGCTGTGCTGCTGATGTTGATTGTTGTTGTATCAAGAGCGCCTGCATTTCCGCTGCCGATGCCTGAGGCGTTGTTACCCACGGCATTTACGATTGCATTTCCGGATATCTCAATGATGCCGCATTCGCTTGTGCCGGTTACAACGCGACCACTGCCTATGCCCGTACCGTTCTCGCCACCTGTTGCGTTTTCAATTATTACATTACCGCTTATCGTTATGTTGCCACATATGCTTGTGCCGGTGTAGTCGACAAAGCCGCTGCCGATGCCGGAAGCATTTGTGCCACCTGCGACGTTTTTAATTACGGCGTCCTCGCTTATCGTTATGTCGCCACATATGCTTGCAACGCTGAACGGACTGCCACCGCTACCAATGCCTGCGCCGCTAGAGCCACCTACTGCATTTTCAATTGTTACATCACCGCTTATTGTTATGTCACCACACACACTTCGGGAACTGCTGCCGATGCCCGCACCGTTCTGACCCCCCGTTGTGTTTTCAATTATTGCATCACCACTTATCGTTATATCGCCGCATGAGCCATCGTCACCGCTGCCTATGCCCGCACCACCGTTGCTACCGCCCGTTGCATTTTCAATTATTGCATCCCCGCTTATCGTTATATCGCCGCATGAGCTTACACCGTTGGAGGTGCTGCGGCCACTGCCGATGCCTGCACCGAATTGACCGCCCGTTGCATTTTCAATTATTGCATCATCACTTATCGTTATATCGCCGCATGAGCTTACACCGGTGTTGTTGCCGTAACCGCTGCCTATGCCCGCAGCGTAATAATTGCTCGTTACGCTCTCAATTGTTGCGTTACCATTTATCGTTATGTCACCACATTCGCTTCCACCGGAGTTGGCCCAGCCGCCGCCGATGCCCGCACCATAACTGCCCGTTACGTTTACAATTATTGCATCACCACTTATCGTTATGTTGCCACATTCACTTCTACCGTTTACATAGGTATAACCACTGCCTATGCCCGCACCACCGTTGCTACCGCCCGTTACATTTTCAATTATTGCATTGCCTTTTATTGTTATGTCGCCGACTTCGTTTGTGCCGGAGTTGGAGGGACCGCTGCCTATACCTGAAGCACCTGTACCGCCTTGTGCTGTCACACGACCGCCATTTATCGTTATGTTGCCAAATATACTTGTACTGCTGGTACCGATGGCGAAGCCGCTGCCTATGCCCGAGGCAGATTGACCACCTATTGCGGTCACGCTGCCTCCATTAATCGTTACATCGCCGCCATTTTGATTATCTCCTCTTACCCCTATGCCCGAATTATAATTACCCGGGTTTTCTATCACTAATTCCCCATTTGTACTATGCGGATTACTCACCGTACTATCCGCACTATCAATAACCAGCGTCGAATTCTCCCGAATCCAGATATTTCCACTTGTAATTTCATTTGTTCCATTCAAAAGCAAAGTTAAATGAGAACCATCATTTATTGTGATACCTGTTCCGCCGATTTCAATGTCATCAATTGTAACCGTCGTTGTCGTATTATTATCAATCATAATATGTGTGACGAGAGAAGTACCGTTTTGCCAAAGACGGTATGATTCCCCGGAGGGTGCGTCATCTTTGATGACAAGTGTTGTGTTTCCAGGATAGTATTCGTAATGAGATGACCAATAAGTGTTCGTCAATGAGCCGTCACTGTTGGAAAGGTCGATGTCTGGAAAAATCAGAGTTCCGATCTTAACCGGCAGAGACGCATTTGTATTCACAGAAGAGATGAACGGACTGTTATTCGTCGGACCTGATACATTTTGCAGCACATAACCTAGAGGATTGTTGTTTGAAGCATTATAGGCACGGATCGTGTCATTTTGTGTTGCCGTATCACCCGTAGTGTAAGCAAAACCCATGTAGTTGGCAGGGAGGGTGAGTGTGCTTGTTGGTGTGCTTGAACCATCGGCATAGATTTCCAATGTTGTAGCTCTTATGGCTGAGGGAGTGGTGTCAAGCAGAGCATTGACATAAAAACCATTGCCTTGATTGTTTCCTGCAACATAAATGGCGGGGAAGTTTCTGTTTGAGAAGGCTGTGACATTTGCGGTGCTGCTGATATTGATTGTTGTATTTGGAACGGCTGCGTTTCCGCTGCCGATGCCTGAGGCGTTTCTGCCCATGGCAATCACAATCGCAGTTCCTGATATTTCAATGCTGCCGTTGTTGCTGTAACTCCCACCACCGATGCCTGAACTCTCGTTACCGCCTCTTGCGATCACTTCGCCGCCATCGATCGTTATGATGCCGATGGAGGTGTCGCGGCCGCTACCGATGCCTGCGCCACCATAGTTGTCGCCGCCGCCCGTTGCCGTTACATTTACATCATCGCTGATTGTTATATCGCCACATGAGCTTACACCGTTGAAGATGCTGAAGCTGAGGCCGCTGCCAATACCAGCACCGAATTCCCCACCCATTGCATTTTCAATTATTGCATCACCACTTATCGTTATGTCGCCACACGAGCTTACACCGCTGTTGTTACCGTAACCGCTGCCTATGCCTGCAGCGTAATAATTGCTCGTTACGCTCTCAATTGTTGCGTTACCATTTATCGTTATGTCACCACATTCGCTTCCACCGGAGTCGGCGTGGCCGCTGCCGATGCCCGCACCATAATTGCCCGTTGCGTTTACAATTATTGCATCACCGCTGATCGTTATGTCGCCACATTCACTTCTACCGTTTACATAGGTATAACCACTGCCTATGCCCGCACCACCCAAGCTACCGCCCATTGCGTTTTCAATTATTGCATCACCGCTTATCGTTATGTTACCGCTTTCGCTTCTGCTGCCGCTAAAGCTACAACCACTACCTATGCCCGAAGCGTAAGTACCGCCTTGTGCTGTCACACGACCGCCATTTATCGTTATGTTGCCAAATATACTTGTATTGCCGGCACCATTAGCGTAGCCGCTGCCTATGCCCGAGGCAAATTGACCACCTATTGCGGTCACGCTGCCTCCATTTATCGTTACATTGCCACCGCTTTGACCGATTCCTCTTACACCTATGCCCGAATTATTATTACCCGGATTTTCTATCACCAATTCCCCATTCGTACTATGCGGATCACTCACCGTACTATCCGCACTATCAATGACAAGCGTCGAATTCTCCCGAATCCATATATTTCCACTTGTAATTTCATTCGTTCCATTCAAAAGTAAAGTTAAATGAGCCCGGTCATTTATTGTGATACCTGTTCCGCCGAATGTGATGTCATCAATCGTAATCGTTGTTGTCGTATTATTATCAATCATGATATGTGTGACGGGAGAAGTACCGTTTTGCCAAAGACGGTATGATTCTCCGGAGGGTGCGTCATCTTTGATAACAAGTGTTGTGTTTCCCGAATAATATTCGTAATGAGATGACCAATAAGTATTCGTCAATGAGCCGTCACTGTCGGAGAGATCAATGTCCTGCCAAGCAACAAGATCAGAGAATTTCACAATAATTGCATTATAATCACCTTTTTCCGTGACACCAGACCAGTCACCGTTTCCGAATGATGTATTTCTTGAATTACCCACAGCGACGACATTTCCGACAGTTATTTCCGCTATACCGGTAAAGTTATCCTCACCATATCCACCGAAGTTCTTTTTCAATAGTATATTGCCGTCACTATCATATTTCACAACGATCGCATCAGAACTGCCTTTTCCTGTGACGTCGGTCCAGTCACCGTTTCCGAATGATGCATTGCTTGAATTACCCACAGCGACGACACCTCCGTCAGATGTTGCCGCTATACTCCTAAAACCATCAATATTGGATCCGCCGAAGTTCTTTTTCCACAATATATTGCCGTTACTGTCATATTTCACAATAATCGAGTCATTATTACCTTTTCCTGTGACGTCGGTCCAGTCACCGTTTCCGAATGATGCATTTCTTGAAATACCCACAGCGGCGATACCTCCGTCCAATGTTTCAGATACATCATAAAAGATATCCTCTGCAGATCCACCAAAGTTGTTTTTCCACAGTATATTGCCGCTACTGTCATATTTCACAATAATCGAGTCATTATTACCTTTTCCTGTGACGTCGGTCCAGTCACCGATTCCGAATGAACCGGAGTATGAAATACCCACAGCGACGATACCTCCGTCCAATGTTTCAGACACACCATAAAATATATCATGCGAAAATCCACCGAAGCTCTTTTTCCACAGTATAATGCCGTCACTGTCGTACTTGACGATGATGGCATCATCACCGCCTTTTCTCGTGACGCCGGACCAGTCACCGTTTCCGAATGAACCGGAGGATGACATACCCACAGCGACGATACCTCCGTCAGATGTTGCCGTTATACCATAAAATCTATCATAATCGGATCCGCCGAAGCTCTTTTTCCACAGTATATTGCCATCACTGTCATACTTGACGATGATCGCATCACTTTCGCCTTTTCCCGTGACGTCAGACCAGTCATCGTTTCCGAATGAACCGGAGGATGAAGTACCCACAGCGACGATACCTCCGTCCAATGTTTCAGATACATCAGAAAAGACATCATCCGCAGATCCACCAAAGTTGTTTTTCCACAGTATATTGCCGTTACTGTCATACTTGATGATGATGGCATCCCAGTTGCCTTTTCCTGTGACGTCAGACCAGTCACCGTCTGATAAAATGACTGATTGACCCACAACGACGGCACCTCCGTCAATTGTTGCCGTTATACCATTAAACATATCAATAGCAGATCCACCGAAGTTATTTTTCCACAGCACATCACCGGGGTCGGCAGAAACAATCGATCCGCATACAAATAAAAGTATGAAAAATGTCAATGAAAGAAGAATTGTCTTTTTAACTATTGTTGAAATCATAAAAAACCACCTAATTTTATATTTTTTAATTTACAAAATAAATATTTTAATTAAAATATGGAAAAGAATGATAGAAATTGTCGTAAATGTAAGAAGAAGAAATGTCTGAATGAAAAATGGTTGCCGGAGAGGTCAGAACTCGAGAAGTCAAAAGGAAAGAGGGGATGAATAAAAAAGAAAGGGTTTGAAAGAAAGAAGTCCACACTTTTGTATATATATGTTTATATACATTTATGTGTGTAAGGAATGTGGCAAGTTTATTCAATTTTTTGTTATTTGCCATAAATATCGCCCACCGCAATTTAATATGGATAAAAATCTGGGATAGGGGGCGAATCGGACAAATTCAATTATAATAAAATCAGATTCGTAATACGAAGTTTAAGATTGTATTACAATTGTTCAATAAATGAAAGGGAATCGGATAGCCCTCTATTTTAAATTGAATAGTTATATTTAATTTATATTGTTATTAGACTTTCTTATATTTATAAATTATGTAAATTTGACAATTATTAAATAGATATTAATTTTAATTAGAAAATGATTTTATTAAGATAGAATAGATAGAAAGAGAATAGAAGAGAAGGGAAGAGAGGGGATGACAATGATTACAAAGAGATGATTGATTTATAAAAGAATACGAGTCGGCAACACGAGGAGAAATTGACGAATTATTATTAAAAAAATTGGTTCTTCGCTATTTTTAAGGAGTAACGCCAAATCAAGTCCGGTGGTTTTGAGACCGCACAGCAATTAATTTTTCCCCCGAATTTTGATTTTTCAACACATTTTTCTATAATAATCCTTCTATTGCTTTTGAAAATCTTTAAAAAAATTTATCACTGATCCTTTTCTTTTTTCTTTCAAATATTGACATTTCTAAAACCAATGACAACGAACAAAAAACAAAAACAGATGAAAAAAAACGAAAGAAAAAGGAATCACTTATGGAAAAGAAAAAAATATATTTAGAAACGTCTTTATTTAATCATTATTTCGATACAGAAAATCCGGACTTTCACAATGATACGATTGAACTGTTTAAGGCGTGTGCGGCAGGGAAATTTGAGCCATATACATCGAAGTATGTGATTGATGAATTGGAAGCCGCGCCTCGTGAAAAATACAACAAGATGTTTAAACTCACAAAACAGTACAATATAAAGATTCTCGATCCCTCCGATGAGGTAGATGATCTTGCAGGACGATATATTTCAGAAGGTGCACTTCCGAAACGTTCACTGTCCGATGCAAGTCACATTGCCACCGCTTCGGTTAATAAATTAGATACAATTGTCAGCCTAAACTTCCGACATATTGTCAGAGAAAAAACGATTAAATTTACAAATGAAATCAATACTTCATTAGGATATAAAACCATAGAAATAAACTCTCCAAAGGAGGCAACCGACTATGAAAAAAACCAACGATCCCGTCTTGGATGAAATTCACGCGATACGCCGTCAACTTTACGAAGAGATGAAAGATATGACAAGTTCCGAGCGGACAGCCCTTATCAATCAAAGATGCGATGCTGCCATAAAGGAATGCGGCTATATAAAAATTTATGTTAATGAGGAAAAAACGATATTTCGCCTTGAACCGGATCCCGACAATATACAAGCTATGAAAAGACACGCCGAAATCGAGGATGAAATTAACGAAATACTCCGTCGGCATGACGAAAGAACAAAAGACACAGTGTGTTCCGAGCAGACAGCATATTTTAAACAAAGCGAACCCGCCGCAAAAAAACACGGCTTATAATACTGTTTATCTCGATGTAACGATACCCACTTGAAACAGCGAAGTGCCAAGTGCCATTTTTTATTTCCTTTTAATCGTTTTTGGAAAAAAGCGTGTCCTCATTTTTAATTTATTTGAAAAAGAAATGTTTCTCATCTGCAACAAAAAAAGAAAACCAAAATAGATCTGTTGCAATTGTATTACCATTATTACTGTTATCAGCTTAAACGATAATTTCCCATTTTTTTTATTTGGATCAAATTTGAGATAGATAATTTTCTTTTATAATTTAATATTTTTTAATGTAGATTCTATTTAAAAACCCATTTGGGATACTATTTTGGTATGCTATGCCATGTAGTAAATACCTTAGGTAGCTTACTATATTTTAGATAGTTTATTACATTTTATTCTTATTAATAATAGATACGAACTAATTCTATTACTTATTGCACTTTTTATTATTCCGATAAGTTATAAATATATGTATTAGCTACTAATACGTTAGTAATTGAAAACAACTATAATACGATCCGGAATTCATTGCAATCCCCTGATTTTATTATATCTCAATCGCTTCCATTTTACACTTTACTATTTTTGAGTTTTGATGAAAGATAGGTATGACGAGAATAGACGAAATAAAGGAAATGGACTTTACCCCTTGTCGGATAAAGTCAACACATCTCTCTGGGAAAATACTGCCCCCCAAGGCAGCTTTACCAAAGACATCTTCTTTTTTATTTCTGACTCTTTTATTTCCAGCCTCACATGTCCCAACTTATATGACGGCATGCGACTCCCCCTCTGTATTCGCCATTTCCTCCGATTTCATTTTTGGAAATTTTTCCGATTGTTTACGTTATTTAAGTTAATTAAAATTTGTTTATACGTTAATTAAAATTAGTTTAAAACTATGCTATGAAAAATATAAATTTGGTTGTGTGTGTTTTATGAATATAACAATATTAAAAAAAACTATTTCGCTTGCATTGATAATTATCATGCTTTTATCCGTATCCGGACCCGTCGTTCTTGCTGCAAACGACTCTCTTGAACTTTCTTCATTAGGTTTGTCCGATAATAACTTACTTGATTCTAATTCTTTTTCAGATTCTAATTCTTTTGAAACTATATCAGCCCTTTCTGAAGGGACGGGGCGTATATCAGGATTTTTATGGGTTGATTTAAGGTTTGACGATTATTTTTTATCATATAATGGAATATATGATCCTGCTGAAGGCGAATATCCCCTCGCAGGTTATACTGTTTCGCTTTATGACGCTGGTGATTTGACAATTCCTATTTCTCAAACTAAAACGGGTCTTGATGGTACATATGCTTTTAATAATCTTGATCCTGGCAATTATGTTCTTGGTATCGCCACCGCCACGGCAATTCCTATGTATTATTATCCAACAGTGTATGGTATGCCAGGAGTTTTGACGTCGCAGAATACGTTTATACAATCAAGCGATGAGACAAAAGCCTACACGAATGTCATTAGTCTTTATTCATCAGGACAAGTGGTTGAAGATATGGATGCAGGTCTGTACCTTTACGGATTTGGACAGAACTCTTTTCCGCTACTTTTTTTAACCACGGATCTTGGACCTGGAACGGAAATTGTAAATGCAACGAGTGGACAAGACACCCCTTTTACACTTATTCCGGAAAGGATTTATAAATTTGAGGTATGGGGTGCTCAAGGCAGCAGTTTAGGCAGTTATGCAGTCGGTTGGTACAGTACGGCCGGTTATTCTAGTTCAGTCCCTGCTCAGTATTATGTTGGAACTATGGGTGGTGACACCCATATTCGTATAAACGGGGCTCTTTCTATTCTTGCTGCTGGCGGTAACGGCGGCATAAGTGGCGTCCAGATAAACAGTTTGTATAACTATCCTACATCAGTAGATGTCGGAGTACATTCAGGCGATGGAATGGTGGTCGTTACGGAATACACCATCGCTACGGCATACAATTTCGTAACCTTTGATCCGAATGAAGGTTCCGGTGCGTCCCCAGTTTTAGTTCCTATGGGCAGACCCCTTCCTAGAATTTTAGTACCAAATCCTTATACGTTGTCCCTTCCCGGGTACACAAAAAGTATATGGAACCATGGTTCTGAGGGACCAGTTGTCGAGTGGTATACCCGAACAGGAACCCCTGGCAACTATATATACACTCCATTCGACGGATTCTATTACCCCGGCGGCACTCCCATAACCGAAAACATAACATTATATCTACGCTGGACCGAGCTCGATTATTTTATAATAAGCGACGGTACAGATTTCACAGCAACAGCAGATGTTCGAGATGGACCACCAGCAACGATACATACCAGCAGCAGCATCCAAGACATCATTGATGATATTAGAGTAATTGTTGATGGAAACGATTGCTCGTTGACATTCCAAGGCACAGATTTAGGCGGCGGCAATTACGATTATTTAGATTTGGGTATTTATGGCGGCGGAGTACAATTCTCTGGAAGCACAGGTGATGGTTTTCTTTGGGGTGTTGTCAATATAATGGGTAAAATGCAATATGATGGGTATATCTATTTAAGCGAAGGCATGACCCTCAACAGCAACGCAGATATCCTAAGCAATGATCTGGGATTCGTAGTTAGCGATTCGACGTTGAATATCCAAAGCGGTACGATAACTACTGATGAAGCAATTCGTTCATGGGGCAATAGTGAGATAAATATCACCGGTGGCATCATTGATGGAAAAGTAACTGCATTTGAACCAAATGACCATGTCATCTTAGGCGGAAATCCAACAATCACAGGCAACATATCACTTGGCACGCATGCTCTAACCAAAGACGCCAGCTTTAACCCCAGCCCAAGTACTAAAACATACATTTTAAATCCCACTTACACAACATCCGGCAATCCGGTGGTCGTCACTAACGGTGCGAGCCATGCCAGCAATTTTGTTCTTCCTACCTCGGTTGGAAATTATGAACTTATTACAAGCGGAGCGGATATTGCTTTAAATTATATCGGACCTACTATTACGACCAGCTCTCCCTTACCAAGCGGAACAGTGGGCGTTTCATACAGCCAAACCCTTGTGGCAGATATGTCAGCCACATGGAGCATTTCCTCCGGCACACTTCCGGACGGCTTATCACTTAATTCAGCCACAGGCGAAATATCCGGAACACCGACTACAGCCGGTCCTTCTGGAGCATTCACCGTGACGGCAAGCAATGGTGTAGGCAGCGACTCTAAAGCATTTGCTATGCTTATTAATTCAGCTCCTTCTTCTCCTTGGAGAGACATTGATCTTGCCAACAGCGACGGTTCATTGACGGACTCTTATTGGGCATCTCATTATTCATATAGTTCCGGCGTTCTGACGATAAAGCAAGATGCACCGGTCGGTGAATCCTATCGCATTTATCAGTCAGGCAGTCACAGTGCAACAGGAATCGTGATAGACGGTATAACCACCACTATTACGATTGACGGCATCACACTCCCCGAAGAGATAACATTGAGCGACGGGGCAGACCTGACTTTGCTTTTGGCAAACTCAAGCACCATCACTCAAGGTATAAGAGCGCCGACGAACAGAACGCTTACAATTGACAGTGCCACAACTTCGGGCAGCACTATCGGTTCATTGACGATAACGGCACCCGACAGGCACAACGCAGGTATCGGCGGCGGTGACGGTACATCAACGCCAGGCACTTTAGCTAATGGCGGCACGATTACGATAAAAGGCGGCACTTTGGATGTGTTGGGCGGTATATACGCCTTTGGTACTGTCGGTGGAGCCGGTATCGGTGGTGGCGTTGAAGGTGGAGGCGGTGCTATCAACATCATAGGCGGCGATATTACAGCCGCCGGCGGTTATGGCAGTGCCGGTATCGGCAGCGGCTTTAATGCCGGTTCTAACGGCGAACACGGCGGCATTATCTACATCACCGGTGGTACAGTCAATGCCAGAGGCGACGAATTCGCAGCGGGCATCGGCGGCGGTACTAATAGCGTAGGCGGTGTCATCACAATTGGCGGCACTTCGGATGTCACGGCTGTCGGCGGTGGCGGCGGTGCGGGTATCGGCGGTGGTTATGGTGGCAGCAGCGGCATTATCACTATCAACGGCGGCAATGTTGTAGCCACCAGTATTGAATATGGTGCAGGTATCGGCAGCGGCGATGGCGGCAACGGTGGCACCATCACTATAAGTGGCGGCAATGTTCTGGCAACGGGAAGTGCCGGTCTCGGCAGTTCCGGTTCAGGTATACCTGGTGCGATTAACATCAGCAGCACAGCAAATGTCATAGCCTTTTCAAAAGGTGGCGAACCCGCTATCCATGCTAACAGCACAGGCAACAGCGGCACCGGCTATTATGTGAATGCAGAACTTGGTACGGCACCTTCGGTCTCATCGGGTACGGATTTGAAAATATATACTGCAGGAACAACGACATTAGTAAACACTATAACTCTTCCTCCCACTTACACAAACTTCGCTTATACGACAGGCGGTGCATCAACGAACCACAACATTGTTGCATTCAACGCTTCAGATAACAGTCTCTTAGGCGATGTATTGCGCGTGGCAGATAACAGTCCGATCATTTATTCTGTGAATTCGGATGCAGTTTTGCCGGTTAAAATTGATATCACTACACCAACTTTTCCATGGAGAGCCATTGATCTTGCCAACAGCGACGGTTCATTGACGGACGCGAATTGGACATCTTATTATTCATATAGCTCTGGCGTTTTGACGATAAAACAAGATGCACCTGTCGGTGAATCATATCGCATTTATCAGTCAAGCAGCCATAGTGCAACAGGAATCGTGATAGATGGTATAACCACCACTGTTACGATTAACGGCATCACACTCCCCAGAGAGATAACATTGAACGACGGGGCAGACCTGACTTTGCTTTTGAATAACTCAAACACCATCACTCAAGGTATAAGAGCGCCGGCAAACAGAACGCTTACAATAGACAGTGCCACAACCTCGGGCAGCTCCACAGGTTCATTGGCGATAACAGCGCCGGCAAACGGTAGTACCGGTATCGGCGGTTATGAGATTGAAACCGGTGCAGCAGACGGTGGCGATATTGAGATCGCCGGCGGTACTGTGACGATATCCACCTCCAATGGTACAGGTATCGGCGGCGGCGGTTACAGCCTAGTACCCTTATCACAAGGAGATGGTGGTAATGGCGGCAACATAATCATCGGTGGCAATGCGGTGGTGACCATCACCTCCACAACCTCCGCAGGACACGGCGGCGGTGTAGGCATCGGCGGCGGTTCTGGTTTTGGTGTTGGTTCTACCGGCGGCAACGGCGGCAACATCATAATTAAAGATAATGCAATCGTAGACGTGACTAGCTCCAATGCTGCGGGTATCGGCGGCGGTTACAGTATCTACGGCGGCGGAGATCTCACTTCTATAAGTATCATAGGCAACGCGACGGTGACCGCACAAGGCGGTAACAGCAGTGTAGGTATCGGTGGCGGCAAAGGTTCAGCCAGCGGTAATGCCGGCAACGTTGGCAGCATCACCATTTCTGATAACGCAACGGTGACGGCGACCGGCGACGGCAGCGGCGCAGGTATCGGTGGCGGCGGTTATGCCGGCGGCGGCTTTTCAGGCGGCAGCATTGGTACCATCACCATCGAAGACGATGCAATAGTAATCGCAACCAGCACCGGTAATGGTGCAGGCATCGGTGGCGGCGAAAGCAGCGGCGGCAGCGGCGGTAGCATCACCACTCTCATTATCAAAGATAATGCAGATGTGACGGCGACCGGCGGCGGTGCAGGTATTGGCGGCGGCATTGGTCTTAGCGCCGGCGGCAATACGGGTATCGGCGGCAATGTTGATAACATTATCATCACAAGTGCAACAGTGAGCGCTATCAGCACCGGCACTGGTGCAGGCATTGGCGGTGGCGTAAGTACCGACACTGGTGGCAGCATTGGAAACATCACGATCAATGGTTCCGCAACGGTAACTGCAATCGGCGGCGACAGCTCAGGTATCGGCGGCGGCACCGGTGATATCGGTGGCAACGTTGGCAACTTCACTATTGCTGATTCCGCAACAGTGACCGCTACCAGCAATGGAACAGGTATTGGCGGCGGCTTTGGTTTCTCCACAGGTGGCCGCGGCGGCAACATAACCATCACAAATTCCGCAACGGTGATCGCGACCGGTCGTTCCGGCTCAGGCATTGGCGGCGGCTTTGGATCAACCTACGGTGTGCCTGCTAATATTACTATTGGCAATATGGCGACCGTAAAAGCATACTCCCACTCATTTTTGCCTGCCATTCATGCCGACAGTACCGGTAATGGCGGCAACGGCTATTATGTCAACGCTCAGCTTGATACGGTGCCCTCAATGACGGCAGCCACAACATTAAATGTGTACGCCAACACCGGAGCATCCTTAACAGACACATTGATCCTTCCTGCGAACCGTACAAGCTTCGCCTACACGACAGGCAGCACATCATATCAGAACGACTCCATCTTTGCATTCGACGCGTCTGCAAATCCGTTAGGATCTGTGTTACAAAGAGGCGGCACAAACGACAACAGCCCGCTTATTTATTCTGTGAATACGAATGCAGTTCTGCCCGTCAAAATCGGCGATTATAATATTGTACTCGATCTGTCAGAAACGACGGCAGGGTCTCCTGCATCTGGTTATACTATCAGCGGTGTCACTGCAAGTGACACCTATGATACACTTTATCCAACCGGCAATGGCGTTATTACTACCCCCACAGGTATTTTAACGTTCAACTCAAACGCAAACGGCAAGACATTTGAATTTGTTCAGAGCGGTGTGGTTTCCAGTTCTTTCGGCGGGTATAACCCAAGTGAACCCAAGCACGGATCTTCTATTTTTAACGAAATCATTGTAGAGACAGGCACAGACGTCACTTTCATTATTGAAGATATTGATTTGATCGGTCGTATCACTTTAGAAGGAGATGCCAATGTTAATCTGCTTGTCAAAAATAACAACTTCGTGCATAACAGTATCATTGTACCTGCCGGCTCAGACGTTGCATCACTTACGATAGACAGTGAATCCAGTCCCGGAAGCAGTACCGGTTCACTGACGGTGACAGCAACTGATATTTTCTATGCAGGTATCGGTGGCGGTTTGACCGCGAATAATTCATTAGCCGACAGCGGTGCGATTATAATAAACGGCAGCACCTTGAATGTAACGGGCGGTATGCACGGCGCAGGTATCGGCAGCGGTGATGGCGGCGACGTTGGTTCCATCACGATAAATGGCGGTATCGTAAACGCAAGGGGCGGCGCGTACGGCGCAGGTATCGGCGGCGGAGAAGATTCTGTCAGCGGTACCATCACAATAAACAACGGCATCGTAAACGCATGGGGTGGCGACTCTGCAGCAGGTATTGGCGGCGGAATCGGCAACACATTCGGAACAGGCGGTGACGGTGGAATTGTCATTATAAACGGCGGAACGGTAATGGCAGTAGGTGGCGAAGGCGCTGGCGCTGGTATCGGTTCAGGTTTAGACGGCAATGCAGGCTCGAATCTCATAATTGATGCGAGTGCCACCGTTTACGCATATGCTATGGGAAGTTCGCATGCGATCGACACTGACAGCTTTGGTAATAGAGGCAACGGCTTTTATGTCAACGCTCAGCTTGATGCAGCGCCCTCAAATTCGGCGGCCACAACATTGGAAGTGCATGCCAACGGCGCAACCCCCATAACAGACACATTGACCCTTCCTGCCAACTATACAAGTTTCGCTTACACAACAGGTGCAACATCATCGCAGAACGACACCATCTTTGCATATGATGCGTCTACAACTCTGTTAGGACCTGTGGTGCAAAGAGGCGGCGCAAACGCTAACAGCCCGAACATTACTTCTACAAATACAGATGCAGCTCTGGCTGTTCAAATTTTGGTCTCTACGGCAGCCCCTGTCATCACGACAACCTCTTTAAGCGACGGTGTTGTCGGAACATCCTACAGTGACACCCTTGCAGCGACCGGCGGCGGAGTCACATGGAGCATTTTAAGCGGCACTCTTCCTGCCGGCTTAGCACTGGATGGTGCAACCGGTACTATCACAAGCACACCCACGACAGCCGGTATATATACTTTTGAAGTTGAAGCAAGCAACGCTCTTGGCAGCGATACAAAAGAGTTTACAGTCACCATCTTCCCCAGCTCCGGCACAACGATGCCTATCATCACCACAACCAGCCTTCCAAAGGGCATAGTGGGAACGGCCTACAGCCAAACTCTCACAGCAACCGGCGGCGGAATCATATGGAGCATTTCAAGCGGCGCTCTGCCTGACAATTTGACTCTTAATGCTACGACCGGCGTCATTTCCGGAACTCCGGATACAGATGGCGTTTTTGTCTTTACTGTGAAAGCAAAAAACACTATCGGTGAGGATACAAAAGAGCTCTTTATTCTCGTTACTGACGGCACCCATACTGTTGTACCTGCAATCATCACAACCGTTCTTCCGGCAGGCGAAGTGGGAACCGCATACAGTGGAATCCTCATGGCAACCGGCGATACACCAATTGCATGGGACATTCTCGACGGCGCCTTTCCAACCGGTTTGGTACTTAATCATGCCACCGGTGATATCACAGGAACACCCTCTGTTGATGGTGTGTTTGTCTTTAACGTGACGGCAACCAACGGCGCAGGCACCGATACAAAAGAGCTTTCTATTGTCATTGATGATGGCAGCGCTTCTGTTGCACCCATGATCACCACAACCTCCCTTCCTCCGGGTCAACCTGGAATCGCATACAGTGCAACTCTCACGGCAACCGGCGATACACCAATTGGATGGGCTATTCGTAGTAGCGCTCCTCTTCCAGATGGCTTGAGTCTTGATCCGATCACCGGCGTCATTTCAGGAACACCTACTACAAACGGCTTGTTCAACTTTGAAGTGATAGCAACCAACGGTGCAGGCACCGATACAAAGCCTCTTTCTATCTTGATTAGTACGGCAACGAATCCACCTGTTATTACCACAACTCTTCTTCCGGCAGCCGAATTGGGAGTAACATACAGTACAACTCTTACGGCAACCGGCGATACACCAATGGTATGGGCTATTCTTGATGGCGCTCTTCCAGTCGGTCTGGCACTTAATACTGCCACCGGCGAAATTTCAGGAACGCCCACCACACCAGACGGCGTGTTTGTCTTTAATGTGACAGCAACCAACGGTGCAGGCTCTAATACAAAAGAACTCTTTATTGTCGTTACTGACGGCAGCCACACTGTTGCACCGACAATCACCTCAACCGTTCTTCCGGCAGGCGAAGTGGGAACTGCATACAGTACAACTCTCACAGCAACCGGTGATACACCAATGGGATGGGGTATTATCGACGGCGCCCTTC
>Ga0099364_10001173_pt1 | contig 43710 bp, 35 predicted proteins | sample TergutTh196P3_FD_73070 | JGI IMG/M metagenome (GOLD analysis project Ga0099364, IMG submission 73070) | Microcerotermes parvus P3 segment gut microbial communities from Pointe-Noire, Republic of the Congo - Th196 P3 | ecosystem: Host-associated > Arthropoda: Insects > Digestive system > Gut ...
CACGCCCCCTCCCCCCCCCCCCCCCCCCCCCCCCCCCCCCCGCCCCCCTCCCCCCCCCCCCCCCGCGCGCCCCCCGCCCCGCCGCCCCCCCCGCCCCCACCGCTGCCGTACCCCTCGTAGGGGTGGCAACCTGCCGCTCGCCCGACTTCGGTCTCTCGCCCCCCTATACCGCCCCCCTGCCGCACTGCATCCGCCGCCGCTTCCGCATTCGCCGCAATCACCGCAATCGGCGTTTTTAGCTCATGCGAGGCGTCCGCGATAAACCGTCGCTGCCTTGCCATGCTCTCCTGCAACGGCCGTATCGCGCGGTTCGCCACAACCATGCTTATGAGCAAAATAGCCCCCACCGCGATTATTCCAATCACAAAAAGACTCGCTGCGAGCGCCCCAAGCCCGCGGTTCGTGTCCTCGATATCAAGAAAGACGATGCCGTACGCATACGAGCCAAAACCCGTCTGCGTAAGCGGATTGCCCGGCTCCATACTGTATCGCCACGTACGGCCCGCGATATCCATGTCGCCCGCCGCCGTGCCCGCCGTCGCACCCTCCCCAAGCACCACCTCGACCGCCTCGACATAGGTCTGATCGTCCACGTCGAGCATCGAAAAAACCGTGATGCTCCCGTCCCCCATGACGTTCACCACGAAGGATTTTGAATAATCCACCGGGATTTGCGCCTCGCCGCTTATCGTGATGCTATAGTCCCCCGCCGTCAACACCCCGCGCGAGACCACCGCCGGCATGCTCTGCCGCGAGAGCATCACATTCTCGAAAACGCCCCGCGGAATTGTCGACAAAGCCCCCTCTATCTCGTTCTGCGCGCGGTTGTAAAAATTGATATAAATAATTGAAAAAGCAACAACTACAACAAGCGTCAGGCTGACAAGGTTGACGGCAAGCAGTCGGTTCCGCAGCTTTTTCAGTGCCGGTTCTGCACCGCCGCCCCGTAGCGACGAAAAAATCCGCTCGTTCGCCACAGCCTACACCTCGCCGTGTTCGAGCATATAGCCAGAGCCGCGGACATTGCCTATGCGGACGCCGCTGCCGAGTGCCGCGAGCTTCTTCCGCAGGAACGACATATACGCCTGTACGTTGCCGTCCTCCGCGTCGCTGTCGTACCCCCAGACCTTTTCGATGATGGAGTTCGACGATAGGCGAAGGTCCTTGTTCTCGATAAGGTATTCGAGCAGGTGCGATTCCTTTTGGGTCAGGGTGAAAGTTTTCCCGTTGCAGGCAAGAACGAGCGAAAGCGGGTTCAGCTCTATGTCGCCGAACGCCAAAATGCCGTCCTGCCTAAATGTCCCGCGCCGCCGCGTCACGGCCTTTATCCGTGCGACAAGCTCCTCGGTTTTGAAAGGCTTTGGCAGATAATCGTCGGCGCCCCGGTCGAGCCCCCGCACGCGGTCCTCCACCTCGCCGAGTGCCGTAAGCAGTATAATCGGCGTCTGCACCCCCTCCGCACGCAGCTCCGACAGGACGGACAAGCCATCCTTTTTCGGCATCATTATATCGAGCAAAACGACGTCATATACGCCGGAGAGCGCATTCAGCAAACCCTCCTCGCCGTCATACGCGACGTCCACGTCGAAATTCTGCCGCCGCAGATTCTGTGCCATAGCGTCGGCAAGACGCCGTTCATCCTCAACAATAAGCAATTTCATAATAATAGATAGTACCCTCGCAGACTTAAACGAGGCTTAAACACCGCAGCAATCGCAAACCCCGCAATAATCGCGAGCCGTCTAGCGGATAAAATCCGTCCAGACCTTTTCGCCGCCAGGCACGCTTGGATAGGACACGCCCGCCGCCTTGCCCGCAGCGATGCACTTTATCAGCCAAGCGAGGGTCTTGCCGAGCATCTGCATCGTCTGGATGCCCTCCGCGTCATGTACAACGTCCTCGGCGCCACGTCCATGTATCATAGGCCAGTAAGTGGTCGGCGCCGTAGGCATGCCGGCTATGGTGAAATATTTCTGGAGCACGTCAAGCGTTGCCGTCGTGCCGCCGCGCCTTGCCGCGCAGACCGCCGCCGCAGGCTTCCCCGCAAACACCGTTCCGCCACTTGAGAAAAAGACCCTGTCGAGCGCCGCCAATAGCTGTCCGTTGGGCGCCGCATAGTACACCGGCGAGCCGAGCACGAGCGCGTCCGAGCCCTCCATCTTCTCAAGAATCACGTTCACCGCGTCGCCGCCTATGGAGCAACGCCCGTCGCCCTTGGCCTTGCACGCATAGCACGCCCTGCAGCCAGAAATGGGCTCCCTCGGAATCTGGTAGATCTCGGAATCCACCCCCTCCTCCTTCAGCGCCTCCGCCACATATCCGAGCGCCACGTAGATGCTCCCCTGCTCGATGGGGCTGCCGTTGATAAGCAATGCCTTCATAATTATTGTTTCCTTTCTTTAATTGTCATTGCGAGCCGCCTTTCTCCTTTCGCCAATAAGCGGCGAAGCAATCCAGCCGACCAAAAATACATCCTTACGTCCTACACCCTGTCCGCCACTTCCCGCAAAAATTCCTCTGTCCCGACCTTCCGCTTGTTCTCCAATACGGACAGTTCCACCAAATCCCCCGTCATCACCCCATCGCCGATGGTCTCAAGCACCGCCTGCTCAAGTCTTTCGCCAAACCCCGCCAACTTCGGCAATCCGTCCAGTTCCGCACGCTTCTTCAACGCCCCCGTCCACGCAAAGACGGTTGCGACCGAGTTTGTCGATGTCGCCTCGCCCGCCACATGCTTGTAGTAATGCCGCTGCACCGTTCCGTGCGCCGCCTCATACTCATAAAACCCATCCGGCGACACGAGCACGCTCGTCATCATCGCAAGCGACCCGAAAGCCGACGCGACCATGTCGCTCATCACGTCACCGTCATAATTCTTGCAAGCCCAGATAAAGCCCCCATCCGAACGCACGACCCGCGCCACCACATCGTCGATAAGCGTATAGAAGTACGAGACCCCCGCATCCTTGAACCTATCCTTGTACTCATCCTCGAAAATCCCCTGAAAAATGTCACGGAAACGCCGGTCATAAGTCTTGGAAATCGTGTCCTTGGTCGCAAACCAAAGTTCCTGTTTCGTGTCCAGAGCGTAGTTCATGCACGCGCGGGCAAATGAGGCGATGCTTGCGTCCGTGTTATGCACCCCCTGTGCAATGCCGCCACCCGCACCGCCGAGGACATCGCCTCCGACCGCACCCTCAGCCCCGACATCGACCGTGCCTCCGACTCCACCGCCTGCATCCCCCCCAAACGAATGCACGAGCATACGCTCGCAACTCCCGTCAGACGCCGTCACCACAAGCTCCACCTTGGCCCCCGCTTCGGCCCGGCACTCCACATTCCTGTAAATATCCCCGTACGCATGGCGCGCTATGGTGATAGGCTTCTTCCAGTTCGGTATATACGGCACTATGCCCTTCGCCAAAATAGGCGCACGGAACACCGTGCCGTCGAGTATCGCCCTTATCGTACCGTTCGGTGACTTGTACATATCAGTAAGCCCATACTCCTTCACGCGCTCATCGTTGGGCGTAATGGTCGCGCACTTGACCCCGACCCCATGTTTCTTGATGGCTTCGGCGGCCTCCACCGTGACCCCGTCCTTCGTCCGCTCGCGTTCGCCTAGCCCTAAATCGTAGTATTCGGTCTTTAGCTCCACAAAGGGCTCGATTAATATCTCCTTAACCCATGCCCAGATGACACGGGTCATTTCGTCCCCGTCCATCTCCACAATGGGTACGTTCATTTTAATTTTTTCACTCATTGCGCTCCTCCTCGTCTGCGAGCAGCCATTCCATCATTCCACAATCCCCCTCAAAGCCTCATACAATGGCAAAAAAGTCTTTTTCAGCGAAACAGGCTTCAGCTTGTCATCGGTAAACACATGGCACGTATACCCCGTGGCCAAAAGCTCGCCCCCAGGCATGCGCCGTATCTCATAACCGACCTTCGCCGAAGCGTGCCCAAGCTCCGCAATATGCGATACCACCTCGACCACATCGTCAAAATAGGCAGGCAGCTTATATTCGCAATGCACCTGCGAAAGCGGCGTCCACAACGGCACTTTCTCTAGCTCCAGATACGTGAAACCAAGCTCCCGCAGCAGCTCCGTCCGCGCCACCTCAAACCAACGGATATAGTTCGTGTGGCTCGCCACACCCATCCCGTCCGTGTCCCCGAAATATACGCGTATCTCCGTCCTAAATTCCCTAGCCATGCACCAAGTATACCACACATATCACATATCACAGTATGCATGAACAATCCCCCCGCCATCCCCCCGCCCCCCGAACGATAACAAAAAACCGCCTCGGTCTCCCGAAGCGGTTTAATTTTCGACTGTGGAATACTCCTTTGACGAATCATCCGACACGCCCGGTCTTTCCACATCCCATACTGCGGGAGCCTTGATATACGCTCGACTTCGCTCGTGTGTTATAGGGTTTCCTTGCTTGACATTCGGCTTCGCCGCAATGTCGGAAACCCTTGAACACACTTCGATAAACTCGTGTGTTATAATAATAACCATTATGACAAACGACAACGCAAAAAAACTGAACGTCTATCTCGACAACTGCTGCTTCAACAGACCGTATGACAGCCAGAAGCAGCTTCGTGTTGAATTGGAAACGAAAGCGAAGCTGTTTATACAAAGCCTGGTTGAAAAGGGGCGTCTTGACTTGACAATTTCCTCCATGGTTTTGTTTGAGAACAACGACAACCCCTTTCCGTTCAGAAAACTGGCGATAAACGACTTCCTCAAAAACGCAACAACAATTGTCGAAATATCTGATGAGATACAAGAGTTGACAAGCAAATTGATTGAAGCCGTATTGAAAAAAGCAGGTATGGAAGTCCTGATAGAGAAGTTTGGCAACGTAAAGGCGGAAAGGTTCATCTCCTTGGTAATCAAGGAGCCGTTTGACTATACCGAATGGCAACGGAATCTGTACGCCGACCTTACGGCAGATGAGCTGTTCGACAGGGTCAAGGCGTTCGAGCGAGCAAGCAGCACGCCCAAAACCGCCCACTCATAGCGGATAACAGCCAGATGAGAAGGATTTTGTGCAACGATCGTACTGACAACGAGGGCTTGGCGGCGAACACACCGTCTCTGAACATGTGTTCGGGGGGGGGGCATATTTTTTAGTTATCGCGAATAATAATTTTGCAATTCGGAACGGAGCGTGTCGCTTGGCAACGCTCTGTTTTTGTTAGCAGAAAGGTAAAAAAGATGAAAGCATTTGCAAAAGGGAAAAAGGCGTACAGCTTCGTGGCATGGGCACTGACCCTCGCCCTCGTATTCACAATGGCCCCGGCGGGCACGGCGTTCGGCGAACCCACGGACACCGACGGTGGTAACCCCACGTCATTGCGAGGGGGCTTGGGGCATTCGGGGGTCACCGTGCATAGCGCCCCCGAAGCAATCCAGGACGATAACCAACCCCTTGACGGTAACCATGGTCCCCTCACCCTCGCTCCGCTCGTCACCGAGCCCACCGCCACGTTCAACATCCAAACGGGCGTATACACGGACGGCTCCACCCACGCCGCGAACAATACGTCTTGGGCTTCCAACGTCCTTACCGTAAACAACGGCGCGAATATCGCCGTCACCGGCACTTCTTCTGACCGCCTCATAGAGGTCGCGGGGGACGCCACGGCTACCATCACGCTAAATGATGTTTCCATCGCAAGCTTTTCGAACGACCAATCGCCGCTGCTGCTGAACGACGGCGCAAATGTAACCCTTTTGCTTGCGGAGGGCAGCGAAAACACCCTTACGTTATCCTCATCCTCTGGCGCGGGCATGGCGGGCATCCAAGCCCCCGCAGGCACCACGCTTACAATCGACGGCACAGGCAATCTTACTGCGGTAGGCGGCTGGGGTGGTGGAGCGGGCATCGGCGGCGGCACTGGCGAAAGCGGCGGAAATATCACCATAAGCGGCGGCACGGTCACGGCGACGGGCGGTTTAGATAGCGCAGGCGTGGGTGGCGGCAGTCAAGGCACTGGCGGAAATATCACCATAAGCGGCGGCACGGTCGTGGCGAGGGGTCAAATGGATGCGGCGGGAGTGGGCGGCGGCGTGGGCGGCGCAGGTGGTACCATCAATATCAGCGGCGGCACTGTCACGGCCACGGGCGCCACGGGCGGCGGTAGCGGCGCGGGCATTGGTGGCGGCAGGGACGGCGACGGCGGCACCATCAAAATAAGCGGCGGCATGATAACGGCGGTGGCAAACTCCAATTCGAGTTCGGGCATAGGCGGCGGTCAGCATGGCAATGGCGGCGATATCGCTATAAGCGGCGGCATGGTCATAGCCACGGGCGGAGAGAACGCTGTGGGCATCGGCAATTATGGCAACTACAGTACCATCGGCACCCTTAATATGACTGGCAACGCCATAGTGTTCGCAAACAGCGTAAGCGCTGACGTCACCTCCGATGACGAAGCCGGCGGCATATTGCTTATCGGAGGCGTGATGAATTGGTATGGCGGCGAAACTATAACGATAGACTACGACGCAACCATTCCCGGTGACAGAAGCATTATTATTCCCCAGTGGAAAACCTTGTCTATAGACGATGAAATAACGTTTACCAACGACGGCTATATATTCGGCGTGGTTGTGGGCACGGTGGCGGGAGAGCCGGCGGTCGCGCCGACCCGCACCATAGACCTAAGCGCACCTATAAGCGAAACCAGCCCGCCCCCCTACGGCATCAAATGGGATCGGAACGGCGATGTGTACACGGTGGTCGATGGCGCAGACATTGAGGTCGTAGGCAACAATCAATTGCCAGATCCCACTCAGCGACGCATAGAGGTCGCTGCGTCCGCCGAAGCGACCATCACGCTGAAAGACGTTTCCATCACGGGGCTTGGGAATACCCAATCGCCGCTGTTTCTGAACACAGGCGCGGATGTGGAGATTGTGCTTGCGGAGGACAGCGAAAACATTCTTACGGCGGGCGACAGCAGGGCAGGCATCGAAGCGCCCGCCGGCACCACGCTCACAATCAGGGGCGCAGGCAGCCTCAATGCCACAGGCGGCAATAGTGCCGCAGGCATTGGCGGCAGGATATTTGGCTCTGGCGGCACCATCAATATCAGCGATGTCACGGCACTTACGGCAACAGGCGGCGCAGGCCCAGGCAGTGGCGCCGCAGGCATCGGCGGTGGAAATCAAGGCTCTGGCGGCACCATCAATATCAGCAACGTCACGACCCTTACGGCTACGGGCGGCAGCACCGGCGGTGCAGGCATCGGCAGCGGCCGTAGCAGTACCGCAGGCGGCGGCACCATAACCATAAGCGGCGTCACGACCCTTACGGCTACGGGCGGCAACGGCGCAGGCATCGGCGGCGGTTGGGGCAGCGACGGCGGCACCATAACCATAAGCGACGTCACGACCCTTACGGCCACAGGTGGCGCAGACGGCGCAGGCATCGGCGGCGGCAGATATGGCGCAGGCGGCACCATCGCCATAAGCGACATCACGGCCCTTACGGCCACGGGTGGCTCAGGCGGCGCATTGGCGCTTGGCCACGGTGCTGACAGCACGGGCGGCATTATCGCCGTTACAGGCGTATACGGCTATTGGACGAATGCGTCGGCGAGCACAGACCCTGGCGGAGCTCCGACAAACCGCACGTTCTTCGGTGACAAAGAAACCTTTGCGACGGAAAAAGGCTATAAGTATATAAAGCTTGATGGCAACCCAGACCTTATCGACATGGCATCCCTCGCGCTCTTGCCGACCCATTCTATATTGACGGAGAAAAGCACATCACCCGCCGTTGTGGACGCAGTCACGACGCCAGAGGGCTTTTTCGATTTCAGGAGGGTGTCGTGGAGCGTGGACAAATGGAGCGGAAGCCTTGGCACGGAATATAGCATAAAGCAGACTGGCGATTTCGACGAGGTCATTACGGTGAGTGAGGACGGTGCGAATGGCACGGATGTGGCGGTGGTCACGGTCGCGCCGAACGGTGGCAGCGTGAGAGTGCTGCCTGCATCGGCGTGGAAAGACGATGATGGCCGCAAGGCGCATACCATTCGGGTGCGGGCATCATATGAAGGCGGGGCGTACATGGCTACGGCCACAATAGAGTTGATGCCTGATGCGGAATTGCCCGCAAGGGCGGCGGGCGAGCCGTCTACTGAGGGGCTTCATACGTCCGTGCGGGTGCTTGAACCGACAGTGGCGGTGAACCGTGCCATGGCGAGGGGCGCGCTCGTGCCCATCCTTATAACGCAGCAAGAGCCGGCGGATATGGGACTGACGGCGTTTGATGATGATGGCGGGGGGACGCTCGCTGAACCCGAACATTTCATGCCGTCGCTGCCAGAGATAGGGGCGATGCGTCTAGTGACCGGCACAGGCGCAAATGTCCGTGAGGTCGCAGGCTACAAGGTGGAGATACCCCCAGAGGGCGACCGCTTTATCGAGATAACCGTGCCCGACGAGACCGCCAGAACCGCAAAGAACACAAAGAACGTACGCCTGCAAATACTGCGGGCGAAAGTGGGCGATACGGAACTTGACCCGACCGACCCGACGGTCTGGGCGGTCGATGCGAACCGTGTCCCAGTCATAGGGCAGTTCAACCTGACGGTATCAAACAAATTCCCCAAAGTGACCCTGCGGGCGGGCGATTTGAATCTGCTGTTCCCGACCGAAAGCTCGACCGTGACCGCCACAAGCACGGCGGGGGCGGTGGACGTGTTAAGCCTCGTGGAAACCGCAAAGACGCAAACGTTCAGAAACAATATCGCCTTGAAACCGAGCGAGGGCGGCAACCTGACGCCCGCAACGGTGAAGCTTGTGCTGAAAGATGGCACGGACCCCACCGCCCCTGAGCCCGTGCTTGCCAAGGCGGGCACTCAACGAGGCCGTGCGACAGTCCAGGTCGCAGGCTTCAAACCACAGGAAGTGGCATTGAACGTCAAGGTGGTGAACGCCGCGCCCAACGTACGGTTTGAGAGGGGCTCCATAGCCCTGCATTACCCTGGCACGCCTATAGACGAGCTGCCGACGGTGCAGCCCGACCCCGAAAGCCCGAACAGGCTGCTGAAAGATGACTTCACGCCCGCCGTGGTCAACCTTATATCGGGCGTGCGGAACGGCGTGTTCGAGGACGGCTACAAGGTCAAGCGTGTGGAGATAAACCATACGGACCCTGACCAATTCAACCTGCGAATCGAGCCATACGACCCCGCCGAATCAGGCGCGGTGAAGCTGACCCCGCTCGGCGCCGTACCCAAGAACGTGCCGCTTAGGGTGATATTCCACGACCCTGCGTTCTCTGCGAACGAGCAGGATAACCCGCTCAGCGACACCAAGTTCCGCAACCTAAGCCTAAAGGTGACCATGCGGGCTTCCACCGCCCTGAACGTGACGAACAAAGCAACGCCAGTGGCAGTCAACCGCAACCACGTCAGCCGACTTGCCGACGGCAGCGATGATGAATACGAAACCGAATGGATAATCCGTGAGATACCCATCGGTCTGAACGCGGACAATATAATTCTCGGCGATTGGAAAGTGCAGGGCATCAGCGAAACGTCCAAGACCAGAACGCCATGGCTCAACCCCAGGGCGGGCGAAGATGACCCCGAAAACCCTAGCAACAAGCTATTCCCAGAACTCGTCGACGCAAACAACGAGAAAATCCCGCCAGTACGTGTCGAACCATATAAGAGCGGTATACGGCTCTACGCCCATAAAGCTGCCCTTGAGGACTTGATGGAGCGTGGCAAGACCACGCCCTACGACGAAAATATCAACCCACGCAACATGACCTACCGTATGCTTATCGGCTCGGACAAGATACGCGACAAGAACGACAGGGTACGCACCTTTGCGGTAAACCTCACGTTCACCGCAAACAACCCGACGTTCACCGTAAGCCTGAACAGCCGAACCAGAATAGACGTAGCGAACCCCGTATCGTTCCAGACCGCCACCGTACGGCTCACCGGCACAACGGCGGAGATAGCGAGCGTAAAACTCTACCCGACCGCCAAGAACAACGACGAACGACCCACCGAAAGCACGGACTTTATCGCCGTGCCCACTGGCTCTCTGACGTTCAACATCGCCAAGCACCCCGACAACCCAGAAGTAGTCCCCAAAGTCCGCCAAAACCTATCGGTGCAAATCACCCTGACCAACGGCCAGGTCTTAAACTCCTGGACGGAGGTACGGAACGGCAGAAATTCCGACCGAACCATAGGCGTGACCGCCCTCCAAGCCGTGCAGCGGGCTACGTCCCGCACCGTCACCCTCTACCGAAGCCAACCCTTGCAGGGGGCGGACTTTGATGCATTCATAGGCACGCCTGCGGGCTCGTCCCTCGGCTATTACGGCATTGACCAGGCACGCCTCGACAGCTTCCGCTTAGGCAAGCCCGTATCCGTCACCGACGGCGGCACCACCAGCATAGGCTACGAAAAGTACGGTGACCCAGACAGCAAGCACCACGGCGGCCTGGTCCTCGCCCGCACCGGCGAAACCACTTACGCCCTCAGCTTCCAAGACGGCATCGCCCCCGGCGCCACTCTCCACAAAAACTACCCCACCAACAAAACCACAACCAAGCTAAACAGCAATTATCCAATCCGAGTGGAGCTCTGGGCGGAAGGCACGTACCAGGTTGCCCGTGACCCCGACCTGACCCCCGACCCCAACGACCCCGACGCCGACCCGAACGCCGACATTATTCTCGACCCCGCCACTGGCAAGCCCCTCCCCGCCATCGACCCCACCACCGGCAAGGTCATCCCACTCCGCAACGCCAAAAACAAAGCCATGACCACCCCGACGGTGTACAACGTAAGGGTGAATATCCGCTGAACCTCCGCTAGCCCGCCCCCCGCATCGCCCCAATATACTCAACCAACCCCTCCCGCGCCTCGGCCCCGCGCTCACCGATTATTCGCACAATGGCACTGCCGACTATCACCCCGTCGGCTATCTCCGAATAACGGCAGACCTGCTCAGGCGTTGAAATTCCAAAGCCGATAGCGACCGGCACGTCCGTATGCCTCTTGATTTCCGACACGATGGCGGGCAGGTCGGTCGTGATTTCGCCGCGAACGCCGGTCACGCCCATCGAGGACACGAGGTAGATAAACCCCTCGGCGTCCTTCGCGATTTCCGCCACTCGCTTCTCGGAGGTCGGGGCTACCAAAGTGACCACCTCGACGCCGTACTTGCCGGCCACTTCCTTCGCCTCGCCCTGCTCCTCAAACGGGAGGTCGGGTATGATGATGCCGCATATGCCTATCTGCTCGCAGCGGGCAAAGAAGCGGTCGTAGCCGTACACAAACACCGGGTTTAGGTAGGTCATAAAGACCACGGGTATCCGCATCCTGTCCTTGATGGACGCCACCATGTCAAAGACACCGTCGAGCCGTGCCCCCGCCGCAAGTGCCCGCTCGCTTGCCGCCTGTATCACCTCGCCCTCGGCTATGGGGTCGGAAAACGGTATGCCGATCTCGACCATGTCCACCCCTGCGTCCTGCGCTGTCAGGATATGCTCCGCAGACGCCGCGAGCGTCGGATCGCCGGCCATAAGATAGGCGATGAACGCCTTTTTGCCATCGAATGCATCTTTTATTCTACTCATTGATATCTTCCCCTTTGTACCTTGCAATAGCTGCAACGTCTTTGTCGCCGCGCCCCGAAAGGCAGATTACGATAATTTTGCCCTCGCCCAACTCTTTCGCCACCCGCACGGCATGCGCTACGGCGTGGGCCGACTCTATCGCCGGTATAATGCCCTCCGTGCGGGAAAGCAGCTCAAAGCCCTCGACCGCCTCGTCGTCGGACACCGCCGCATAATTAGCACGGCCGGAATGGTGAAGCCATGCGTGTTCCGGCCCGATACCTGGGTAGTCGAGCCCTGCGGATATGGAGTAGACCGGCGCGATTTGTCCGAACTCGTCCTGGCAAAAGAGGGACTTCATGCCGTGGAAAATGCCGACTGTGCCATGGGTCATCGTGGCGGCGTGTTGCTCTGTATCTACGCCCCTGCCCGCCGCCTCACAGCCGACCAAGCACACATCCGCATCGCCTATAAAATCGTAAAACGCGCCGATGGCATTGGAGCCGCCACCCACGCAGGCGACCACCGCGTCAGGAAGCCGCCCCTCGACCCCTTGCAATTGCGACCGTATCTCCCTGCCTATCACGCTCTGAAAATCCCGCACCATCATCGGGAACGGGTGCGGCCCCATCACCGAGCCGAGTACGTAGTGCGTGTCCGACACCCGCTTGGTCCACTCCCGCATCGTCTCGTTCACCGCGTCTTTGAGCGTCATCGTGCCCGACGTGACGGGATGGACTTTCGAGCCGAGCAACCGCATACGGTAGACGTTGAGCGCCTGCCGCTCTGTGTCCTCTTTGCCCATAAAAACCTCGCACTCCATGCCGAGCAACGCCGCCGCCGTTGCCGCCGCGACCCCGTGCTGCCCCGCCCCGGTCTCGGCGATTATGCGGGTCTTGCCCATGCGCTTCGCAAGCAGCGTCTGCCCAAGCACATTGTTTATCTTGTGCGAGCCGGTATGGTTCAAATCCTCGCGCTTGAGGTAGATCTTCGCCCCGCCCGCCTGCTTGGTAAGGTTTTCCGCATAATATAACAATGATGGGCGCCCGGCATATTCGCACAATAATTTGTCCAGTTCGGATTGGAAGTCGGGGTCGTCTTTGTAATGCATATACGCCTCCTCCAATTCGTGCAGCGCGTTCATAAGCGTTTCAGGGATATACCGCCCGCCGAAATCGCCAAATCTTCCGTCTTTCATTTACCGTTCCTCCTGACTATGCGTACAAAATCTTCTATCTTATTCGCGTCTTTCACGCCGTCCGTCTCCACGCCGCTGCTCACATCGACGCAGAAAGGCGAAAGGGTTTTCAACGCTCCTTGGACATTTCCGACATCGAGCCCGCCCGCCAAAAAGTATGGCAGCCCGCTATAATCTTTCAGGACATCCCAGTCAAAAGCCCTGCCTACGCCGCCGCGCTCGCTCGAAAGGGTGTCGAACAATAGGTAATCGGGCGTTTCGGGCAAGGTCGGCAGGGTTTCGCCGATACCCACCGCTTTTATTATGCAACAATCGCACAATTCTCGGAATTGTTTCATATAAGCGTTGTCCTCGTCGCCGTGGAGCTGTGCCATGTCGATAATCCCGCTTCTATAAATGTCCACGACCGTATCAATATCCTCGTTCACAAAGACGCCTATCGATTTTATCCGCGGGTCGAGCGCCGCCTTTAACGTGGCGGCCGTTTGGATATCCACCCGTCGGCGGCTAGGCGCGAACACAAACCCGACAAAGTCCGGCAACGCATGATTGACGGCGTCTATATCAGCTTTGCGGCTCACCCCGCATATCTTGATTTTGGTGTTCATTTTCCGATGCCCCTTAACGCGTCCAACGCCCGCCTTTTGTCCGCCGCCCGCATAAGCGTCTCGCCCACAAGCACCGCGTCCACGCCGTTCTCCCGCAAGACCGCCACATCTTCCGCCGTGCCTATGCCGCTCTCCGACACAAAGACAACGCCGTCCGGCACAAGCTTCCGCAACCTGATGCTGATGCCCGTATCCACCTCGAACGTCCGCAAGTCTCGGTTGTTCACGCCTATTATCCGCGCGCCCGCATCCACCGCCATCTCCATCTCGGCCTCGTCGTGTACTTCCACGAGGGCGGACAGTCCAAGGCCGTTCGCGACGGCGATATACTCAGCAAGCGTATCCTTGTCCAGTATCGCACATATCAGCAACACCGCGCTCGCGCCGAGCATCTTCGCCTCGTAGATCATATAGCTGTCCACGGTGAAATCCTTTCGCAGCAGCGGAACGGACACCGCATCGGCGATCTCACGGAGATAGCGGTCATCGCCCTTGAAATAATACGGCTCGGTCAGGACGGAAATCGCCGCCGCTCCCGCCGCCTCATACTCCTTCGCAATATCAATGTAAGGAAAGTCCTCCGCGATAATGCCTTTCGACGGCGAGGCCCGTTTGACTTCGCAGATAAACGCGATGCCGCCAGACCCCGACGGCAGCCCAGACCGTGACCTAAGCGCCGCCTCAAACGGAAACCCGCCCGAACCCGAACCCGCCGCCACTCCAATTACGCCCACCAACTCCTGCAACGGCAGCCCCCGCTTCCGTTCCTCGACCCGCTCTCTCGTCCTCTCCGCTATCTCATGCAAAATATCCATTATTATTCCTCAGCCTTTATTCCTCAATCCTCGTTCGAGAAACGCACAAAGTCCTGCAGCTTCTCAAACGCCTTCCCGTTGTCGATGACCCCTGCCGCAACCTCGGCCGCCGCCTCGATGCTCTCAAACCCGCCGGTGACATACATCGCCGCTGCCGCGTTCAGCACGGCTGCGTTCCGTTTCGCGCCTTTCTCGCCGTTCAGCACCGCCCTTAGTATATCAGCATTTTCGTTCGGCGTTCCGCCTTGCAAGTCCTCTTTTTTGCCACGCTCAAACCCAAACTGCTCAGGCGTGATGGTGTACGAGCGAACCCACCCGTCCCTCACCTCGCACATAAACGTGGGGGCGGAAAGCGATATCTCATCTATCCCATCCTCGCCGTGGACCACCAACGCGCTTCTTACGCCGAGGTTGCACAGCACCTGCGCGAGCGGCTCCACCAATTCGCGGTCGTAGACACCCATAAGCTCCATCTTGGCGCCGGCGGGGTTCGTGAGCGGCCCCAGAATATTGAAAACCGTCCTGATGGCAAGCTCGCGGCGGATAGGCGCCACATACTTCATCGCGATATGGTAGTTCTGCGCGAACAAAAAGCATATTCCGATTTTCTTCAATAATTCCGCGCTCTTTTCGGGCGGTATGTTTATATTCACCCCCAACGCCTCCAACACGTCCGCAGACCCGCAACGGCTTGATGCGCTGCGGTTGCCGTGCTTCGCCACCGGTATGCCCGCCGCTGCCGTGATGATGGACGCCGTGGTGGATATATTGAAAGTGTTGGCGTGGTCACCGCCCGTGCCCACTATCTCCAGTGCGTCCTCCTCATGCAAAAGCCGTACGCAATGCGCCCTCATGCCGGACGCGGACGCCGCTATCTCGTCGGTGGTCTCACCCTTTAGGCTCAGCGCGGTTAGGTACGCGCTCATCTGCACAGGGGTCGCCTCGCCAGTCATTATCTCGTGCATAACGGCCTCTGCGGTCGCGTAGTCCAAGTCCTGCTTCTTCGACAGCGATATTATTGCTTCCTTAATCATTTAATTTCTCTCCTTTGTAACCAAATCACTTAATTGCAAAATTATCGAATTATTGTTTAATTATCGAGTTACCGAATTATTGCATTATAGGGTTACCCGAACAATCCCGCGCCCGTCCACATTGGTATCGCCACTGCCAAGGCCACAAAGCACGCAGCGAAATATATGACGCCGTATACGCCGAGATGACCGTTCGTGAATGCGCGCTCGCCCGCGATGGAGCGGCTCATCATCGCCCACATGTTTTGGTATGCCATGACGAACGAGTTGCCGCCCATCACGAACACGAACAGCCATACCAGTGGGCTGATGTTGTACGCTTCCTGGATGGCGGGCAGTATCGGCACCAATATCGCGATGGTCGGGATGAACAGCGCAACGTCGAAAAATCTCCACAGAAACACGAACCCCATTACGCAGAACATGAATAGGAAAGGGTTGCCGGCAATGGGCGCGAGGACGGGCACAATAACCCCCGCAAGCCACTCGGAGATGCCTGTTTCGTTGAAAATCGCACTAAAACCGAGCGCTATCGCCACAAAGAAAATCAAATCCCAATTGACGCCGGAATTGAAATCCTTGGCTTCCAAAACGCCCGACAGGAAGAACACAAAGACGGCAGCCATGCACACCGCGGCATCGGGCAGGCCGTGGAACCTGCTCGTGAGGAACAGCACAAAGACGATTACAAGCACCACGCCGGAGATTATTTCATGCCGGCTTATCTTTGAAGCTTTTTCATTCCTTATGGCGTCGATTGCGTCCTTCGACAACGTGCCCTTGGGCTTCAGCGCGATAAGGCTGCCCACTATCAGCAGCGCCGTCGTGATGACCACCGGCACAAACAGCACGCTGAACCAGCTTTCAAACGTGACAAGCCCCTGCATTTCAGGCACTGAGTTTATCATGCCGGATATTATCGGCCCCCAAAGCACGCCCGTCATCCATCCTGAGCCGGGCAGGATGGCCATCCCGAACGCAGTCAACATTATCAAGGAATTGCCCTTGGACCCCTTCTCAAGCCTGCACAATTCGCAGCATTGTGCGGCTATCGGAATCATAATGGCGACCCTCACGGTGCTTGACGGCGTCAGCAGGCTCAGTATCACCCCTATCAGCACCCACGCAAAGACCAATGACAGATACGAGGGCTTGAAAAGCTTTATGATAGCCATGGCGATTCTCTTGCCCAAGCCGGTCTTTTGCAGCGTGAAGCCGAAGAACAGCGCAGGCACTAGCGTCCATATCGCCGATTGCGTGAAGCCGGAGAACACGACCGCCGGCCTCAGCCCTATCGCAAGCGCGAAGAACGCCAGAAACAGCCCGCCCGCGGAGTACGACAGACCAAAGGGCTTGAAGATCCAGATGCTCAACGCGATCAAAATGCCCCCAAGCATCAATTGTGCGGTGTCGTCCAGACCCGCCGAGAACGGCCTTGCCGCTATGATGACGATTGCGATCGCCACCATCAGCCCGCTCCCTAGATACGATATCTTGATTTTTCCCGCCATTTTACTACCTCTCTTTCTTCCTTTCAAACAAAAAATCCCTGATAAAGCAAATTGCTTTACCAAGGACGAAAGTACATTTTCGCGGTGCCACCTTGATTCACAGAACAAGTCCTGTGCCCTCTGCAGGATACAAACATATCCCTCGCAACTAACGTATGCGTCACGTCATGGATACTCGGTGAGCGGCACGGCTTTCGCCGAAACCTGCCTTTGACCATGCCCTCAGCAGCCCATTTAACAGCCTGCATTTCCGCCCGGTTCTCAGCTACCCGGACTCTCTGTAACGCGCACTTACTGTTTTTACCTCTGCGTCAACGGTTTATCGCTATTCAGTTGTTTTGTTATCATGCCCCACCTTGAAACAAATGTCAAGAGGGAAATTAGCGGACTATAATGACAATTCGCTTCAAGTGGGATAAAATGAAAAACAAAACCCTGAAGTATGCAGAGCAGGGACAACAGGGTGTTACACCGAAAGACTATCATGCCTTGCAAAAAAAGACAAGTGGTTTTTGAAACAATAAGGATTTTTGATGGAATATAAAGATTACGAAAAAGCATTATCTATTCCGCGAATCGGGAAATATCGATTGGCATGCAATGATGACAAAGACAAAGCGCTGATACTATATCGCTACAACATCAAGCTTTGCCAAGAGCTCTATGGTATTCTGGGGGTATTCGAAGTCGTGTTGCGAAATGCTATCGATGAGCATTTCAAAGTGCAGCTATGTGATAGAGACTGGCTCGTAACTCAGTCGAAAAATGGCTTTCTTACAACTCATCAAGACACAATTATCAGCGAAATAAACAAATTGGAAAATAATAATAAATATACCCATGACAAGCTTGTATCTTCGCTGAGCCTGGGCGTTTGGACATTCATGTTTTCTCGAAAGTGCTATAAAGATTCGGGGAAAACGCTTTTGCGTATATTCCCAAACAAGACACCCGGGTTAAACCAGCGAGATATTTACGCAGATTTGGATAAAATACGAATCTTTAGAAACCGCATTGCCCATCACGAACCTGTAAGCTTTGGCGTTACAGGAAAAGTTGATATTGCGTACGTGTACGATATTTTTTCGCTAATCAACAAGTACATTGGATTTCTGGGATACAACGCAGACGAACTCTTGTATGGGGTTGAAACTCCATTGCAGACAATAATAAAAATTGACGAGTTGGGTAAAACAATATAAGACCGTCTTTATCTCTCCCCATTTGACAGGGCGGCGGCATATAGTATATATTCACAACATAATTTAATGGGGTGCCCACCGGCAAAAGTTTGAGATTGATTGAGATTGATCGAAACCGACGCCGAAGGCTGAGATGGTCGCAGGACTCCTGCGCCGAACCCTGGAACCTGATGCGGATAATACCGACGGAGGAAAAGACTATGAAAAACACCAAACTTATTACCATGATTGAGGGAGCCATTATCGCAGGGGTCTGCGCGGCGCTTTCTTACGTCCCGCTCAACACGGCGAATGCGGCCTTCGACATCTCGCTTGGCCTTATCCCGCTCGGCGTCTATGCGCTCAGGCGCGGCCTCTTGCCTGGCATGGCCGTCGGCTTCGTATGGGGGCTGCTGCTGATAGTGCTCGGCAGGGCGTACTTCCTGACCATCCCGCAGATAATACTTGAGTATCCGCTCGCCTTTGCGTTCGGCGGCTTTGGCGGGATACTTTCGGGGCGCTTCCAAAGCGCGGTCTCGGATGGGCGCACCAAGGCGGTCGTCCTGTCCGTTGTGTTCGCTGGCATCCTTGCACCCGTGACGCGGTGGTTCTTCCACTTCTGGGCGGGCGTGATCTTCTGGGGCACATATGCGCCGGAGGGCATGAGCCCATATCTCTACTCGTTCATAATGAATGGCGCGAGCGCAGCCGCCAACGCAGTCATGCTCGTGGTCGTGCTGCTGATTCTGGTCCGCACCGCCCGCATCATCTTCGTGCCAAAAGACCGCCTGGCGGCATGACTGGGGTCACCCGCCCCAAAATAATAACCATAAGGTTACCTTGACAAACCACCTGCATACTTGCTTTAATCAAGAGGTACGGTGTGGGTCTTATGCGTGCAGGAAGGAAAAACAACCATGAACGACATCACTAAACTTTTGGGGATACGCCATCCCGTGTTGCAAGGCGGCATGGCTTGGGTGGCGGAGCATCGGCTCGCAGCGGCCGTGTCGAACGGCGGCGGGCTCGGCGTCATCGCAGGCGGGTCGGCGGACGCGGACTTTGTCCGTGGGCAGATACGTCAAGCCCGTGAGTTGACAGACAAACCGTTCGGCGTAAACGTCATGCTGCTCAGCCCGTTTGCCGACGACCTTATGCAGCTTGTGATAGACGAAAAGGTAAGCGCGGTCACGACGGGCGCGGGCAACCCCGGCAAATATATCGAGGCGCTGAAGGCGGCGGGCATAATCGTAATGCCGGTCGTCGCTTCCGTCGCGTACGCCAAACGCATGGAGCGTGGCGGCGCGGACGCCGTCATCGCCGAAGGCAGCGAAGCCGGCGGCCATATAGGAGAGACCACAACTATGAATCTCGTCCCGCAAGTCGTGGACGCAGTATCCATACCCGTCATCGCGGCGGGCGGCATTGCGGACGGGCGTGGAGCGGTCGCGGCGTTTATGTTGGGCGCCAAGGGCGTTCAGGTCGGCACGCGTTTTCTTGTGGCAAAGGAAGCCGTGGTCGCGCAGGAATACAAAGACCGCGTAATAGCGGCGGGCGACACGGACTCGGTGGTAACGGGTCGCTTCACAGGCCACCCCGTCCGTGTGCTTCGCAACAAACTCACACGCGAAATTCTTTCAAAAGAGAAAGAGGAAATGTCGATTGAGGAATTTGAGGAAATGCTGAGCGGCACGCTCCGCAAGGCCGTCGTCGAAGGCGATGCAGACTACGGCTCGCTGATGGCGGGCCAGAGCGCGGCCCTCGTCACAAAGGAGCAGAGCGCGGCAGATATAATAGAGGACATCGTGGGCGGCATGCGTGCCGTATACGCCTCGCTTGGGGACTATTATGCAAAATAGTTTCAAATACGCGGTCGTCTTTGCGGGGCAGGGCGCGCAAAAACCGGGCATGGGGAAAAGCCTTTACGAAGTCAGCCCCGCAGCTCGCGCCGTATTCGACAGAGCTGGCGACGGGATAAAGCACGACTGCTTCGAGGCGGACGCCGAAAGATTGAAGCAAACGGAAGTTACCCAACCTGCCGTCTACACGATGTGCATGGCGGCTTACGCCGCCCTGCGTGAAGGGCTGCGCGTTGATGATGCCGACGGCTTTCCCGAACCGTCCGCCGTGGCCGGCTTCAGCCTTGGCGAGTACGCCGCCCTCACTGCAGCCGGCGTCATAGACAGCATCGAGACAGGGCTTGCGATCGTAAAAATCCGTTCGCTGCTTATGAAGGAAGCAGGGACAAATCCTGACGGAAGCCAAAGGGGGACGATGGCGGCGGGCATGGGCAGCAAGGATGCCGTACTTTCCCTTGTCGAAAAAGCTAGAGGCGATGACATACTCGAAGCCGTCAATTTTAACAGCCCGCAACAGACTGTAGTGGCTGGCGACGCAGCCGCTGTCGAGCGGTTTTCATCCCTCGCAAAAGAGGACAGAAGCCTCGGCGTCAAGGCTATACCCCTGCCAGTCAGCGGGGCGTTTCACAGCCCCATAATGAAACCCGCTGCGGAGGGTCTTGCCCTCGCGCTCGACGATTTTTCCTTTGGCACGCCGACGCTCGACATATATCTCAACTCAACTGGCGGTAAATTTAGCGACTACGACCCCGCTTCGGACACCGACGCAGACGCATACCTCCCCAATCGCCCGCAGACAGACGGCACAAACTCCGACACAAAAGCAAAATCTGCCATGGTACGCCAAATTCAGAGCCCTGTTCATTGGCAAAAGACGATAGAAGCGATGGTTACAACGAAAATCGATGCCATAATCGAGGTCGGACCAGGCAAAACACTGTCCAGTCTGGCCAAAAAAATAGTGCCGGAATTCACGATTCTGCACGTAGAGGACGCAGAATCCCTAGCCAAAACAATCGACACCGCCAATGGCACAAACAGCACCATCAACCTAAACGCTTGACAAGCCGAAAAATACATCATGTCAACCAAACAACTTGACAGCAAATCCGCAAACACAGAACAAACGGCAGCAAATGGCAAAAATAGAAACGGAGGCAAAAAATGGACTTATCGCTAAAAGGAAAAAGAGTAGTCGTAACGGGCGGTTCACGCGGTATAGGCAGGGCGATAGCCTTGGCTTTCGCACACGAGGGTGCGGAGGTCTGCATCACCTACAAGGGCAATGAAGAAGCTGCGGCGGAGACCGTAAAGCAGCTACAAGAAGCAGGCTCGCTCTGCCCGTTTATGCTGAAAGGCGATGTCGCCGACGAAGGTTTCGCGAAAGAGGTCGCCATCCATGTGAAGGACATTTACGGCGGCGTGGACATCCTTGTCAACAACGCAGGCATGACTGAGGACGGCCTGCTTCTCCGCATGAAGCCCGAAAGTTTTGACAGGGTGGTGGCGGCAAACCTGAACGGCGCGTTCTATATGATGAAGGAGCTTTCCTCGTTTATGCTCAAGCAGCGTGAGGGACGCATCATCAATATCAGTTCCATAGCGGGTGTCAGGGGCAACGCGGGGCAGGCAAATTATTCGGCATCAAAAGCCGGACTTATAGGTCTCACTCTCTCGGCCGCCAAAGAGCTTGGCAGCAAGGGCATCACCGTCAACGCTATTGCCCCCGGACTTATCGCCACCGACATGACAAAAGACTTGACGGAGGCTCAGCAAGCGGCGATGCTCCCTGCGATAACGGCCGGTCGCGCGGGTGAGGCTGAGGAAGTGGCGCACCTCGTATGCTTTCTCTGTTCGGACAAAGCGGCGTATATCACAGGCCAGGTCATCGGCATCGACGGCGGGCTTGTAATGTAAATGTAAACTGCCTCCAGGCAAATGCGGTAGGCACTTGTGATATAACTATAAGCGAACGGAAATCGCGAATCAGCAAGAGGATTGGCGAGCAGGCAGGCGAATAGTTTAGGAGAATGAAAAATGGCAAGACGGGTTGCGATAACGGGCGTCGGCGCAGTCACGCCGATAGGGAACAACGCAGAGGCATATTGGGGCAATCTTATCAAGGGCACGAACGGCATCGACCTTATCACCAAGATAGACACGAGCGACCAGAAAGTGATTTTGGGGGCAGAGGTCAAGGGGTTTGAATATCCCGACCCGCGAGAGGCGAGGCGGCTTGACCTCTTTACGCAATACGGCGCGGTCGCGGCAAACGAGGCATTTTCACAAAGCGGACTTTTGCCAGGCGAGAACATACCAGGTCTGCGGGTCAGCGCATATATCGGCAGCGGCATCGGCGGCATCCGCACGCTTGAGGACGAGATAGACAAGGAGTTCACCAAGGGCAAAAAGTATGTCTCCCCGCTGCTCGTCCCCATGATTATCGGCAATATGGCGGCGGGGTATATCTCCATACTTCACGGTATACACGGCACGGCGATGGACGTCGTGACCGCCTGCGCGTGCGGCACGCATTGCATAGGGGAGGCGTGGCGGGCGATTCGTCATGGTTATGCCGACGCGATAGTGGCAGGCGCGGCGGAAGCGCCGTTTGCGGCGGTCTGCTTCGCAAGCTTCGCAAATATGAAAGCGATGAACGCGAGCACGGACAAGGACCGTGCATCAATCCCGTTCGACAAGGAGCGTGGCGGCTTCATAATGGGCGAGGGCGCGGGGGTGCTCATAATGGAGGAGCTTGAGCACGCCAAGGAACGTGGCGCGAAAATCCTTGCGGAAGTCGTGGGCTACGGCACCACGAGCGATGCGTTCCATATCACGGCGCCGCTCGAAACCGGCTACTACGGGGCGGAGGCGATAAAGATGGCGCTCGAAGGGGCGGAGATCGCGCCGGAAGAAATCTCGTACATCAACGCGCATGGCACCAGTACGCCGCTCAACGACGCCATGGAGACCCAGGCCGTAAAAGCGGTTTTCGGCGATGCGGCATATAAAATACCGATGAGCTCCACCAAGTCGATGACAGGCCATCTGCTCGGCGCGGCCGGCGCCATCGAAGCCATCGCCTGCGTAAAGGCCATCAACGAAGGCATTGTACCTCCGACCATCAACTACAAAGAAAAAGACCCGGAGCTTGACCTCGACTACGTGACGGACGGCGCCCGCAAAGTCGATGTGAGGTACGCCATGTCCAACAACTTCGGCTTCGGCGGCCACAACGGATCCGTCATATTCAAACGCTACGAGGGCTGATACCATGCTCACCACAGACCAGATAAAAGAGATAATCCCGCAGCGCGAGCCCTTTCTGCTTATCGATGAAGTGGAGGAGCTTGTGCCTGGCGAACGTGTCGTAGCCATCAAAAATGTAAGGGCGGACGAATATTATTTCAAGGGTCACTTCCCTGGTCAGCCCGTGATGCCCGGCGTGCTAATAATAGAGGCGTTGGCGCAGGCCGGTGCCGTAGGCGTGCTTTCAGTCCCGGAAAACAAAGGCCGCAACGCCTTTTTTGGCGGCATCGACGGTGCGCGTTTCCGTGACATGGTCGTGCCTGGCGACGTGCTTCGCATAACGGTGACGCTCGAAGCCATGCGAAGTCGTGGCGGCAAGGGTCACGGCGAAGTGGTCAAGGTGATGGCGGACGGCACGGAAAAGAAGTGTGCCTCCGCCGATATCATGTTTATGTTGATGTAAAGGATGCCGTCTGTCGTTTCACCGTCATTGCGAGCGTAGCGAAGCAATCCAGTCTCAAATCAAACTGGCTACCCCAAGTCGCCCCCTTACTCGCTCCTCCCCAAGTATCTGCTGTATCTCATAAATATCAGGCGCGACGCAGCGGCCTGCCAAAGCGCGGCGTATCACCGTGCTGACATCGCCGACGTGCCCCTTGTACATTTCAGGATTGTTCTTGTAATCCTTGGGCTTGGGGGCGTACCCATGTGCGAACGCCAGTTCTCTCACTTTTTCAAACCATCTGTCGCGGTCGTCCGCATGGTCGTAGCTTTCAAGGTAGCCCGTAAGCAAAGCACCCGCTTCCGACTCAGACATACCCTCTGGCAACGGGTCATCCATCCGAAAATACGCATCAAAAAAGTACGAAACAAAGTCAAACATCTGGGCGGCATAGACGAGGTCTTTGCGTGGCTTTTCGCCGGCTCGCCCTATGTCGAGCGCCGCTTCCAACACGTCCCTGCCCTCCAAAAGCGTAGCAAAAGCCTCCGGTTTTTCACGCTCTGCCCAGTCCAATACAAAGCCCGCAAGCTCCCCTGCCGGTATCCGCGCAAGCACATCACGTGAGATATTTTGCAGCTTGTCGAGGTCAAATAGCATCCCTGCCGAGCCCATCTTTTCCGTTGTAACCTCGAACACATTGCTGTCAACATCAGGATTTGACAGCCGCCATTCCTCGTAGTTCGAGTTGATGACGGTCAGCAGATATTCACGCACTGCGATCGGGTGATAGCCGTCGGCTATATAATAAGACAGCGCGGATTCTGGATCCGTCCGCTTTGACAGCTTGCGCTTGATGCCGCCGTCCAATTTCATCAACAATGCCGTATGGCAGTAGACTGGCGGCTCAAAGCCGAGGGCACGGAAAAGCGAGATATGTATAGGCAGCGACGACAGCCATTCTTCGCCGCGGACTACATGCGTGGTCTCCATCAAATGATCGTCTACGACGTGCGCGAAATGATAGGTCGGCAGCCCATCTTTTTTAAGTATGACGGTATCCAGGTTGTTGCGGGGCATTGTGAGCTCGCCGCGTATCCCGTCCGCCACGACTATGCTTTCGCCCTCGCAAGCCGCCCCCTCATGGTCTGCATTGAAGCGGATGACATACGGATCGCCGCTCTGGATTTTCTCCGCGACCAAATCCGCGTCCGCCCCGCGCCACTTGGCATAGGCGCCGTATATGCCTGGAAGCTCCTTGGCGGCCTCCTGCTTCTTGCGGATATCCGCTATTTCATCTTCCGTCAAAAAGCAGTGGTACGCCTTGCCCTCATCCAACAGCCTCTGTGCAAACCCATGGTATATCTCCCGCCGTGCCGACTGAAAGTACGGCCCATACGCCCCGCGTTCCACGACCACGCCCCCATTCGATCCACACTCCAATCCATTCCCATTCTGTCCACACTCAAATCCGCCCCCACAACCTTCCACGACCACGCTCCCACTCAGTCCACACCCGCAACATTCCGTAAGCCCGACCCCTTCATCAAACTCAATCCCGAAATACGCAAGCCCTCGTATCAGCTCCGAAACAGCCCCCTCCACCTCACGCTTCTGGTCCGTATCCTCGATACGCAGATAAAACACCCCGCCGCTCTGTGCAGCGAGCCTCTGATTGACGAGCGCCATAAAAAGATTCCCAAGATGTATAAACCCTGTCGGGCTCGGACCGAGCCGCGTTCTCATCGGCCCGCTATTCAACTATTCAACTTCCCAACTCTTTAGATAAGCCTTTTGATCCGTCGTGAGCGTGTCAATACGCACGCTCCACGCCTTGAGGTATGCGGCGGAGACCACGTTGTCGATCTCGTCCGACACGTCATAGACGCGGGCTTCAAGCTTCCTGCGGTTCTTGATGATGTATAGCGCGGTGTGGAATTGCACGGCGAAGCTTATGTCGATAATCTCCGCAGGGTGTCCGTCCGCGGCGGCTACATTGAGCAAGCGGCCCTCCGCAATCACATTGATGCGTTTCCCTTTTGTAAGCAGGAAAGTCTCGATATTCTTCCTCGCCTCGTAACGTGTCCTCGCCTTTTCCGCAAGCGTCGCGACATCTATCTCGACATCGAAGTGACCCGCATTGCCGAGCACCACGTCATTTTTCATAAGCTTCATATGGTCGTAAGTTATGACGTCCTTGCAGCCGGTGGCTGTGACAAAGATGTCGCCGAGCGGAGCGGCTGCCGTCATAGGCATCACGTCATAGCCGTCCATACGCGCTTCCATCGCCTTCACGGGGTCGATCTCCGTCACGATGACAGAGGCGCCAAGCGCCGCCGCCCGCATTGCGATTCCACGCCCACACCAGCCATAGCCCGCGACCACGACGGTCTTGGACGCAATGATAAGGTTCGTGTTGCGGAGCAGGCTGTCCCATACGGACTGGCCTGTCCCATAACGGTTGTCGAACAGATGCTTGCACTGCGCATCGTTCACGGCGAGCATCGGGAACTGCAGCTTCCCTTCGGCCTCAAGCGCCTTGAGGCGTACCACGCCGGTGGTCGTTTCCTCGCCGCCGCCCCAGACATCGCTTGCGAGGCTCTTGCACTTCGTATGGAGCGCATGGACGAGATCGCCGCCGTCATCAATCACGATGTTTGGTTTGTGCGACAGGCACATTTCGATATGCTTCGCATAAGCCTTTTGGTTCTCGCCGTGAATCGCAAAGACCGAGATAGCGGGAATGGCCCTGCCGCCATGGTCGTGTCGGTCAAGCGCCTTCGTCCGCCCCTTCGCAAGCGCGGCCGCCACATCGTCCTGCGTCGAAAGCACGTTGCAGCCCATCGCTGAGACCGTGGCTCCCGCCCATGTCAAGACGCGGCAGAAGTACGCCGTCTTCGCTTCCATATGGATGGCGAGGCTGATTTTCACGCCGTCAAGCGGCTTTTGCTTTTGCGGAATGTCCGCATACTTTTCTTCGAGCGCCCGCAACAGCGGCATGTGGTTTCTGACCCACGAGATTTTTCGCTCCCCCGAGGCCGCAAGCCCCAGGCTCTTGATATCATTTTTCTTATCCATGTCCGCAATTATACCACCAAAAACCGCATTTGTGCGTATTTGTGTCATTTGCAAAAATCATAGATTTTTGATTGTAGATGGTGCCGCCCTATGATGCCGCCCGTGCAGCCGCCAGTACACCGCCAGTGTTGCAAACACGATCAAGGCGCATAGGAAAAACATATTCGAAAACCCTGTTTTCGATGCAACGAACCCGAAAATCAAAGCACCTGTCCCCATGCCCAAGTCGGAAAAGATGAAGTAAGTTGACGTGATTTTGCCGAATTGCCGAGGCTCAGCGTATTTGACGCACACTGCCTGCCCAAGCGGCAAGATAGTGCCGTAGCTTGCCGCCACCATAAAAGCGGCCACGATAATCAAGACTGCCGCCGATGTCGCACCCGCGCCCGCCAAACCCAACACCACAAAGCTCGCCGAAAAAAGCATTATTGATGGGACAAAAACAAAATTCTCCCCTCGCTTATCGACTAGACGGCCGGCAATCGGCCTCGTGACCACTATGAACACGGAAAATATTACAAAGAAAATTGGGGCGACCCAAGCGATTCCAATGCGGATCGTATAGGTTTCAAGCAATGCGGGCAGACCCATATAGCACAGGCTTAGAAAGATAATCATCAGAGCGAGCGGCAGGGCGGATTTCTCAAAAAGGCCGCCGATGCTGAACTTGCCGCTCCTCGTAGCCTTCTCCCCGCCAAACGTCACAGGCACAAATCGTATGCACGCGAGTATGACAAACGCGACTATCGCAAGGACAAGGTTGACAATCCACAGCGTCTGGTACGAAAACGCCCCTATCACGTACATGGCGACCGGCGGCCCGACCGCTATGCCAAACGAAAAGCTAAGGGTGTAGAAAGCGATGCCCTCAGCCCTGCGGGCGGGCGGTATGAAGTCAATCACGGAAGTCGCCATCACGTTATGAAGGCAGCCGCAAACAATTCCGTGAAGCAGCCGCAACGCAAGCACAGACCCTAAGCTTCCCGGCAAGAAGTAAAGGACGCAGACGGCAGGGTGCAGGGCGCTTGCTATGAAGGCGAGCTTGCGACGTCCAATCCTGTCCATATAGTTCGCCGCGAAAAGCCTGCCGAATATCCCGCCCAGCATCGCTATGCTCGAAATGAACCCCGCCATCCCCTCGGACACGCCGAATGTGTTCATCGAATACACGGCCATCGTCGTGATAAGCGTATACATCACCATCGCCGCGAACCCGCCGGTCAGCATAGCGAGAATAAAATTCCGGTTCCAAAGCCTCTCCTGATCCATACCTACATTATACTCTCCCATTTAATAAATAGGAGCGCGAGTTTTTCTTCGGTCTTGGTAAGCTCGCCGTGCAATTCCGCCAAAAGCTCGTGGTCTGTCGAATTTGCGGGGTCGGCAAGGTCCGTTTCCAGCGACGCAATCTTGGTTTCCGCTTCGTCTATCGCCTGCTCGGTTTCCGCAAGCTGACGCTCTCTGCGCCTAAGGTCGGTTTCCGCCTCCTTCGCCAGACGGCGTTCGCGGGCGGCATCCGTTTCGGGTTTGTAGTTTTCGTAAGCGTCGGGCGGGGCGGCGAGAGCTTGGCTCTCAGAAGCGCGAGCCGCCCGCTTCTCGAAATAATAATCGAACTTGCCATGATAGTTTTCGAGACCGCTCGGTGTAAGCTCCATAATTCGGTCGGGCAGCGTCTCAAGCAGATAGCGGTCGTGCGATATGATAAGGAGCGTGCCGGGGAACTCCCTCAAAGCGTCTTCCACCACTTCCATCGAGGCGATGTCCAAGTGGTTGGTCGGCTCGTCGAGCAACAAGGTGTTTGCGCCCGAACGTATAAGCTTGAGCAACGAGAGCCGCGCCTTTTCCCCGCCCGAAAGCGTCTCGATACGCTGAAAGGCCTTGTCGCCCGAAAAAAGGAACGCGCCGAGCAGCTTGCGGTGCATCGTGTCATCCGAAGTCGGGAACGCCTCTTGCATCTCCTCTAGCAACGTGCGATCCCCTTTAAGGTTTTCCTGGTGCTGGTCATAGTAGCCCACGCGTACGCCGTGACCACGCTCAAGCCACCCTTCGTCCGCCGCCAATTTTTCCGAAAGTATGCGAAAGAGCGTCGTCTTTCCCACACCGTTCGCCCCCACCATGCACACCGTCTCCCCGCGCTTGATGTCAAAATCGACACCCTCGAACAGACGCCGCTCCCCGAAGCTCTTGCCAAGACCCTCCGCAAGCAGCACGTCATTCCCGCTCTTTCTCGATTCGGAAAAACGTATATTCATGCGCCGCCCCTCCGAATCGTGGGAATGCACAGCCTCTGGCCGCTGCTCACGCATAAGCTTCTTTTCCCGCGAGGCGGCGCGCTTCGCAAGCTTTTCCGTTCCGCGCTCCTTCATGTGACGGATCATATCCGCCTGTCTCTTGTACTCGGCGAGGTCTTTCTTGTAAGCCCTCTCGGCAGCCTCCAGGAGAGCCGCCTTCTTTTCTCGGAACGCCGAATAATTTCCGTTGTATGCCTTTAGCGCGCCGTCGCCCATATCGAAGATACGCGAGACCGTCCGGTCAAGAAAATAGCGGTCGTGCGACACCATCAAGATCGTTCCCTTGAAATGGCGGATGCGGCTCTCAAGCCACGCAAGCTTGTCGAAGTCCAGATGGTTCGTCGGCTCGTCGAGCAATAATATATCCGGCCGGCCGGACAGTATTTCCTCTAGCGCCCGTTTTGCGCGCTCCCCGCCGCTCCCGTCCTCAGGCGCCCCCTCACGGCTCTGCTTCAAATACCCGATTTTCAGTTCCTGATTTATGGACAGCCCGCCGCCGCTCGGCTCAAGCTCGCCGGCGATAAGCTTTAGCAACGTGGTCTTGCCTGCGCCGTTCGCGCCCACTATCCCGATGCGTTCCCCCGGCTCCGCAAAAAACGAAACGCCGCGAAACACCTCGTCCGCGCCGTAAACCATCCTCAAATCGTTTGCCGTAATTATATTCATTATATATAAGAGTTTATACCATAACCTAGATTGTTTCAAAGACTGTCCGTATCAAGACCATATAAAGCGCCAGCCCGGCGGCGATGCTTATCAGCATGTTTTTGAAGCGGACTTGGAGCAGAATCACGGCAACGGTCGAAATCAGTTCGGGAATCCCGTTCGGCCAAGCGACGAACTCGACATGCCTCATGCAATAAACTATCAGCATGGCAATGGTCGCACAAGGCAGCACGCCGCCGAGATAGCGGATGTATGACGGCGTGTGCAGATCCGATGGGAACAGGACGAAAGGAAGCCCGCGCGTAATCGCCGTCGCGCCTGCGATAATAAGTATCGTCAATACTATTTGCATAATGCTCATGGCAGTGTCTCGCTTTCCGTTGCCTTTTGCTTCGGCAATTTCTTCTCCAACGGACTACGGGCAATGGTCAGGACTACGATAAGCGCCGCCATTGCGGGCAGCAAAAACCGCTCCGGCCCGAAAACCAAAAGACAGATGGCGGAAGCGACCAGACCGATTATGCAGGGTATCCGATTGTGCTTTGCCCTAAGCTGCTCCACCACGATGGCGGTAAGGAAAGCGGTCATCACGAACTCGATGCCGGTCATGTCGAAACGGAGCTGCGAGCCGAGCAACGCGCCTATGATGCCGCCGCCTATCCAATAGCAGTGATTGAGCAGAGTAATGAAAAAGTAGAAAGTCCCGCGGCTGACATCCTTGGGCGGCTCAGTCGAGTAAAGCAGCGTAAAAGTCTCGTCCGTCATGCCGAACACGATATACGGCTTGTACTTCCCGATTCCCCTAAGCTTTTCGAGCATGGAGAAGCCATAAAAAAGATGCCGTGCGTTCACCATCAAAGTGACCAAGAAAACGGACAGCGGGGCAAAAGGCTCGGTCATCAAGCTGACAGCCACGAATTGCATGGCGCCCGCAAATATCGTGACGCTCATAAACCCTGCCCACAGAAAGCCGAAACCAGAGCTTTGAAGCAGGACCCCAAAGGCGATTCCCAAGAACAAATAACCCGTCAGGACAGGGATGGTGTAGGGGAAGGCGGCCTTTATCGCGGCTTTTGCGTTCATAGGCCGAGCCCTTCTGCACGTCCGCGGTACCATGTGCCGCAAGCCCCTTCCGCCGAGACCATACAAGGCCCGACCGCCTGCGTCGGCGTGCATTCCCCGCCAAAGAGCGGGCACTCATTCGGATCGATTCGCCCAAGGATGACATCCTCACAACGGCAAGTTGCTTGTTCCTCGTGGGACGCAAATCCGCTCGGCTGATCCACGCCACGCAAAAAATACCCCGACGCCGGCACCGTCCCAAGCCCCCTCCAGACCTCGTCCCGCACCTCGAAATGCCGCTCGATTACCGCCTGCGCCCTTGCATTCCCCTCTGCGCTCACCGCCTCCGCATACAGATTCCTCACACCGCCACGCCCCTTTGCGGCATCCTCCGCAGCCACACGTACAGCCGCCGCCAGACTCTTCCCCTCGAAACCCGCTACGACAAAGGGCTTGCCGTACCTCTCCGCAAGCGGCGAATATGCGTCCGCCCCCGTCACCACGCTCACATGCCCCGGGCAGATAAACGCATCCACTTCCTCCCCCATAGCGCACACCCAGTCTATCGCCGCCACCGCCGACTTCAGCGAAGTTATCAGTCTAAGGTTATCCACCCCCTGCGCCTCCGCCTCCTCAAGCAACAACCCGAAGGCCGGCGCCGTGGTCTCAAACCCGATGGCAGCGACCACAAACACGGTCTCCGGCTCACCCTTCGCCAACGCGATCGCATCGAACGGCGACCATAGCATCCGCACACGCCCCCCCACGCCCTTGGCGTCCGAAAGCGTCCGCTCCGTGCCCGGCACCTTCAGCAAATCGCCGAAGCAAAGCAGCTCATGCCCCTCCCGCATGGAAATCTCTATACATCTGTCAATATAGCCCGGCACCGTCACGCAGACAGGGCAGCCCGGCCCCGACACAAGCCGTATCTTAGGGGATAGAAAGCTACGTATCCCGCTCTTGAAAATCGCCGCCGTATGCGTCCCGCAGACCTCCATTATGCGGAGTGCCGATCCGTTATATTCTCGCAAAAAATCCAAGTCTGTCATGTCAGCAAAAAAACCTTACACCTCTACGCATTCCTACGCTTCCAAAACCAGTTCCCATGCCTCAAGGATGCCCCGTGCCTTCTCCGCATCCATCGCCTCTATCGCCATGCCCGCATGCACAAGCACATACTCCCCGATAGCCACATTGACAAGCCCGACATTGACCCTCGCGACATTCCCGCCGAAATCGACTTCCGCCGTCCTGCCCTCAACCCCGATCACCTTGCCCGGATACGCAACACACATACACTTTCCCTTTCACCGAACACACCTAATACGCCGAACATATCGAACCATTGTAACATTTTATCACCCCCCAGACGAACCGCCACCCCATACCAAGTGCCACCCCGCTTGACGAGAACACCAGTTCGGGGGTATAATTGACTATGGAAAGCAGCCAGAGCACAAGCGGATATGCAGTTTGAAGTTTTCAAACCATTTGTGCTGAGTATGAATGTGAGGATGATGTGATGGGCAACGAAAGAAAGAGCCTTGGCAAACCGAGGGATGGCGTGGTCATCCCCATGCCTCCTATGCAATCCGAAATGGATGCGACCTATTTTGAATTGCGCGATTCAATAGTTACACGAATAAAAGAGACACGACAACGATTCATTATGCAGGCAAACTTCGGTATGATTGAACTGTATTGGCATATCGGGAATGATATTTTACAGCGGCAAGAATCAGAGGGTTGGGGCGCAAAAGTGATAGACCGCCTATCTGCGGATTTGAAAGAGGAATTTCCTGAAATGGAGGGGTTCTCCTCGCGTAACCTTGGAAGCATGAAGCGATTTGCAGACACTTGGCCTGATTCCGCAATTTTGCAACAACCTGTTGCAAAATTACAATGGCGTAGCATACTGAAACTTCTCTCGAAATTGAAAGACAATGCAACAAGGGAACTATATGCGCAAAAGGCGCTCGAAAACGGATGGAGTAGCAATGTTTTAGACCATATGATCGATTTGCGCTTTGCCGAGAGGGAAGGTAAGGCTGTGACAAATTTCCCTACTGCTCTGCCACCGCTTGATTCAGATATGGCTGTGCAGGTGTTCAAAGATCCATATTTGTTTGATTTTATCGGTACGGCTGAAATGCGACGTGAAATAGAAGTAGAGCAGGCTCTTATCGCTCATATCGAAAAGTTTTTGCTCGAGCTTGGCCAAGGTTTTGCATTTGTTGGTAGGCAAGTGCATTTGGAAGTCGGCGGGGACGATTTCATAATAGATATTTTGTTTTATCATCTGAAACTTCGCTGTTTCGTCGTTGTTGAGCTGAAGGCACGCGATTTCAAGCCTGGAGATGTAAGCCAGCTGAGTATGTATCAAAATGTAGTGAATGACATTCTTCGGCATTCCGATGACAAACCGACAATAGGATTGTTGCTGGTAAAAGGAAAAAATCAAACGATAGTTGAATACTCGTTGGCAGGATATACAAATCCAATAGGAGTCGCAGATTGGCAAAATCAGCTTGACACCGCTATGTCGGAGGAAATCAGGTCTAGCTTGCCGACGATTGAAGAAATTGAAAGGGAAATGGAGTTTGCTATTGACCACGAACGCATTCAAAATAGTCTCTGACTTTAAAATGACGGGTGACCAGCCCAAGGCGGTCGATGACCTTGTTCGGGGCATCGAGGGCGGGCAGAAGTTTTTGACGCTGCTCGGCGCCACGGGCTCAGGCAAGACCTTCACGATGGCCAACGTGATAGAGCGTGTCCAAAAGCCTACCCTCGTCATTTCGCACAACAAGACGCTCGCCGCGCAGCTCTGCGGGGAGTTCAAGGAGTTTTTCCCAGAGAACGCGGTTGAGTATTTTGTAAGCTATTACGATTACTACCAGCCTGAGGCCTACGTGCCCTCGACCGACACCTATATCGACAAGGACGCGGACATCAACGACGAGATCGACAAGCTGCGGCACTCCGCTACGGCAGCGGTGAGCGAACGCAGGGATGCCCTCGTGGTCGCAAGCGTCAGCTGCATATACGGCCTCGGCGAGCCGGTCGATTACAAAACCCAGACCCTGTCGCTCCGGCCTGGCATGGAGAGAGGCCGTCGCGACATCCTCACCAAGCTCGTGGACATCCAGTACAAACGCAACGACCTTGGCTTCGACCGCGGCGATTTCCGCGTGCGCGGCGACACCATAGACATCTTCCCGGCGGGCGGCGACGCGCCGGTCCGCATAGAGCTGTTTGGTGACGAGATAGAATCCATCAAAGAGATAAACTACGCCACAGGCGAGGTGGTTGGGGTGCGAAGCCACGTCGCGATCTTCCCCGCCTCGCACTATGTCGCCTCGCCCGAAAAGATGGCGAAGGCCGTGGACTCAATCGAAAGCGAGCTTGAGGAAAGGCTTGCATTCTTCAAACGGCAGGGCAAGCTGCTAGAGGCGCAACGCCTTGAACAGCGTGCGCGCTACGACCTTGAAATGCTGAGGGAAGTCGGCACTTGCAAGGGCATCGAAAACTACGCGCGGCATATCAGCGGGCAGCCGCCGGGCTCACGCCCCTACACGCTTATAGATTATTTCCCGGATGACTTCCTCGTGATAATAGACGAGAGCCACGTAATGCTCCCGCAACTGCGGGCGATGTATGCGGGCGATCGCTCACGCAAGGAGTCATTGGTCGAGCACGGATTCCGCCTGCCGTCCGCACTCGACAACAGGCCTCTCAAATTCGAGGAATTTTTGGAGCTTGTGCCGCAATCGGTATTTGTGAGCGCAACGCCGGCAGAGTTTGAGAAAGAGGCGTCGGGCGGGGTGAGCGCCGAGCAAGTGATAAGACCGACAGGACTTGTGGACCCGGACGTAGAGGTGAGGCCGACCAAGGGCCAGATAGAGAACCTTATAGACGAGATAAACGATGTGGCCGAGGAGGGCGGGCGCGTGCTCGTCACCGTGCTTACGAAGAAGATGGCGGAAAGCCTTACGACCTACCTTATGCAGGCAGGCCTGCGTGTGCGATATATGCACTCCGACGTCCAGACCTTTGAGCGAATGCAGATAATCCGTGACCTCCGCAAGGGCGTCTTTGACGTGCTTGTGGGCATCAACCTTTTGCGTGAGGGGCTTGACATCCCCGAAGTCCGGCGAGTGGTCATACTCGACGCGGACAAACAAGGCTTTCTACGCAACGAGACTTCGCTTGTGCAGACCATCGGACGCGCCGCCAGAAACGTCCACGGCAAGGTCATCATGTACGCGGACGCCGAAAGCGATTCCATGCGTCGTGCCATTGGCGAAACAAACCGCCGCAGGGCTATACAAATACGGTACAATGAAACGAACGCCATCACGCCCCGCACCATAGAAAAGGCCGTACGCGAAGTCATCGAGGCCACCAAGGTCGCCGAGGCCGAGGACGTCTGGTACGAGGCACGGAGCAAAAACGAAATGACGCACAAGGAGCGGCAGGAGTATGCCAAGCGGCTCGAAAAGGAAATGAAAGACGCCGCTACAAAACTTGAGTTCGAGCGCGCAGCCATACTCCGCGACCGCATAATGGAACTTAAAGCAACATGAAAATTATAGCGATTATTATTGCAATATCAATGGCAATTTCAGCCTGTGGCGGCGCACCCCCTGCAGAGCCGCCTGCACCCACTCCCGCCCCGCCGTCCGCACCCCCCGCCCCGCCCCACATCGACGAGCCGGAGGACCCCCCGCCAGACTTCAGCCACCTAACATTCGTCTCCACGGACACGCAATTCCAGGATGACTGGGCTCTCGTCAGGGACGCAAGGGGATATATGCAGATGGTGGAGGACGGATTTGACAGCGAACTGGCCGCCGGGCTGATGGCAGATATCGCCGACATCCTCGAACAACGCAACATCCCATTCGTGTACGTCCTGCCGCCCCCGCGATTCGACATGGATGACCTCCCGATGTCGCAGGATATTGACTTTTTCGGGCAACGCCACGAAAGCTTTGTCGATGCATTGAAGCAGACCGACATCGACGTGCTCGATGTGCAAAAGGAGCTTGAGGCCGCAGGCGAGCCACACCTCTACCCGTTCAAAACGGATCTCCACCTTGAAACGGCAGGGGAGTTCCGCACCGCGATGCTGCTCGCCGACAAACTCGGATCGCTAGGCGTCGAGATCAAGGACAGAAACATCGCATTCAACGAGGGCAGCTACATAGTGGAGCCGTACGCTTTCAGGGGGTGGATACCCCGTTGGTCTGATGACCCGCGCCCGATAGAGGATGACGTGTTCGAGATTTGGCTCCCGGAGTTCGACACACGCCTGACGCTCGAAAACCCAAGCGATGACATCGTGAAGCAAGGGACGTTCCAGGAGACGGTGATGAACGGCAAGGAGAAAGACGAATCGCTTACGCAGGACCCGAACACAAACTGGGTCACAAATTATATGCAGTGGCCAAGCCCCTATTACACCATCGAAAACCATATGAACGAGGGCGGCGCCAGACTGCTCGTGCTGCTTGATTCCTACCTGATGCGGGCGGTCGCGTACTTCTCGCTTGGGGTGGGGCACATCACCATCATCGACCCCAGAGAGGAGGGCGGCGTGGGCCATCTGAACGATGCGATTTTCAGCGGCGACTACGACGCCGTGGTCATCGCCGCCGGTGTGAGGGATTTTTTCCACAGTTTCGCATTAGAGCACCATTGACAAGTTATTTTCCATTTCAAAAATAATTTGCATTTTTCACAAGTTATTTCTATAATGAAAAACATGGCGGAGGTGCGAAAATGAACGAATTGATTGGGCGAAAGGAATATTTAGAGCAGCTCGCCATGTGGCGGGACGAAAAAGTCATAAAAGTCGTCACTGGCGTCCGCAGATGCGGCAAGTCGACGCTGCTTGAATTGTTTATAAGTGCGCTGAAGGAGGATGGTGTCTCCGATAAGCAAATTGTGCTCGTCAATTTGGAGGACGAGGGTTTTTCGGAGCTTTTGGACTACAAGAAGCTGCATAAATATGTGGAGACCCGCATGGCAAAAGGCAAGCGAACATATGTATTCATAGACGAGGTCCAAAACTGTGTGGATTACGAAAAAGCGGTTTCCAGCCTGCATCTCAAAAAAAACCTCGACATATACATCACGGGCTCAAACGCATATATGCTGTCCGGCGAATTGGCTACCAAGCTTGCAGGCCGCTATGTTGAGATTGATATGCTGCCACTCTCTTTCAAGGAATATGGCGAGGCGGTAAGCATCGAGGACAAGCGGAAGCGTTTTGCCAGTTACATGGATATGGGCGCCTTCCCCTATTCGACCAAGTTTGCGGACAATTCGCTTGCTCACAGCCAATATCTTGAAGGCATTATCAACACAGTGCTTGTCAAAGACATAATGACGCGAAAAAGGTTGAGCGATGTCACCTTGGCGAAGTCGATAGCAAGGTTTCTGAGCAGCAGCATAGGAAGCCCCGTTTCCGCCAAGCGGATTGCGGACACCCTCACATCCGCCGGTCGCCCAACAGGGGCGGCCACAATTGACATATACCTTGAGGCACTTGTCGACAGCTATTTGTTTTATAAAGTGCATCGCTACGATATCAAGGGGAAAATGAATCTCAAAACCGAGAGCAAGTATTATATTTGCGACACCGGCCTGCGGAATATGATACTCGGCACTACAGGTCAGGATATCGGCTACCAAATCGAAAATATCGCTTTCCTGGAATTGTTGAGGCGTGGGCATACAATAAACATCGGCAAGGCGGGTCGCGACACAGAGGTGGATTTTGTAGCTGTCCGCGACAAGCAGACCGAATACTATCAGGTGTCGGCCTCCGTACTTGACGAAAGCACATTGGAACGCGAGCTTAGGCCGCTGCGGCAGATAAAGGACAATCACCCCAAATTCCTGCTTACCCTAGATGAGTTTTCATCCGACCATGACGGCATACAGCAGATTAATTTAATTGATTGGCTGTTGCAATGAACATACGTTTGCAATTTCCTTCGTTATATAATACAATAGAACGCACAGCCAAGGAGACGGTGATATAGATAAATGAAAGAATTGATAATAAAAGGGGCATCGGAGCATAACTTAAAACACATCGACGTGCGGATCCCGCGCGACAAGTTCGTTGTATTGACTGGCTTGTCGGGCAGCGGCAAGTCCTCGCTCGCGTTCGACACCATATATGCAGAGGGGCAGCGGCGATATGTCGAGAGCCTGTCGGCTTACGCCCGCATGTTCCTTGGGCGCATGGACAAGCCAGACGTGGAGCTTATCGAAGGGCTTTCGCCCGCTATCTCCATCGACCAGAAAACGACCCACAACAACCCGCGCTCGACGGTCGGCACCGTCACGGAGATACACGACTACCTGCGCCTGATGTACGCGCGTATCGGCGTGCCTCACTGTCCTGTGTGCGGGCGCGAGATAACGTCGCAGACCGTCGACCAGATTGCTGACGCTTTGGCGGCGTACCCCGCAGGGACGCGTATCACCCTGCTCGCGCCCGTCGTTCGTCTCCGCAAGGGCACCCACGAAAAGGTGCTTGAGACCATCCGCAAGGAGGGCTTTGTACGCGTCCGCGTGAACGGCGAGGTGCTGACGCTCGGCGAGGACGAGATATCCCTCGACAAAAACTACAAACATACGATAGAGATCGTCGTCGATCGCATAATAATAAAAGAGGACGTCATAGGGCGGCTTGCTGAATCCATAGAGACGGCCTTGGCGCATGGCGAGGGCTTGGTAGCCGCCCAGATAGATGATACAGAACGTATGTTCTCCACAAAGCTCGCCTGCCCTGAGCACGGCGTCAGCATCGAGGAGCTTGAGCCGCGAATGTTCTCATTCAACTCGCCGTTCGGCGCGTGCCCTGTCTGCAACGGCCTCGGCTTCATTCAGCAGATAGATCCCGCCCTTATCCTTACGCAGCCCGACAAAAGCATCCTGAACGGCGCGCTCGCAGGCATATTCGCAAGCATGGAGTTCTCTGGCTTCTACCGACAGATGATAGACGCGCTCGCCACCGAGCAAAACGTGGACCTCTCGCTTCCGTGGGATGAACTCCCCGAAAAATTCAAAAAAGAGGTGCTTTACGGCACGGGCGGACGCCACCTGAAATACACCTACAAAAGCCGCACCACAGGGCGAATCTCCCATATGGACCACCCCTTTGAGGGCGTCCTGACCAACCTCGAACGCCGATACCGTGAGACCGCTTCCGAATACATACAGGAAAAGATGGAGCAATACATGAAGCTTGAGCCCTGCGGCACTTGCGGCGGCAGACGCCTGAAGCCGGAAGTCCTTGCCGTGACCGTCGGGGGCAAAAACATCGCCGAGCTCTCCGACATGAGCGTACGCACCGCCGGCGATTTCATCGAGGAACTAGCAAAGGGTCTCGGCGAAAAAGATGCCGCCATAGCGAGGCAGATACTCAAGGAGATACGTGCAAGGTTTTCGTTCCTCGTCAACGTTGGGCTCGACTATCTCACGCTTTCCCGCAGCGCAGGCACCCTCTCAGGCGGTGAGGCGCAGCGCATACGCCTCGCCACGCAGATAGGCAGCGCCCTCGTCGGCGTCATGTACATACTCGACGAACCGAGCATAGGCCTCCACCAAAAGGACAACGTAAAGCTCTTAAAAACCCTCCGTGACCTGACCGACCTCGGCAACACCCTTATCGTCGTCGAGCACGACCAGGAGACGATGGAGTGCGCCGACCATATCATCGACATAGGGCCAGGGGCCGGCATACACGGCGGCGAGATAGTGGCGCAGGGCACGATAAAGGACATCATGGCGTGCAAAAAATCCATCACAGGCCAGTTCCTTTCAGGCAAGCGAAAAATCGAAGTCCCAAAGACAAGAAGGCCCGGAAGCGGAAACAATATAGTCGTACGCGGTGCGGCCGCCAACAACCTCAAAGGCATCGACGCAGCCTTCCCGCTCGGCAAGTTTATCTGTGTCACGGGCGTGTCTGGCTCGGGCAAGTCATCCCTTGTCAGCGAGATACTTCACAAGGCGCTCGCAAAGGACGTCAACCGCGCGCATACGCAGCCAGGCCCTCACGCAGGCATCGACGGCGTGGAGTTCATAGACAAGGTGATAGACATAGACCAGGCGCCCATCGGTCGCACCCCACGGTCAAACCCCGCCACCTACACTGGGCTGTTCACGCCCATACGCGACCTGTTCGCCGCTCTGCCCGAATCAAAAATAAGGGGCTACGAAAAAGGGCGGTTCAGCTTCAACGTGAAAGGCGGCCGCTGCGAGGCTTGCAAAGGCGATGGCATCATCAAGATAGAGATGCACTTCCTGCCGGACGTCTACGTCCCCTGCGAGGTATGCAAGGGGCGGCGCTACAACCGCGAAACACTGGAGGTGAAGTACAAAGGAAAGAACATCTACGAGATACTCGAAATGACAGTCACCGAAGCACACGAGTTCTTCAAGAACATACCCCAGGTGCATCGTCACCTTACGACGCTTGCGGACGTGGGCCTCGGCTATATCAAGCTCGGTCAGCCCTCGACGCAGCTTTCGGGCGGAGAGGCGCAGCGTGTCAAACTCGCCACGGAGCTATCGAAAAGAAGCACGGGCCGCACGTTTTACATACTCGACGAGCCTACGACAGGGCTTCACTTCGCCGACGTCGAAAAACTTACCGAGGTTCTTGACCATCTTGTCGACAGCGGCAACACCGTCGTCGTCATAGAGCACAACCTTGACGTCATCAAAAGGGCGGATCATATCATAGACCTCGGCCCGGACGGTGGCGACCGTGGCGGCAAGATAATCGCGGAGGGCACCCCCGAACAGATTGCGAAAGCCAAAAAATCCTACACAGGACAATTTCTGGCAAAAATCCTCACCCCTTAAAACCCCCTCCGAGTCCTTAAAACCCCCTCCGAGTCCTTAAAACCCCCTACTTCCCCCTATCATAAGCCATTTGTGCCACTCCCAAAAACTCCTCAAGCCCAAACGCCTCAAACTCGGCCAAGTACCTCCCCCACTCCGCATCGTCAAAAATGTCCCGTGCCCCAGTTATAAAATCGGCCGCCGCCTCTTTTACATGAGCCTCCACCCGAGTCCGTATACCCTGCACCTGCCGCTCTTCCTCAGGCGTGTATATTAGCACCCCAACATACTCATCCGGCTCAAAACCTTGATAAAGAAGCGCTGTTTGCGCATTTATATATTCCCCGTCCGTCGTGTTCCCGTCCCACGTCACGCCGCCGGAGTATTTGGGGCGCGACACATAGGGCCCAATTTGCATCAAGTGTTTGTTTTGCTTGGTATTCCAAAGCTGGTTGATGATGTGGACGGTCGCCGGCGTTCCGTATATGCTCACATCCCCATCCCCTGCAAAGTCCCAGTCCACCCCGTATTCCCCATACCTGCCCATCAGGCTGGCCTCCTCGCTCAGCATCAAATCGAACAACTTAAAAACTTCTTCCGGGTGTTCGCATGCCGTCGTGATGACGCCGTTTGGCTTCGGCGTGGGCGTCCAGACCGTCGTCAGCTGCACCCCTTCCGGCCCCATTATTGGCGCTATTCCCACGTACCGCTCCATCAGCTCCGGCGAGTTTTGCAGCACCGTAAACGTGATGCCTGGCGACAAAAACGCCCCGAGCACGTCCCGCTCGTCGTTCGCCATCTGTTGGAGTTGCTGGTCGTCCTGCGAAAAACTTAGCGGCGAGTACAGCCCCTCGTCGTACAGCCCCCGCACATACTTCAGCGCCTCCCGCCATTCGTCCTGCTTCGGCGCAAACACCACCTGCCCGTCCACCGGCACAATCCGCGAGCTGTTTGTGTCGTTGTAAATGAAAGCGTTTATAAGCCAGTCGTATGGTTGTTTTGAATAAAATTGGTCGGTTCCGGCCATTGGTATGCGGTCCGGGAACTCGTCACGGAAGGCTCGTAGCATGGCTTGGAATTCATCCGTCGTCCCTGGGGCGCTCAGCCCGAGCGCGTCGAGCCATCCCTTGTTCACCCACATAAGCTGACGATACCTTGTGATGATGGACGAGGAAAACCCAGGCATGAAATATATCCGCCCATCCGCCGAGGTCATAAAAGTCTGAATATTGTGCTCGGGGAGCTCCCCATACAATTTTTTCAGATGGTACCCGTGTTTTTCGATAAGCCCGTCAAGCGCGAGAATCACCCCCGCCTCGCCGTGCTCTTGGATATTCGGGCTTCTGAAAATATCGTGGCTGTCAAAGCCGATATACGCACACGGAAGTCCTTCGCGGCTCTCTAGCTGCTGCCTCACAATCTGCTCTGCATCCTCCGCAGGCAGCCACGTCATTTCGATCTTCAGCCCCGTCTGCTCCTCCAGCCAGAGCTTGTACAAGTTTGTGTCGAAGTCCTCTATATAATTGTTTTGCGGCGCGGTAAGACGCACGACAATCCGCTCGTCCTCGCTGCCCGCAGGCTCTGGCGCACAACCGGCAAGCCCGCAGAGCAAGGCGGCGCATATAAACACAGTCAAAGCTTTACGAAAACCCCGCATATCATACCTCGCCTGCATTATATCCTTATCACTTTAACGTACCGTCCAACACTTCTTCGACATTTCTGCCGCTGTACATGATTCGGATGATTGTCACGACTTCGGTTGCATCGTCCGCAACATAGAAAATTGCAAAATTCCCAGAGTTCTTTCTTCTAACTCCACGCGAATGCCAAGGCTCTTTTCGCAGAATCGGACAGCCTTTTGGAAGTTCTTCGATTCTGTCAATGGAGTCCATAAGCTTGCTTGTTATCCGTTTTGCGGCATCAGGAGCAAATAGAGTGTGCGCAATATATTCGTGAATACTTCGAATATCGTACTCTGCTTGCTCTGTAATATAAGTGCGCCAAGCATTCATAGATTGTAGCCCTGTTTAACATCAGAGAATACGTCCTTCTTTGTGCGGACGCGTCCTTTTTTCAAATCCGCGTAGCCCTTTTCGAGTTCTGCATCGAGTGTTGCCACATCAAGTGCGCCTATGGCAACGGGTGCGGCAGGTGACAGCTTCACTTCAAATGGAATTCCACGCTGCATAACAATTTGCTTCAAAAAGATATTGATGGCATTTGACAGCGGTACCCCAAGCTCGCCGAGTATGCTTTCTGCTTCTTGCTTCAGCGAGGGCTCGACCCGGGCAAATATACTGGATGTCTTTTGCATTATACTTTCCTCCTGCGAACAGTATAAGCCAATGTATATACAATAGCAAGCAAAACGGGGCAGCCGAAGGCCGCCCCTATCCAATCCATCCTACACCTCCGCTTCGTACGCCACCGCCCCTGTCATCACGTCAATACTTAACCGTACGGCGGTGGATGTCCTTGTGCCGCGCACGTTCCCTTGCAGCTGCGCGTAGATGAAGAACTTCCCGTCATCGAGTTTCAGGTACGGGCGCAGGTCGAGCCTGTTCGTCGCCTGCACGAAGAACATCCCGTTGGTCGATACGTTTATGCGTGACTTTGTGGTGTAGCCCATAATGCGGAACTCGTCCGGCACGTTGCGGTTGACGGTGAGGACGCCCGTGTTCACGTTGTAGACGAACAGGCCGTTCGGTCCGCCGAGCAGACTTGTGACGTCCGTTTCGTCGTCTGGCCCACCAAAGGTGATGTCCCTGGGGGCGGCAAGGCCGTCACGGAACCTTGCGTTGGCTCCGCTGCCTGTCAGGGGGCTGCTCATAAGCGAGTAGGGCTGCGTTAGGGTGGCGGCCTCCCGTAGGTAGATGAAGGCGCTTGCCCAGTCCTCGCGTATCGGCATGGCGGTGCGCGTCACGCGTGTCCATCCGCCGTTGGGCATGCTTGCTGTGATGCCGTCGAGCAATGTCTTCGTCCCCAATGTCCCGTCGATAATGCCGGACTGTATCTGCCCCTGCAAGGTGTTCGCGCCCTCGCCGGTCGTCGGGAGCGTACCGTCCAGCTTGACGATAAGGTACTCCTGCGAAGTCCTTGCGGTGAAGGTCATCGTGTTGGCGTTGACCTTGGGGTATGCCGTGCGGTTTCGCACCTTGGGTATCCTGAACTGCCCCGATGCCGCCCCCGCCCCGATAGTGCTGTCGATGGCAGCCCTGCGTATCCTGAACTGGG
>Ga0099364_10001174_pt1 | contig 43699 bp, 30 predicted proteins | sample TergutTh196P3_FD_73070 | JGI IMG/M metagenome (GOLD analysis project Ga0099364, IMG submission 73070) | Microcerotermes parvus P3 segment gut microbial communities from Pointe-Noire, Republic of the Congo - Th196 P3 | ecosystem: Host-associated > Arthropoda: Insects > Digestive system > Gut ...
TATTTAAAATAATAATTATATTATAAAAAAACATTATATTTGTATTCTTTAAAATGGAAAGGTGTCCGTTTTTTAGTTTTTTATAATTTTAAAACTTTAATTTAAGATAAAATTCAAGGAAAATATATATGACAACTGTGCAAGTTGCAAGCAACAGAATAAAAAATATTTCTATTAAATTATCATCACCTGACGATATCCTAAATCGCTCAAAAGGTGAAGTGGTTAAACCCGAAACAATTAATCACAAGTCGTTTAGACCTGAACGTGATGGTCTGTTTTGCGAAAAAATATTCGGTCCCGTTAGAGATTGGGAGTGCGCCTGCGGAAAATACAAGCGAATAAGATACAAAGGTATCATCTGTGATAAATGTGGTGTTGAAGTAACACAAAAATCTGTCAGACGTGATAGAATGGGACATATTACGCTTGCTGTTCCAATAGTTCATATCTGGTTCTTACGTTCACAGCCAAGCAAAATAAAAGATGCACTTGGACTTTCTTCAAAAGATATAGAACGTATTACTTACTACGAATCTTATATTGTAATACAGCCAGGTAAAACAGGTTGTCTAACACATGACCTACTTACAGAAGAAGAATATAATAGAGTTCTTTCAGAAGCAGGTGCAATAAATGATTCATTAGATGATGACGACCCTAACAAGTTTATTGCTCTATCAGGCGGTGAAGCAGTAAAAGAAATACTAAAGCAAGTAGATCCCGATAAAACATATAGAGAGTTAAAAGAACAATTAAGATTCGAAACATCTGCAACAAAAAAAACAGCAATATCTAAACGTTTAAGGGTCCTTGATGCATTCCGTCAAAGTGCAAAGAACCCAGGTCTAAAGAACGACCCACATTGGATGGTGTTAGATATAGTTCCTGTAACTCCTCCTGATTTACGTCCATTAGTTCCGTTAGAAGGCGGTAGGTTTGCTACTTCTGATTTGAACGACTTGTATCGCAGAGTTTTAATAAGAAATAACCGACTAAAAAGATTAATGGATATTAAAGCACCTGAAGTAATTTTAAGAAATGAAAAAAGGATGCTCCAAGAATCTGTAGATGCATTGTTTGATAATTCGCGTAGAACTGTCCGTAGTGAAGCACAGCGTCCGTTGAAGTCATTAGCAGATAATTTAAAAGGAAAAACAGGACGTTTCCGCCAGAATTTGCTAGGAAAACGAGTTGATTACTCGGGACGTTCTGTAATAGTTGTTGGACCTGAGTTGAAGTTGCATGAGTGTGGTTTGCCAAAAGATTTAGCATTAGAATTATTTAAACCATTCGTTATTCGTAGATTGCTTGAAAGAGGATATGTAAAAACAGTTAAAACAGCAAAAAAAGTAATAGAAAGAAAAGATACTATTGTATATGATATTTTAGAACTGGCAATAGAAGGACATCCTGTATTGCTGAATCGCGCTCCGACATTGCATAGATTAGGCATTCAAGCATTTCAGCCAAAATTAATAGAAGGAAAGGCAATTCAATTGCATCCATTAGTTTGCACGGCGTTTAATGCTGATTTTGATGGTGACCAGATGGCAGTGCATTTACCTATTAGTTTTGAAGCACAATTAGAGGCATTTTTATTAATGCTTGCTCCTAATAACATAATGCACACTCAAAATGGCGAACCAATTACGGTGCCTTCGCAAGATATGGTATTGGGTTGCTATTATCTAACAAAGATGCGACCAGGTGCAAAAGGTGAAAGAAAGTTATTTGCTTCAAAAGATGAATTGTTAGTCGCTTATAATTTAAAACAAGTTGATTTGCACGCTAATGTAAAAATCCGATATAATGGAAAAATAATAGAAACTACCCCTGGTAGGGTGTTATTTAATGAAATAGTTCCTGATGAGTTAGGTTTCTTGAATGAACTTCTAACAAAAACACGTTTAAAAGATATTATCGGTTTTTGCTTCAGAAAAGTAGGCTTGGATAAAACAGCAGCATTCTTGGATAATCTAAAAAATATGGGCTACAAATATGCTACAATTGGCGGTTTGTCTGTAAATATATCCGATGTTATTATTCCAGTGGATAAAAACGATATCGTAAATGCAGCACAAAAAAAGGTAGATGCCGTTGAAAAAGCATACCGTAACTCTATAATATCAGCAAATGAAAGGTATAATAAAATAATAGATCTTTGGTCTACGGCTTCAAATAAAGTTGCAGATAGATTATATAATGACTTGCAAAAATCTTATCAAGGGTTTAATTCTTTTTGGATGATGCTTGATTCAAAAGCAAGAGGTTCTAAAGAACAGATTCGCCAGTTAGCAGGTATGCGTGGTTTGATGGCAAAACCTAAAAAATCTTTGTCTGGTTCTACAGGTGAATTGATTGAAAACCCTATTATTGCTAATTTTAAAGAAGGATTACCTATATTAGAATACTTTATTTCTACTCACGGTGCAAGAAAAGGTTTAGCCGATACTGCTCTAAAAACAGCCGATGCAGGATACTTAACAAGAAGATTGCACGATGTTGCTCAAGACGTAATAATATCAGAAGATGACTGTGATACAATTCGCGGAATATGGATGACTGCTCTAAAAACAGGCGAAGAAGTAAAAGAGCCATTGTATGAAAGGATATTAGGTAGAGTTGCATTGAACGAAGTAAAGGATCCTATAACAAGTGAAGTATTAGTAAAATCAGGGCAGTTAATTACCGAAGATGAAGCACGAACAATAGATTCTTCTGCAGTAGAAAAAGTTCAGATTCGTTCTGTATTAACTTGCGAATCAAGACGAGGCGTTTGTGCTAAATGCTATGGCAAAAATATGGCAACAGGCAAAATAGTTGATGTCGGCGAAGCAGTAGGAACTATAGCATCACAATCTATCGGCGAGCCGGGAACTCAGCTTACGCTACGAACATTCCACACAGGCGGAACTGCTGCATTAGTAGCATCACAATCGGCTGTAAATGCTAAATTTAAAGGTATGATATTGTTCGAAAATGTAAAAACAATAAGTTATCCCGGTGACGATGGTATGATTGACGTTGTTGTAAGCAGAAATGGTAATATACAAATTATAGACCCTGATTCTAATAATACATTAACAAAATATGATGTAACTCACGGTTCAGTTCTTAAAGTTGTTGATGGACAACCAGTAGAAAAAGAACAACTAATTTACGAATGGGACCCATATAATGCGTCTATTATAGCAGAAGTAAATGGTATGGTGAAATTTACAGATTTAGTATTAAATGTTACTTATAGAGAAATAAATGACGAACAAACAGGACATACTACTAAGTTAGTTATAGATTCACGAGATAAAACAAAAACACCTTCCATAGATATTATTGACGATGATGGCAACGTTCTTAAATCATACAGTATTCCAGCAAAAGCACAAATTAGAATAGAAGATGCAGAAATTGTTACTATCGGCACATCATTAGCAAAAATACCAAGAGACCTTGGAAGAACGCGTGATATTACAGGAGGTCTGCCACGAGTTACCGAATTACTTGAAGCAAGAACTCCACAAACTCCTGCTGTTGTATCCGACATAGATGGCTATATTTCTACGGGAACACCGAAAAGAAATATGAAATGTATAGTAGTTACATCTCCTGATGGTGTTTCCCAAAATGATTACTATATCCCTAAAGGTAAATATATAATAGTTCAAGAAGGTGACTACGTTAAAGCAGGCGACAGAATTACTGAAGGTTCAGTTGACCCACACGACATCTTAAGAATCAAAGGACCAAATGCCGTTCAAGAATACTTAGTAAACGAAATACAAGAAGTATATCGTATGCAAGGCGTTAAAATAAACGACAAGCATATAGAAGTTATAGTAAGACAAATGCTCCAAAAAGTTAGAATTGTTGATGCTGGTGACTCTACATTTATTGAAGGCGATTGTATAGATAAATTAAGATTGTTAGACGAAAACCAAGCACTGAAAAATATGGTCTGTGTGGAAGATAAAGGCACTACTAAACTTAACCAAGGTGCTTTGTATCCAAGGAAACAAATAAATACAATAAACAAAGAAATGAAAAATAAAGGCAAAAATCTTGCAGTAGTCAGACAAGCCGACCCTGCTATTTCAGAACCTGTTCTACTCGGCATAACGCAAGCAGCAATAGCAACCGAAAGTTGGCTGTCGGCAGCATCGTTCCAAGAAACTACTAAAGTCCTATCACAAGTATCATTATCATCCAAAAAAGATAATTTGGCGGGACTAAAAGAAAATATAATTATTGGACAACTAATTCCAGCAGGAACAGGATTACGCCATTATTATGATATGTTTATTGATAGCGAAATTGGAAATGTATTTGGCAGAGCATTCGAGGAAAAATTAGAAGAAGAACGAAAAACGAAAACTAAAATAGAACGAGATAGCATATTAGAAGACATACAATCTGAAATGACACAAAAGATAGGACAAACAGATATAGACGAAATGAACGACATTGACGAAAGCGAATTGTAGGAATATAGTTTTTTCTATATCATATCGCACTTGTTTCGGCATCTACTAATTATTAAAGAGATGCTGAACAAGTGCGATAGACATTTGGGGGCAACATTTCTACTTATCTCTATTGTGGTGGGGCATATTATCAGGAAGGATAATTGATAACTCAACTAATCCTGCAATAGCACCGTTCTTATACCAAGGCGTTTGGTGAATAAGTTTTTTTACACCATTCTTTTGAACGGTGTAAGTGTTAGAAATATTGTTTTCTAACATTTTGCTAATTATTTCATTTGATTGTTTAGAGTGACAATTATCTAATTTGTCGCCTATATTTGTAGTAGGAAAAGTAGTTTTAGATTTGTCATTCATATAAATGATTTCGTTTTTTTTATCAGTAACAGTTATTGCTAAATTTAATTCTTTTGCCCATTCTACAATGTTAGAAAAGTCGTTCACATTAGTATTCATAATAGTTTTCAAGTTTTTTTTTATTTAAAATATGTATAAAAAAAATAATTGTTGATATAATTGAAATTTTTCGGCATTTTCCTTGTAAATTATTTATATGTATTTTGTAGTAGTAATTTTTATATAATATTTTAGAAAAAATTATATTTTTTGTTTTTTTTATAAAAAAAATATTTTTTTTATAAAAAAGTTGCTTTTTTTTGTTTTTTTTAATAAAAATAAATTATATTTAATTTTTTATAAAAGCCATTAACATAAAATGTTTTTATAAAACAATAATTTTATGCTAATAATTTTAGTTTTGATTTAGAATTTTTTTTTAATAAATAGATAACGGCGAAAGCCGTTGGAGGTTTAATTTAATGGGAAAAGGCAGTCAAGCCAAGGTCTATTTTGTGTTATACCTTGCCATTGTGGTGGAACTTCTGATCATTATCGTAGAGCGTGATGAGGCAGAAGAACATCTACATAAAATGAACAACGAGACGATGAAAATCGTTGAGAGTATTTTATCTCAATTATATTCAGGTTCGGGTTCAGAAGGTATAAATACAAAACCCCAAGACGAGATTACTCTGCCCGCAGATGCCGATATGGCAGCAGTAAAAGAAATATTTGGTAGCGAATTGAAAACGTGGCGCAGATACCAAATAGACGTAGGTGTAACAGATGTAACACTTGCAATAAAGCGAAAAGAAGGTGAAAACGCAAAAGAATACGAGGAACGTTTATTCAATATGCTTTCACTTGCTAACGTAGAAGATTTAGAATACCAGATTTTCTTTATTCCTACGCAAAGCACAGATACTATGCCTTCTTTTCATTCAGATGACTATATCAGGACTAATGATATAGATTTTATGTCTTTCCAGAATGGTCAAAGTTTTCCTGGTCCGAATGGTGAACCTTGGCAATTCATAGGAGCATATAAATTATCTATTGATAAGCAAGATGCATTTTCTAAATTAGACAGAAATAATCTGCTAACTACTTTAGATTTTGTGCCCGTGTATAAGCCCGTATCAAGAATCGGTAACGGTGCTTCACCGCGGGGACAAGAAGATTCTTCATTTTTCTATTCGGATATAAAAACGCGAGAATCGTTTGCGGCATCCGATGGCAAAGGGTCTCCTAAACGTTCTTTTTTAGTTGGTTTTGAACCACCTGATAGAACAAAAGCAGGTCTATACAAACTACGTTTTGCGTCTAAAACTAATCGTATCCTCGGCGTAACAGTTTTAGAAGATGGACAAAGGCGCGGCTCCGATGAAGAAACAAAAGTTAATATCGGAACAGTGCAACTTACCGTTAAGGACTTGAAAAAAGTTGCCGTAGAGTTAAAGAAAAGGCATAATGAACTTGATAAAGTTCCAGCCGTAGATGACTTATCTAATGCATCAGGTTCAGAAATTGCAAGTAGATTAGATGCATTTAATGCAGCAATAGAAGATGCAAAAAGTAAAGCAGAAACAAGCGATAATTCTGCTGACTTAATTGCTAAAATAAGATTGTATGAATACATAGCACGGCTTGTAATTCCAGGACAATCTGCTAATTTTGATCAAAATAGAAGCAATTTTGATATAAATGTTAGAGTCCAAACAGCAAAACCAAGCACTGCAAAACCATATGTTTCTATGCTCTCTGCTAATAAATGTTTCACAAATGCAAAACACGTATTAGAAATAGAAGCAGGTCCTTATAAGACAAATAATAAAGTAACAGGTCGGGTTCTTGGTTCTTATAATGCTGATATTACTTTCGTTCAAGATGGTGCTACGCCTGAACGAGATAAGCAATATAAACTGCGAGGAACTGTAAATAACGTGTTGCCTGCAGGTAAATATGTAATAGAAATTACGCACGATATTGCAGGCAAGTTTGAAGTTTTTAGAGATACTTTGACCGTCTATGAGGCAGGTATCCAAGAAGAAACAAGAACTAATACAAGAGTCAGAAACAGAATCGTATATGGAAAAATGCTCGCATTTGACCTATTTCCGAATTCTGGCAATGAAGTTCAAGCGAACCAATTTAAAACAATAGTTACGTTCGACGGCGGAAATGAACGAAGTGTTAATGGTTATAAAGTTACAAGAGATGCAGGAATTATGTGTAAAGCAGAATATAATACCGCAAGTGTAAAACTTGTATGGGTTCAACCTATTACTTACCAAGAGTTTGAACTTTATAGCACAAACGGCGACTTAAAATTAGAAGAACCATCAATATTTGGTGATATGATACCAAAATATTCAAGTAGTGGCAACAAAATAAAAATAGAAGCAACAGGATTACAAATACTTTCACCAGAAACAGGATTGGATGATAAAAATGCTGTATGCAGAATGCCAGAGCCAAAATTAAGAGATGGTTCTGCGGATGTAAATGGTTATAGTATATCAAGCCAGCCACAAATAGTAGGTGGCGATGCAAACAACGGATATATTATAGAATTAGAAATACAGAAAAATCCAGGTGTGAATGTTAAATCGGCAGAAGGTTCAATTACAATCCCTGTAACTGTTACAGCAACGCATCCTACAAATGGTAAAACATCTGTCGGAGAAAGTGAAATAATACTTAACATTAATTATACACAAAGTGCGGCTAGACCATCTTCTACACAACAAAAGAAAGGAACACCTGCTCCTAAAAAAGCACCTGCTCCTAAAAAGAAGTAACTTTAATTTTTTATTAGAATAATATAAGGAAACATAAATTTATGTTAATTAAAAAAAGAAACCTAATTCTTAGTGCAATATTAATCGGATTGATAGCGTTATTTATCACTCCTGCAAAAGCACAAGAATCCACCCAAAATAAAGTAAAATCTATTATGGGTAATTTTAGTAATATTCGTTTTTCTTCTGTGAACTATTATGAATTAAACGACAAAAGAGTTCGAGATTTAAAAGAAATTATTAAAAGCAAAATTGGTATGGAAGAAGATAATCAAGATGATGGCAATCCAAACAATCAGATTATCGATTCTGCCAGATTAATGCCGATTGTCAATGAATTAAAAAGGTTAATTGCTCAAAATCCACAAAACAGAACATTACCTTTTGTCATTAGGCAAATGAATAGCGGTGTTGAACAATATGAAGAGTTAGTTGATTTGTTTGACCAAATTAATCCTACCGACCAAGAACAAAGGTTGGCTATGCAACTGGCGAATCCTGTTCAAAGAGCAAGGGCGGACATTTATAGAATGTTCATTATAACAACGCCCGTAGATAACCCTAACGACCTATACTATGTGCCTGATATAATAGGACTCGTTCTATGTAAAGAACGAATAGATAAAGATGAGTTTGAAAACGAACTTATTAGTTATTACAATATAGTTATAGGTAATTCGGTTGCTAATGAAAATAATATTATAACCTACAACCAACTTCAAAATTTAGTATATACGGATCCTAATACAAATGAGGATGTCAGTTTATACGACAAGTTAATAATGGAATATAGACAAAATAATTTTATTCCTGTCACTGCTGAAGTTAGAGGTATAGGCACAGAATTAGTGTTTATGAACACTTACGGAAAATCTACTTCGTTAATATCTAATGAGAACGATATTGCCGAAGAAGACATCCAAAGTTTCATTAGAATCACTGAGGGACAACCATTTGATTACTTTAAAGAAAATGAAGTAATTGTAAGTCCTGATTATATAAGTTGGCGTAGATACCGAATAGATTATTATGAAGAAGAAGATTCATTGGGTAATATGGTTATGGTGCCAAGCGGCTTTGCTGCAAATTCTACGCTTCCATTATATGGAGTAGAACTTAAATTTGGGTTAGACGAAATAAACTATCCAAGTTTCTTCAGCGAAAGAATGATGGTTCGTGCCATTTGGGATAATATCAAATTAGGAGTCATATTACCTACTCCAGGCTGGTCTTCATTTACAAAAGATGTCTTTGATATAGACAGAAGATTCACATTCGGTGGATTAGGTATAACAGGTGCATTTGATTTTCCGATAAAAGTAATACCACAAAGCGGTGTATTCAGTATGAGTGCATCTTATTTGTTCGGTGATGCTAAAACTCCTTCATATAAAGATAGAAAAAAATTATATGATGAGGATGGCTTTAACTACATAGAAGACGACCTGTTTTACAACGACTACTTAATAAGATATACTGCTCAAGCACACTATACTTTTGGTTTTGCTATAGACCAATCTTATTTATTTAGATTTGGAATAGGCGGAACTATATATGGTGCTGAAACTTGGCACGACTACGAAGCAATAAACGATATGGACGAAGATATAGTCGTTTACAAGAAATCTGATAACGAAGCCGTAGGCGGTATATCTATGAAAGTAGAGTTTATGGCAAGGGATATTACTACACCTTTTGGCGTGTCGTTACAATACTTTGACGAGTCATTATTTGCTAATGCTTGGATACAAATACCGATAGTAGAAGATGCTTTCTTTTTAAGATTTGAAGCAAAAGGATGTGCTGCTGCTTTCAAAGAAACATTACATCCGTGGGAAAACAAAGCAGTTTTTATGCCGAGTGTACGACTTGTATTTAATTTTTAATAACTATTTTTTAATAACAAAAAGATATAACAAATGAATATAAACAAAATCATAACATCAATAATTACTATCTCAATACTATTTTTGTCAAGCATAGTAGTATATCCTCAGAGTTTTAGTTCTGACAAAGAGCAAAGAATATTAAACTCTTTAGAAACTTTGGATAATGAAATAGTAAAATACTTTCCCCGTTGGAAAGTATGTGAGCCAAACCTTCAATTGCATATATATAATATATTTAAGCAGGCGGGTTATCCAGCCGATAGGTTAAACTCAAGTAATATAGAAGTATTAGCGGCACCAGGTCAATTTGATACCGAAAACGGCAATTATCAACTATTACTCGTCCAATGTGGCGATGCTGCAATGCAAACCTCAAAAATAAATCTTTACTTTACAGCACAATTAAGAAAAAAATTGTCAGGTGAAGAAAGTTATTCAGGCGTAGGAATAGGCAGAACATATTGCTATAAAGAAATTCCACCTGAAGCACCAGTTTCTACTTATCAAGCAGAAGCAATAATCAATTATTACCAGCCGACAGATGTCACGCACGCTATTTCACTTTCATTGTTTGAACAGGACTTAAAACTCGGTGAAAGCGGCTTCTGGATAAAAAACGTGTTCGGAAATGATGATGCAGGATACCAATTCTGGGCATCGGGGCAAGTAGCAGTCCAACTGCAAAGACCTTTATATGTAAATAAAGATATAGGAACAAGTAGAGCAATTCCTTATCTATTAAGTTTCTATATAGGTGGAGGCTACCGAATCTCATCTGGATTGCATCCCGAAGGAACAATGTTTTCATGGGTGCCAAAAAGAGTGCTAAACGCATCACAAAGCGGCGATTTTGTCGCAGGATTAGATTTCCATCTACCATTTGCTCCAGAATTCGGTATAAGTGCTTATGCAAGAGTTCCATTTGAATCGCCAAAGACAAAATCAATTAGATTAAGTGATTGGGGATATTACGATATAGAATCTTTAATTAATGATGAGGAACGTGATGAAGTTATAGACACTTTGCCAGGTGACAAATATGGTAATACATATAATAATATAGTTCCTGTAATGCACTCATCAGGCAGAATATCATTGTTCTATAATTTATGGTTAGACAAGAAAAAACCAGAAAATTATTTTAGATTTGATTTAGGACTTAACTATGCCGAAACACGCGAAATGGCATTAATTGGTGACCCTATTTCAACATCTAATGATTTAGAAGTCAGGGCAGATGATATCACGGGATTGCTAAATTATAAACCCGAAGGATTAGATTGGCTATATTTCAAATTAGAATATAGAAACCAAGCAACTTGGCCCTTCGGAGCATCTTTGCAAATATCTAACCAGATATTGTTAACAAAAGTATGGGTTCCATTATTAGGAAATTGGTTCTTGTTGGAGGCAAAATACTCTAATGTTTTACGTGATGCACGTCCATTTGAGTTAAAGAACTTTTTTATGATATCGCCTGTTATCAGGATAACGATATAGTAAAAAACTACTTAAATTATAAGGGAACGAGTAATCGTTCCCTTTTTTTATATGCTATCTGTAAGTGATAAATTGCACATTTCTTTTTATATTAAGATTTTTAAGCATTTATATATCAATAACTTACGGCGTTGTTTTTTATCTTCCCAAAAAACTTCCCGTTTTTTTTTGCTAAAAATGATATATTTTATTTACAAAAAAAATGTATATTGTATTAAATAATTAAAAAATTAATAGTTATGAAAAGATTTTTAACTCTACTTACTCTAATTTTAGCAAGCCAAAATGCAAATGCAGGTGTATTTGATGGCACACAAGGTGAAGGAACTGAAATTTCTCCCTATCTAATTTATAATATTACCGACTTAAAAGAAGTTGCAGATACTATTAATCTAACAAATGTTTTTAATAGAAATTTTCATTTCAAACTAATGGCAGATATTACTACGCCCGTTGATTTTAGTATTGGACATAATAATCCACAAATTACTCATCGTTTTAGCCATAGTTTTGATGGCAATATGTATAAGATTACAGTTGCAATAAATACATCGCAATATGTAGCATTATTTGGATTTATAGATAGTAATGGTGTTATTAAAAATTTAAGTGTAGATGGTGAAGTTATATCTGCAACAGGCGAGGTTGGGAGTATTGCAGGTAGGAATTATGGCATCATTCAAAATTGCACTAATTATGCATCAATAAACTCCTCACTTATTGCTCATGCTGGTGGAATTGTTGGTGTAAATTATGGCATCATTCAAAACTGCATTAACTACGGAGAAATTATAGGTAATTTATATGCAGGCGGGATTGTTGGTGTAATGTCTGCTGGTCTATTGTTTGGCTGCATAAATGCTGCTAATGTAACGGGAACAACTATTACAGGTGGAATTGTTGGATATGCTACTGGCGCACAAGGTTACAACGATGGCGTTATTATTACTAATTGCCTAAACATTGGAACTATAATCTGCGATAATTATGTAGGTGGTATTGTAGGACGGGCTGTAAGAACTGATAATAGAGACCCTGCTATGTTTATTCAGAATTGTGTTAATGCAGGTTTTATTAAAGGAACAGGTCAAAATAATGCTACCGCTGGGATTGTATGTATTTTTTTTGCTCCTTCTTCTGCTGGTGCTGATATCATTATATCTAACTCAATAAATACAGGAGTTGTAGAAGGGAATAATAATGTAAGTGCTATAATATCTTTCGTAGGGACATCTACATCACTCACACTTACAAATTGCCATTATGATAAGCAATTTTGCAATCATAAAGGTGTAAATGGCGTAGATATTATAGGACAAGCAGAAGGTCATTTAACAAGAAATATGGTTGGCAGAAAGTTAGCATCTTTGCTCGGCGATATTGATTGGACCTATGTAGAAAGAGCAACTTTAATAGAATGTCTTTATCCACAACTAAAAGTATTAGACAACACAGATGCAAGCAAAGTTGGTGCCACACCAATATTTTTATATGATGGGATAAAAGATTAAATTGTCATATTGTACTTGTTTCATCATCTACATAATAAAGGGATGCCGAAGCGAGTTCGCCATGACAACGTTACTTTATATGAAAAAAATAGTATTTTTGTAACAATCAAATTAGATATTATGTTAAAAGCAGAAAAAAGAGGAAAATTATATGTCGTATCTACTCACATCGGAAATATAGAAGATGTTACTATTAGAGCAAAAGAAGTATTAAAACTTTGCGACATTGTCGTCTGCGAAGAATTAAAAGTAGGTTCTGTTTTATTAAAAAAATTACAAATAAATAAAAAATTATTAATACTTAACGAGCAAAATGAATCCGAAGTAGTATTAGAACTAATACACACTATCAAAGAAGACGATAAAAAAATATCTCTAATATCTGATTGCGGAACACCTGTTTTTGCTGACCCAGGATTCCAATTAGTAAAAACAGCGCTACTTTCTGATATAGATGTAATAGTTGTCCCCGGTGCTACAAGTTTGATGACCGCATTGGTCAGAAGTGGAATGGATTTAAATCAATTTTTATATGCAGGATTTCTCTCTCGCAAGCGTGAAGAAAGAATAGAACAACTAATTTCTTTATCCAAAGAACCCCGCACTGTTGTTATTTATGATACGCCTTATCGTTTGCTACCCGTATTAGAAGATGCAAGCAAAGTTATGCCTAACAGAAACATATATATCGGTATGAACCTAACTATGCCATTTGAAACACATCATTACGGGACATTTGCCGAACTATTTAATAAGTTTGAAAAAGAGAAAACAAAAGCAGAATTTGTTATATGTTTCGAAGGAAATGATAATTCTGAACTTTCTATGCGTTTCGCACCTAAAAAGGAAGATATAATCAAAATAATTCCAAGAAAAGATACTAAATTTAAAACTAAAAATAATTTTAGAAAACAACAACCACCAAAATTTAGAAAAAGAGATAGAAAGATGAAGTAAAAGTTTCTTCCTGTTACATCTAAAAAATATTACACCAATATATCAATTATTTCTATAACCTTATCAGTATAATTGCTAAACTTATCTGTATTTTTAAAATCAAGCAATGTATGTAATTTTATTAAAGTATTTTTAGCAATAAGAACATCATTATATTCTTCGTTTATAGTTATATTTTCTATATTTGTAAGTTTTTCGAGCCATCTATTTTTACCATATCCGCCAATAATTCTATATTTATTAGCAACAGAAATTAGCGTAATTAAATTATATTTGATATTATCAACTTGGCTTTCTTTATTAAGATAATTAATCAGCAATTTGCAATTATGTAGACGTTCTAAATCTGTTCTTCTCCATCTTCTAACAACTAATTCCAGCAAATAAAATATCTGCACAATATGATCGCTACTTGCTAAATCATATCTATCAGATATATTTACAACAACTCCACTTTCACTAAAATACTCTCTAAATAGTTCAGCATAATTATCGGATTGGCGACTGCAAATACACATATCAGAAAAAGGAATACCCTGCTTTTTATTTAAATCAACACACAGACGGACAATATTTTTAACTTCCTCTGCTTGATTTTCTGCTTCATAAATAGATATTTGTTTTTTTAGATTAGGGTTAAATAGTTTCACATTATCATTAAATAGCCACGTTTTTATGTTATTTACGATGCCATAAGTATTATCTAATTCTAAATTAGTATTTAGTTCATTTGTTACTAATCTTCTAACATTTTGTGGCAAATTATCAATCATCGGACCGCTTTCTTTACTATAATCTATGCTAACTAAAACGGGAACATTGCATTCACTAAACAGCGACACAAACTTTGCTTCGGGCATCTTAAATTCAGTAAAATCATAAAAATAAATCATACTATCTTTATCCAAAAAAGATAAATCGTTCATATTGAATTGACTCTCAATAATAGCATTAAATATACCTACTTCATCAGTTTTATAATACTTTCTGTCATGCCGTGCTTGACTCGGCATCTCTTTATTAGAATAATCAGGAGAATTAATCAAATATTCGTTATGACAATCGTTGCTGTTAGCCGCTAATAAATCCTCATATAACGAATATATTTTAGTTATATCTGAAAATCTTTTATCAGCCGATGTAATACCTTCCTGATAAACTAATTCATCTTGCATACTTTTAGAAGTAATTCCATCTTTTCGTAGCCCATTTACAACATCAAAAATCTTTTCCAATATATTATAGGAAATACGATTATAATATACCAAACTTCCTTCGTTATGCAATATTTTCATTGCCTCTTCCATCAAACTTAACAAAGCAGCATCCGAATAACAACAGACATTATTATGTTTTTTTATTTCTTTAAGAACCAAAGTAGCAAAGTCAATTAAATTATAGATATGTAATTTAGTTATTGCTTTATTGTGGTGGGTGTAGTATTGTTTTATCCATTCTTTTTTTATGTAGTTGACGTATTTTCTTGTAGGAACGACTAAAACAGCCGATGAGCATTTATCTTTTTTTATATAATATTCTAAAAATGCTTCGAGCGATGTCGGATAGATATTTCTATTATACGAACGATTATAAACTAATTGCATATACAAAAATAATGAAAAAAAGAGTATGTAATAAAGTCACCTCTAAAATTGTGACAATAACGCAAATATCTTTATTATCTTTTTGGTCTTCTTTGGTCGTCTAATTTGTAAGTTGCGTAGCAGGGCACAAGACGTTTTGCTTGATAAGTATTTACGGCGACATTTTCTTTTTCGCAAAATGTTCCGAACCAGAATGGCAAATTCTTTTTATCATCTTGCAAATATAGACGCAAAGTAGTAATATAAGGGTATTCTCTCATTACAATAAATGATTGATGTGGCGGTTTAGTTGCAGGAATATATTGTCCCGTAGAATCATTATAACCGACACGCAAAATCTTATAAAACTTTCCTTGAACTTGCGATAAATAACATATACCAATCGCTTTAGAATTGTCTTTAACATATTCTAAAACAGAATCAGTTGTAGGCAATAATTTAGGATGATTAGAAACTTTTTTTTGCTTGCAAATAAGATTTACAAAGTTGCCATATTCTGAAGAGTTTTGCTCGGCAATTACAAATTCAGGTTCAAAAGTTAGATTGTTTAATTGACTTTGTAGCGATTTATGATTAGTAAAATGTTCTGTTAAAATATCAGTATTTATTGTGTCTAATGGGGAATCTGCTTGAACAAAGAAAACTATTCCATCATTTACAAGTTCCATTTTATAAAAGTCAGGAACATTATATTCATTTAATAGCGAATCTTCATCTCGTAAATAATCTCGTCCTATAATTGCTACGCGTGTTTTACCTGATAGCAAATGCGATGTAGCATTTCGCGAATTAACATAATTGATTGCAAGTTCTACTTTGGGATAACGCTCTTGATACATAAAAAATATAGAATCCATAGCAAATTGATAAGAAGCATCGCAATAAACTTCAATCCTGCCTGAATCTATTGTTTCAGTAGTTGGCACTTTGTTTTGCCTTTCACCACACGAGCAAAGCAAAATTACTACAAAAAGCAAAATAAGATTATTATTTTTCATCATTTTCATTCTTGTTTTCATTATTTTTAAAATTATATTCTTTATATTTCATTCTGTATAAAACTATTCTATAAACCCCAAATAAAACAAACACTCCGCCCATAACTCTAAAAAGGACAGCATCTTCTTTTGCGGCAGGTATTACACCAATAATAAATACTATTCCTATGATAATTATAGAAATTTTAACAATGTAATTGATTATGTGTAGCATATTTTATTTATTATATTTTTACAAAAATAATGTTTTTTTTATTTGTAAATTAAATATATCATTTTTAGCAAAAAAATGGGAAGTTTTTTGAGAAGGTAAAAAATAACGCCGTAAGTTATTGATATGTAAAGAGATATTTTTTAGTATGCATTAGTTGTATTTACACTGATGGCAATTCTATATTTACAAGCGTTATAGCAAGACATTATTCGGTTGTGTCTGTCCTGCGGCTGGCGATTTGATAAGTCAAATATCAGAGCATGGAAATACAAAAACATTTTTTAGATTTTTATGTTCCGTAGTTCATAAGTATAGCGATAAGAAGGTTTATATGCTTAAAAGCATAGAAGAAAGGATTAACGGTTTTGAAAAATGGAGCAACGATATTGATAAAGAAAAAATCAAGAATATATGCAATCTTATTGTAAATCTTTAAAAGACATTATATTATTAATCTTTTTTTTCATTATTTTTGTGTTTTGTAAATAAATTAATTAGTAAAATGAAATTAACAAAATTTAACGCTATACATAAAAAACTTAATGCAAAAATGGTAGAATTTGCAGGTTTTGAAATGCCAATACAATATCCTAATGGAATTATCAACGAACATAAAATTGTTCGTAATAAAGTTGGTGTTTTTGATGTATCACACATGGGCGAGTTTGAAGTTAGAGGAAATGATGCTCTGAACTTCCTTCAATATCTTACGGTAAATGATGCCGCTAAACTAAATTATGGTGAAGTCCAATATTCCTGTATGTGTTATGAAAATGGTGGCATCGTTGATGACTTCCTTGTTTATAATATGGATGACCATTATATGCTGGTTGTTAATGGTGCCAATATAGATAAAGATTGGGAATGGGTAAATAAAATTGCTGCTAAATTTAGCGTAGAATTAAAAAATACTTCTGATGATTATAATCTATTAGCAGTGCAAGGTCCAATGTCTCGCCAAACTTTACAAAAACTAACAGATGTAGATATTTCAGATGCAAATATGCCATTCTATACTTTCAAAAAAGGTTCTATTGCAAATGTCAATGCAATCATTTCTCGCACAGGATATACAGGTGAGTTGGGCTATGAAATTTATTTCAAAGGAGACGAGCAAACTTGCGAAAAGATATGGAATGCTATATTTGAAGCGGGTGCAGAGTTTGGTATAGAGCCGACAGGACTTGGTTGCCGTGATACTTTGCGATTAGAAAAATGTTATTGCCTTTATGGAAATGATATAGACCAAACTACTAATCCTATTGAAGCAGGTTTAGGATGGATAACTAAACTTAATAAGGGGTGCGATTTTGTTGCATCCGATTTATTAAAGAAAGTAAAAGAAGAAAAACCTGCTCGTAATTTAGTTGGAATAAACATTTTAGCAGATAGATTTATTGCTCGTCACGGCTATAAAGTATTTGCTGATGGCAAAGAAATCGGTTATGTTACAAGTGGTAGTATGTCGCCAACATTAGAAAAACCTATTGCTATGGGATATGTAGCGGCTGCCTACAAGTCCATCGGAACAAAAATTGAAATAGAAGCAAGAGGAAAGTTATTTCCTGCCGAAGTGATAAAGATGCCATTTGTTTAAAATGATAATCTCTGAATGTTATAATGAACTTGATGGGGCTTTTCCTTATTAGTTAATGTATATTTAACACGGGGATTCATCCCCGTGTTGTGTACATTTTTGTTATTTTTTTGTATTTTTGCATTAATGTTTTATTTAAAAATTATGAGAGTGTTACTTACATAACATAAGCAATTTAATTGAATTTATAGAAAATACAATATAAACCTTTTAAGTAATGCTCTCTTTTATAAAAAAAATTGTATATTTGTAAAAAATAAAATAATAAATTGTAAAGTATTATGGAAAATGACAATAGTTTCTTCAGCGATGTAAACAATATAAAAACATCTAATATCAATGTTAATGCATTCGATAAAAATTATAGTAAACATTATTCTGAAGATGGAATATGGAATAAAATAAAAAAACATTATAAGAGTATCGGTAAAAAGTTTATTAAATTAGTTTTAGTTTTATACTATACTTTAAGAGATGATGATACTCCTAAATGGGCAAAAGCAATTATATTAGGTGCGTTAGGATATTTTATTTTGCCATTAGATATTATTCCTGATTTTGTTCCTGTAATGGGATTTGCTGATGATTTAGTATCTATAACATTGGCTATTAGTTCTGTTATATTGCATATTAAAGAAGAACATAAAGAAAAAGCAGATAAAATGTTAGAAGCATTAAAAATTGATGCTAATGTTTAGTTTGCATATAAATATAATTTTACATTATATAATTTTTTGTATAAAAAAAATTATATTTGTATATTGTAAAATGTAATTAATGATAATAATTTTATTAAATATTTGTAGAGGTAAATATCATGATTAAAAAATCAGTTATTTTCATGTTTTTGATGGGCATGTTTGCTGCATCAAATTTGGCTTATAGCCAAGCAGTATCCGATACGTTTGTAAGAAGTATTGGATATACCCCCCCTAGTGGATGGACTCAAACTTATAAAGAGTTCAAGGGCAATTTGTCTTACGATGGCTTTATGGTTCGGGGGGATCTAACAGGTACTAATAGTAATAGAAGTATGTTTGCCGCCTATTTTTGTGGTGGAATTTCAGGTGAAGGTTATGGTGCAAACGACACCAGTGCCGCTGTAACCTGCCACTTTCCAGTAATAATGGAATCTAATAGGAGTTATACTCTTATTACTTATACACAATCAGAAATAGGGCTAAATGTTCCATGCGACATTATTAAAATTAGAATTCCTGTTTGGATGGACCCTGGACGTGGAGGTCCTGATTGTCCATATTTTGCATGCACTTGGGAGTTAGGTAGCTTTGGCCAAATATCTATGAGCGGTGTTACTTGGCCATCAAATTATCAAAATCGTAATCCGACCCCAATAAGGATTTACTTTAAGAATGGTGCCGAAATTAATGGTTTTGACACTATTTGGAACAGAGGCAACCAACCCGTAGATATATCACCAAGTAGTGGTTGGGTAAATGTTTTTGATGGATATTGGGATCCAGATTATCCTAATTATAATGGTCAATTGGTATGGAATGGTATTTCTGATACTGCTACGCTTGTATTAGAATTTGAAACTCCATTTGCTTATACAGGAGGTCATTTAAGTGTAGTATTTGAAAATCGAGTGGGTGTTACTGCCGGTGCTCCTTCATCTAATGTAATGGGACCTGATTGGGAACCATATTGGATTTATAGATTTAAATCTTTTCTATCTGTTCCTACTACTACTACCGACAACACTGCTCCATATTATGGACCTTTAATAAGTTACTCTGACCATATGTTTGTGTCATATTGGTTTATGTATGATGATGGAACCAGAGTTTATGCTGGTGGTGCTACTCCTGCTGTTTTTGGACCTGAGCCGCCAAGAACGTGGGTAGTGAATTGGAATGGTGGTGGTGTCCAAGTTGGCGGAGGACAAGGTGATATAAGTAATTATACTTTCTTTGCACCATTTAGTTATGCAGGAGTCAAAGGCCCCGGGGGTTCTCTTTTTGGTACAGGTACTCCTCCTGGTGGTCCTTGTCAATTTAATGCATCAATCCGTCCTAATATGCTATTAACAGGTAAGTTACAAACATTAGGCAATCCTGTTTATGCAACATCCACGGTAAATTCAGGAAGAGAGACAAGGTATGTAATGTCTGATATGAATATAAATATGGATGGGACAGGTTTTAAACTTAGATTAAAACGTCTAAAATTCACAATAGACGGCACAAAACCAGGTATATATCCAACAGCAAGATTATATTATAGTCCAACGGGACTTTATAGTGATACACTTTTTTTAGGTTCTGTTCAGACCACTGCAGGTAATAATGAACTTATTGTTACAACTCCGCATATACTTGAAAATGGGGACAACAATTTCATACTTGCTTACGATGTGCCAGAGCCAACAGTATCTAATGGTATAGGTTGTAATGACCCGTTAGTATTCAATCTAACAGGTTATGTTTTGGGGAATAGAGAAAATGGTTCTTTAGTAGGTGATACACAAGACCACGAATTCATAGCAAGTCATACTTCCACAAAATATATGCAGTTTGCAGAGCCAATATTAGTATTAGGAGGTGCTGAAGGTCGGATTACAGACAAACGTTTTTGTATAGAAGAAACGGGCGACTTTATGAGCATTTCTATAATAGGTAATCTATATGGTGGTTACATATTAGGAAGATATTTTGGTTTCACTTGGGATAGGTCCACAGATGGTGGTCTGACTTGGGAAACAGGTGTGTCTACTGATTCAATATACGTTTTCCCAAAAGATTATACTTATAATGCTTATAGAGGTTCATTAGTTGGTCCTTCAAATTGTTCAAGCAATGCTTATTTTGTTTATAACATTATATGGGAAAATCAAAATACAGGTGTTTCTATAGATTACACTGGTACCCTAACTACGCCTGAATTAGAAGCGGTAAGTCCGGGTTCAATATTAACATTTACGGCTACGCCTGAATTAGGTAATAATTCTATACCTGCTTATAATTGGCAATATACGTTAGATGGCGGTCTAACTTGGGGCGAGATAGTAGGTGCAACATCACAAGAATTGGATTACACAATCCCAGTAGGAATGTTTGGTAATGTCGGAGTTAGAGTCCGATTAAGCGCTCAAAGACCAGAATGTAATTGCCAAAATATAATAAATAGTAATGTTTTCTACTTTAATGTTATAGGCGGAGAAATTGGATTTATTTACGTTAATCAGCCGCCTGCGAATTTGCATCTATGTCCTAATGGCAGATTAGAACTAATGGTATCATATTCAGGCAGAATAGATGCAACAAGAAGTTGCTGGCAAAAAGATGGCGTAGATTTACCATATACAGACAGAGTTTTAACTATAAATGGTTTAAATTTAAGCCATGCAGGTGTATATCGCTATAAAGCCGTAGATACTGCTACCGTTTTAATAAATGGAGATTATGTAACAATAACCGACAATATTAGTTATTCAAATGTTTGCAATGTAAATATCGTCCAACCATTAGAAATATATTATGTGAGCAACGCTCAGAACTACGCTGTGCCTGGTCAAAGCGTAGGATTTAAAGTTTATTCTTCTTTTGAAGGAGCAAATGGCGAGCAATTTAATGAAAACTCTAATATTGGTTTCCAATGGTATAGGCATCAATCAAATGGCGGTGATGTAAAAATTGATGACAACTATTATTTCAAAGGGGCGCGTTCTAATGCTTTAGTTATCGTAAATATGCCTGAAAAAGGCGATAATATGTATGAACAACTTTATACTTTTGATGGCGCTTACTATTATTTAGAAATTACTGGTCCTTGTGGCACAGCAAATTCGCGAACTACTCCTATATTTGTAAATCCTGGTGAAGGTATTGACTTTATTAAAAACAATACTAATTTTACAATTTGCGAGAACGATGTAAATGATTTTACTGCTACTTTTGAAGTTCAAGTGCAAACTCCAGACCTTGATTTAGTTAAATATCAGTGGTATATTGATGGAGTTGCTGCCGAAGATGGTCCAAATGTAGAAGGAAGCAAAACGCCAAAACTTACATTACATAATCCTAACTTATCAATAAAAACATACTGTGTAGTTTCTGCATTTGTTAATTACTATTTTTTAGATATTAGTAGTGAAGAAGCAGAAATAGAAATTACTGATATGGAATTATGGCAGGTAGTGTCGCCAACTGCTGATTTGACATCAACGGAAATAAGAGGTTTCCTTGAGAATAATGGTGGTATATCAATAAGTATAAGGATAGAAACAAACAAGCCATCAAGCAGTTTTGTATTTGATATCAGTGTTAGTAATTCTGAAGAAACTATTCCAATTTATACGGGAACAATTCCTGCAGGAACTTATTTTCAGTCGCAATTTGCTATTGACTATTCAGTAATAGGCGATGATTTACAAAAGATATTAAATCTTTTAGAATATGAAGACACTGCCGTTCTAAAAATGAGTGTTACTAACGAGTGTGGTAGCGTTGTTAATGTAGAATGGAATATCATTAAGGTTGAAGATGACGAGGAAGAAGAGGATGGTCCTGTAATAAGTAGTATTAAAGGAAATGCTATCGGCGATTTTTCATTAACTCCTAATCCTACAACTGGTATAATCAATGTGGCATATAATTCAAATACAGAGATGGAAGTTTCTTTGCAATTATGCAACACAGCAGGAAGCACTATTTTCACATTACACGAAGGAATGGCAAATATTGGTGAAAATAAATTTGAATTTGATTTAGCAAAACTCAATCTTGCTGCAGGCACTTACACCTTAAAGATTGCAAATAAAAAAGGTTTTATAACCAAACAATTTGTATTTGTTAGGTAGTAGTGTTTTACCCTAAATCCGTAAGGGCGAACATTGTTCGCCCTTTTTTTATTATTTTAAATTGCTTTTTTTCATAAAAAATCCTTATTTTTGTATAAAAAAGTAAAGCGAATATTATGATAAAGTTTGGAACTGATGGATGGCGTGCGGAAATTGCACGCGACTTTACATTCGAAAATATAAGATATGTTGCATTAGCAACTGCTAAATATATCTTGCAAATAGCAGAAATTAAGCAAAAAAATAAACCACCCTCTAAAGCAAAAAGAACACGTCCTATACTCCCGTCTTGTGTTGTAGGTTATGATACGCGTTTTCTATCAAAAGAATTTGCCTATGAAGTAGCAATGGTGATTGCAAGCCAAGGTGTTGTTGTGCATCTTACAGATGATTTTGCTTCTACGCCGCAAGTATCTTTTAATACTAAACAAAAAGGAGCAAACCTTGGAATAGTAATTACTGCAAGCCATAACCCTGCTCAATATAATGGTTTCAAAATAAAAGGAACATTCGGCGGACCTGCTACTCCCGAACAAATAGAGGCAGTAGAACAAGAACTAAAAAAAATTGTTGCTAAACCACCAAATCTAAAATTGCTTCCTTTTGATGATTATGTAGAACAAAAAATGATTAAGTTTTTTGAACATAGAGAACCATATATTCGCACTATAAAAAAGAAAATTGATGTTGATGCTATTAGCGATGCAAATCATAAAATTGTATTTGATATGATGTATGGTGCAGGTATGAAAAGTGTAGAGCCACTGCAACTTAATGCTACATTTATTCATAATGAAATAAATCCACTTTTTGGAAATTTAGGACATCCTGAACCTATTGCAGAAAATCTTACAGAACTATCTCATATTGTTAAAACAGGTAATTATGATGTCGGTTTTGCTTTTGATGGTGATGCTGATAGATTAGGGGCTGTAGATCATTTAGGAAACTTTGTTGATTCGCAGAAAATTTTTATGATACTTCTAAAATATTTCGTTGAGGTTAAAAAGAAACGTGGTGCTGTTGTTAAAACCGTTTCGCTTACTTCTATGGTAGATAAGTATTGTGAAATGAAAAAATTAGATTTGATTGAAACTCCTGTCGGATTTAAATATATTGCTGAAAATATGAACAAAACTTCTGTTCTTATTGGCGGCGAAGAATCAGGCGGACTTGCTACAAATCTGCATATTCCTGAACGTGATGGAATATTTAATGCTATGTTGTTATTAGAGGTTATGACTGTAAGAAACAAATCTTTGTCCGAACTATGTAATGAATTAGATAAAGAATTCGGTGCTTATCGCTTTATGCGAAGAGATAAAATTGTGTCTCAAAAGGTTAAAGATGCTATATTAAATGCCGCACAAAAAGGAATCACTAAAATAGGTAAAGATGATATTATTAAAACTAATACTAAAGATGGCTATAAGTTTTATGTAAATAATGGTTGGGTTCTTATTAGAGCATCGGGAACAGAACCACTTATTAGATTTTATGCTGAATCAGATAGTATTGGTCGCGTTGCAGAATTGATAAATGAAGCAGAAAAGTTAGGGAAAATGTAAAATTAAATTATTAGAACCTATAAAATGTTATGCTGAATTAATACGGCATAACATTTTTTATATTTAATTACGAGATTCCGAAACAAGTTCAGAATGACAGATTTTTGTTCAGGTTTTTCTAATTATTTTTAGAAATTTCTAATTAGTAAACAGGTTTTTCTAATTTATTTTAGAAATTTCTAATTAGTGACAGGTTTTTCTAATTATTTTTAGAAATTTCTAATTAGTAAACAGGTTTTTCTAATTATTTTTAGAAATTTCTAATTTATTTTTGCTTGGTTATATAATGTTTAGTTATATTTAGCACGGGGATGAATCCCCGTGTTAATTACGAGCAAAATCAAGTAAAATATGAGTAAATCCGAGTAAAAATTAGTAAAATTATGTAAAATATGAGTAAATCCGAGTAAAATCGGCGAACCGCCGAAGGTAATTTGTTAGCAATAATTAGCATTCGGAATAACAAATTTTAATAGGTTACTCATTACATAAACTAATTTTTCTTATATTTGTGAAAATTAGAGATATTTGTATGATAAAATATAAACAAATAACACAAATAGAACCATATATTTTAGAAAAAAATATAGACCAATGGTTAGATGAAGATAAAGCCGAAATAGATATGACTACTCGCTATTGCGTCCCTAATAAATCTATATGCAACGCTATTATTGAAGCAGAAAATGAATGCGTTTTTGTAGGAGAACAAGTAATTAATTATATATTTAAAAAGTGTAAAATAAATATAAAAGTTAAAGATGGCGATATTGTGAAAAAAAACGAAATTATTGCTGAAATAAACGGCAAATCCAAATATATTTTGTCTCGCGAAAGAGTTATGTTAAATATAATTCAGCGTCTATCGGGGATTGCAACCACTACCAAACAATATGTAGATATTGCCAAACCATATAATGTTCAGATTTTAGATACAAGGAAAACTACGCCCGGCATGAGACATTTTGAAAAATATGCCGTGTATGCAGGAGGTGGAACGAACCACCGATTTGATTTGGCGTCTGCTATTTTAATTAAAGATAATCACATCGTGGCGGGCGGAAGTATTGAAAATGTAATTAAAAACGTCAATGAAAAAAATAAATATAACCTCCAAATTGAATTAGAAATCGATAATATAGAACAATTAAAAAATGCACTTAAACTCGGAGTTAAAGGGTTTTTATTGGATAATATGCCGCCTGATGAAATCAAAAAATGCGTAGAGTTAATTCGCAATAGCAATGATGATGGCGAAGATATATTTATTGAAGCATCGGGCGGAATTACATTAGAAAACTTGCCTAAATATCTTACTACGGGCATAAATGCTATTTCTATTGGTGCTTTAACACATCGGATTGTATCGGCAGATATACATTTGAATTTTACGCATAGCACACTCGTTTCAGCATCTACATAAAATTAGGGGATGCTGAAATGAATTCAGCATGACAGAAGCAAAATATCCGTCATGCTGAACTTGTTTCAGCATCTACATAAAAGCATAATATTTCTTAAATGTTTTTCATTATTTTTGTAAAAAATAATATAAAAAAATATGAACCTACAACGACTATTTGCAAGAAAAGATATAAAAAAACTTATAGAAGAAGCAGGAACAGGGAATACTCTTAAACGAACCCTTACAACAACTAATCTCGTAGCACTTGGAATCGGTGCTATAGTTGGAACAGGGATCTTCGTAATTACAGGACAAGCAGCAGCCGAATATGCAGGACCAGCATTAACTATTTCATTTGTTATATCAGCACTTGCGTGTGTATTTGCAGGGTTATGTTATGCTGAACTTGCAGCAATGATACCCGTATCGGGAAGCGTATATTCTTATTCATATGCTACTATTGGCGAATTTATTGCGTGGTTTATAGGATGGGATTTGATATTAGAATATATGTTTGCTTGTTCTACGGTTGCTGTTGGATGGTCTGGATATATGAATAATTTATTAGCAAGTATTGGATTTATTATTCCACCACATTTAGCACAATCTACATTAGAACATACAAAAGATGGATGGTTCTTTACAGGAAGTATTATTAACTTTCCTGCAATGTTTATAATTGCAATTCTAACTACTTTTCATTTATTAGGAACTAAAAACTCCGCTAAACTTAATAACATTATGGTTGTTGTTAAAGTCGCTGTTGTATTACTATTTATCGGTTTCGGATTATCTTATATAGATACAACAAATTGGATTCCTTATATACCTGAAAATACAGGCGAGTTCGGACATTTCGGTTGGAGCGGTATTTTTAGAGGTGCTGCCGTTGTATTCTTTGCTTATATCGGATTTGATGCACTATCAACAACAGCACAAGAAGCAATTAATCCACAAAAAACAATGCCACGAGGAATACTAATATCTCTTGCTATTTGTGTAGTTCTATATATAGCCGTAACAGCAATAATGACAGGTATAGTCCCATATTACGAACTCGGTGTTGATGCTCCCGTTGCATTAGCAATAGATAGAACAGACGGAGCATTAAGTTGGATAAGTCCGCTAATAAAACTCGGCGCAATAGTAGGAATGACATCAGTGCTATTAGTAATGTTATTAGGGCAAGCAAGAATATATTATGCAATATCACGAGATCACTTATTACCTTCTTTTCTTTGCAAAGTAACAAAAAAAGGTGTTCCACGAAATGCACAAATTATTGCAGGAGTTATATCAGGTTTAGTCGCAGGAATATTCCCTTTGCACTCATTAGCAGAAATGGTATCAGTCGGAACATTACTTGCGTTTGCTATAGTATGTTTTGCTATTATATTTTTACGAAAAGCACAACCCGATTTACAGCGTCCTTTTAAAGTTCCATTAGTTCCTTTTATTCCGATTATGGGAGCAACTATTTGTTTAATACAAATAGCAGCGCTGCCAATGACAACAATACTACGATTAGTAGGTTGGGCAGCAATAGGTATAATTATCTATTTTATATACGGAATAAAAAATAGCAAATTAAATAAAATATAAAAAGAAAATAATACTCTTCGCCATTGCGAGCAAGTTTTAACACGGGGATTCATCCCCGTGCTGAAAAAAATGGGGATGCTGAAACGAGTTCAGTATGACAGAAGATGGAATATGTGAGTTTTTATTCATAGATGTTGTATTTAATTAACTTTTTTTAGTTGAATTTTAAATGTAGTGCCTTTTTGGTCAGAGTATATAGAAATCTTTCCTTTGTGTCCAATAATTATATTTTGAGCAATCTTATATAAAAGATGTGATTTAATTTTTTGATTAGATAGGTCAAGATTAGCAATAATGCTTCCTTCAAATTCATTTTCTTCAAAACCAACTCCGTCATTAGAAACAATAATATTTATTATTTCAGCATCTAATTTTTGAGTAGTATTGTCATTTTTGAAAATATTAATGTTAATAGTGCCTCCATTTTGCATAGAGTAAATAGAACTTGAAATAAAATTATAAATAGCAAAAATAATTTGTATTTTGAAACAATTAATAAGAATATTTTTGTCTATATTTTCTTTTATATTAGTTAATAAAGTGATGCCGTGTTTGTTTAGAATCGGGTTGGCTATTGAAATTGTTTCTTCTATAATATCAAAAACATTATAATTTTGAGGCGAATTATTAATTTCGTTAGATAATTCTTGTATTTTATTTTGGATATTAGTTATAGAGTTAAATTGTTCTTCTATAATACTTATTCTTCTTTTATTATCGCCGATGTTTTTTTGAATTAGTTCTAAATTTGTTTTAATTATTTTTTGTGGAATATCTAAACCATTATTTAGTGCAACCAACAATTCACTAATAGCAATTTGATTAGACGCTAAAATAGTTTGCTGTTTCAATAAATTATATTTTTTCTTGCTATTATTTTTATCTGTAATAGATTGGCAAGTATTAATAAGTGCAAAAGAATGTTTGGCAATAAGATGTATATTATTTATGTTAGAAGTATCTATATTAGCAGTATTTAATGGGCTATTAGCAATAAAATAAGCACTAATTTTATTCATCAAAATAATAGGAATAATAATAATGGATTTAATTTTTTCTATATTATCATCTATATTAGGAATAATTTTTATTTGGTTTGTATTAACAGCAAAATCAAGTAATCCTCTTTCTTCAAGTTCATTATAAATATTTTCTAAAGTAACCGAAGAACTTATATTATCTAATTTACTTATTTTATTTTCATCTACTAAAAATAAATCCATTTCAACAATTTGCCATTCTTGTGCTAATACTTTATACAAATTATCAAAAATACATTCTATAGAACTATCTTTAGAAAACTCATTTATTAAATCATTATTAATATATTCTTTCATATTATAATTATCGGCTATTTTTGTATATTTTTTATTGTTAAAAAATATATTTTGCTATTCCGTATTTAAATATTTATTATTTTTGTATAAATATGGATATGAAATTATTAAATATTAAAGAAGCAAGTGTATGGGCTACAAATTGGACGGAGAAAAATATAACTCCGTCTAATATCTCTTATCTTATACAATATGGGCGTATAAAAAAGTTCGGTAATAATGGCACTACGCAAGTTTCAGAAGCAGATTTAATAGAGTATTATGGAGAATATAGCGTTTGTAGAGAAGCGTTTTTTAAAGAAAAATTAGGTGAAAATTTAAATTGGGCATTGTCTTTTGAGCAGTATAAAGAAGCAGAAACAACAAAACATATTCATCGTTTGCATCCGTATAAGGGTAAGTTTATTCCGCAATTAGTAGAATATTTTTTAGATAATCATACTGATAATTTTAAAACGCAAACTTATTTTAAGTCAGGTGATATTGTTTTAGATCCATTTTCAGGGAGCGGAACAACGATGGTGCAAGCGTGTGAATTAGGTATGAATGCAATAGGAGTTGATGTTTCGGCGTTTAATACTTTGATTGCAAATTGCAAAATTGCTCGCTATGATATTGCAGATGTTTTAGATGAAATAAAACATATTACTTTAAGTTTAGAAAAATTTGTTAATGATTTTAATGTTATTGATTTTGAATATAAACTTTTACAAGAATTAAACACATTTAATAGTAAATACTTCACTGTTCCTGATTATAAATTTAATGTTAGAAAAGGCAAAATTGATGAAAAAGAATATGGATTAGAAAAAGAAAATCAATTTTTGCCAACTTATGAAAAACTAATAGCGAAATACAACATAAAATTAAAACAAGAAAAAAACGAAACATTTTTAGATAAGTGGTATTCGCAACATATTAGAAATGAAATTGACTTTGTTTTTGAAAAAATAAAAAATATACAAAACACTAATACAAAAAAAATAATTAGTATAATTTTAAGTAGAACAATTCGTAGTTGTAGAAGCACAACACACGCTGATTTAGGAACACTTTTAGAGCCAATTACTACCACTTATTATTGCAAAAAACACGGAAAATTATGTAAGCCATTGTTCTCTATTTTGAAATGGTGGAAAACTTATTCTAAAGATACAATTAAAAGATTGCAACAATTTGACAAATTAAGAACAAATACATTTCAACTTTGTTTGACAGGAGATAGCAGGAATATTGATATTTTAGAGCAAGTAAAAAAGAAAAATGCTGTGTTCGGAAGGTTATTAGAAGAACAAAAAATAAAAGGAATTTTTTCTTCGCCGCCTTATGTTGGCTTGATTGATTATCACGAACAACACGCTTACGCCTACGATTTATTTGGTTTTGAAAGAAATGATGAGTTAGAAATTGGTCCGCTTTTTAGAGGACAAAAAAAAGATGCACAGCAAAGTTATATACAAGGAATTTCTGATGTGCTAAATAATTGCAAGCGTTTTTTAGTAGATGATTATGATATATTTCTTGTAGCAAACGATAAAAATAATATGTATCCAACTATTGCAGAAAATACAGGAATGCAAATTATAAATCAATTTCATCGTCCCGTATTAAACAGAACAGAAAAAGATAAAACCGCATATTCAGAAACAATATTTCATTTGAAAAAGAAGTAATTATGGCATTAACAAAAGAACAAAAACAAGATATACAAGAAGTAATTAAAACTTGTTTAAGAAATAAATTCAAAAATTATAACCCTGAAAGCAATAATATGCCTTTTCATTTTCGTTTGCTTGGGCGAGATAGGATGGCTTTATATTCGTTTATTCAATCGTTAAATACAACTTTTGGCACGTCCATTTTTGAACCTGTTGCTGTTGCTTTGGCTAAAAATAATTTTGTAAAAGTAGCATCACAATATATTGTAGGTGATACAATTTTTGAAAATTGTCAACAAAGTATTCAACATATTATAAATCAACTCACTGTTGGTGCTACTCCCGATAAAAATAAAGAAATTGAAATATTAAAGAAATCATTAAAAGGAAATAAAAATCAAATAAAAACTATTAAAGTTGATTTATTTGTTGAAAATAAAAAAGGAGAAATGTTTCTATTTGATTTAAAAACTGCTAAACCAAATATTAGTAATTTTAAAGATTTTAAGCGGACATTATTAGAATGGGCTGGTATTGCTTTAACGCAAGATAGCAACAAAAATATAAATACTTTGGTTGCTATACCTTACAATCCATATCATCCAGAACCTTATGCTCGTTGGACGATGAAAGGAATGCTTGATTTAGAAAAAGAATTAAAAGTTGCTGAAGAGTTTTGGGATTTTCTTGGTGGCGAAGGGGCATATCAGGAATTACTTGACTGCTTTGAAAAAGCAGGCATAGAATTAAGAACCGAAATAGATAATTATTTTAATAAATTTAATTACTAAATTACATAAAATAATACTAAAATAAAAAGAGAATAACTATGATTTTATCATTAAGAAATATAAATAAAAAATTAACACAAAATAAATATATAAAGTATTCTATTATTTTAATACTGATATCCATTTTAAACTTTTCATTTATCAATTTTTTTTCTATATTCAATGTTACGCCTGATATATTTTTAATTTTTGTTGTCTGGGCGGCTATAAAAGAAGGAAGGTTGTTTGGTATTTTAGCAGGATTTGTTATCGGTTTATATTTAGATTTTATTAGCGGCGATATAATGGGGACAAATGCTTTAACTAAAACTATTTCGGGATTTATTGCTGCTGGTTTTCATAAAAAAGATGCAACCAGACAGATTGTTAATGAATGGAAATTTGTTTTTGTGGTATTTATTTGTGCAGTAGTGCATAACTTAATATACTCATTGTTTTTTATAGAAATAAGTAGACATAATTATATGTTATCTTATTTACGATTTGGTTTTGCATCGTCATTTTACACTGCTTTTTTATCTATTTTTGTTTATTTATATCAATTACGTCCGAAATCAAAATACTATTCTTAACATATAAATTAAAATTACTCATTCCGAACTCGTTTCGGAATCTCCTAGCAAAATTAGTAGATGCTGAAATAAATTCAGCATAACATTATAAAAAAACAGCAAAGCCGGATCCCTGCTGTTTTAAATCGCTAAAACTTTTTGTTCTAAAGTAAAAATACATTTTTTTATAGGTTTCATATTTCATAAAATATTACTTCTTATTTACTATCAAGTCGGTAAATAGGTCAATTATTTCGGCTTGTGTTTTAGTTCCGATGTCGCCTTTTGTATGTTCGCGGACGGATAAAGTATTATTATCCATTTCTTTTTGACCTATAATTAGTGCAAACGGAATTTTCTTTTGTTCTGATTCTGCGATTTTTCTATTTATTTTTTCATTGCGGGTATCTACATAAGTTCTAAAACCGAGTGCATCAAGTTTTTCATAAATAGCATTAGCATAATCGTGCTGATTACTACCAATAGGCAGAATACTAACCTGTATAGGTGCAAGCCAAAACGGAAAATTCCCCGCATAATGTTCTATCAAAATTGCCATAAATCGTTCCATAGAACCAAGCGGCGCCCTATGTATAATAACGGGACGATGTGCTGAATTATCAGAACCAATATATTCTAATTGAAAGCGTTCGGGCATAACATAATCAACTTGAACGGTGCCAAGTTGCCACTTACGACCAATTGCATCTTTAATTATAAAATCAATTTTTGGTCCATAAAATGCGGCTTCACCTTCGGCGATTACAAAATTAAGACCAAGTTCTTCGGCTGCTTCGGTAATTTCTTTTTGTGCTTTATTCCAAAGCGTAATATCGCCGCCGTATTTATCTTTTTCATTGTCGCGGAATGAAAGACGGGTCTGAATTGCATCTGCCATACCGAATGTTTTGAATAAATAGTGAATTATTTCCACAACACTTTTTATTTCATCTTTAAGTTGTTCGACTGTGCAATAAATATGTGCATCGTCTTGCGTAAAACCGCGAACCCTTATCATTCCTGACAACTCGCCTGATTGCTCATAACGATATACAGTTCCATTTTCAAATAATCTTAATGGCAAGTCCTTATATGAGTGCGGACTATTTAGATATATTTGATGATGATGCGGACAATTCATCGGCTTCAATAAATATTCTTCATCATCTATTACTATTGGTGGATATTGCGAATCTGCATAATAAGGATAATGCCCCGATGTTTTATACAAATTAAGATTGCCAAGATGCGGAGTTATTACTTCTTTATAACCTCTTTTTATATGCTCTTTGCGAATAAAATCTTCTATAATTCTTCGAATGATTGTGCCATTTGGAAGCCAAGTTGGCAATCCACCACCAACATTCGGCGTAAGCATAAATAATTCCAATTCCTTTCCTAATTTTCTATGGTCTCTTTTTTCTGCTTCTTCTCGCATTTGTATATAATCATCAAGCATTTTCTTTTTAGGAAACGAAATTCCATAAATACGCGTCATCATTTTTCTGTTCGAATCGCCACGCCAATACGCCCCCGCAATAGAAAGCAATTTAACCGCTTTTATTAAACTTGTATTTGGAAGATGCGCCCCACGACACAAATCCGTAAAACTTCCATGCTTATAAAACGATATTTGCTGCCCTTGAAAACCTTCTAATAATTCTGTTTTATATTCATCTTTTACTTCATCACGCCAATGTTTTATAGCATCTTCCCATTCCACTTCTTCACGAACATAATCAGAATTAGTTTTAGTTAATTCTAACATTTTGTTTTCAATTTTAACCAAATCATCGGGCGTAATTTTTATATCATCGGGCAAATCCACATCATAATAAAAACCATTTTCTATTGCAGGACCTATTCCAAATTTAATTCCAGGATAAAGTTGTTGCAATGCTTCTGCCATAAGATGTGCTGATGAATGCCAATATATTTGCTTTCCTTCTTCATTATCGAAGGTTAAAATTCGCAAATTACAATCTGCATTAATTGGACGATTTAAATCATATCCTTCGCCATTTACTAAAACTCCGACTGCATTTCTTGCAAGTCCTTCGGATATTGATTTTGCAATATCTAATCCTGTGCTATTATCAGGATATTCTTTTATATTACCATCGGGGAAAGTTATTTTCATTTTACTTATTAAATTATTAAAAGCAAAAATAAGTATTTTTTGTTAGAATATTGCTAAAAAAAGAGCATTATAATGCATTAAAACAATAATACACCGAAGTAAATTCAGCAGGACAGGTTTAAATGTTTGTCATTACGCATAATAGCAAAATCATTTGATTTAATAAGTAAATATAAAAAAATGTTTATATTTATACAATTTTTCAATAATTACAGTAAAATACTATGGAAAGAATTTGGTCTCCATGGCGTTCTAAATATATAAAAACGCTTAATAATAAAGAACATAAAAACGAATGTTTTGTATGTAATGCTATAAATTCAAAAAATAAAGACAAAGAGTTTCTTATCGTTACAAGACGTAAAAAATGTATAGTTATTATGAATAAATACCCCTATAATAGCGGGCATACACTTGTTTGTCCTTTAAAACATATTTCAAAATTCGAAGAGTTTGAAACAGACGAACTACTAAGCATTATGACTACATCACAAGAAATTATTGTCGTAATGAAAGAATTATTTAATCCACATGGCTTCAATTTTGGTCTGAATGTTGGACAATCTGCGGGTGCAGGATTGCCAGGTCACCTCCATTTTCACATAGTTCCACGTTGGAACGGCGATGCTAATTTTACAGCAACTATTGCTGAAACGAAGTTCTTTCCTGATGCATTAGAGGATACTCGAAAAAAAATATCTAATATGTTGAACAATTAAAAGTAATACTGGCTGTTCTTTACTTTATACCTGCATAGTTGGATACAATTTAGTAACATAGTGTTTAGTTTTTTATGTATTTATTATGGGATACAGAACGAGTTCAGCAGGACATTTTAGAGTTGCCATATATTAAAGCGTAATATTTCTAACATAATGCTTGCCGGGGAGTTGGCGGACTAATTCTTCGAATTCCATATCTATGAGTTGGACTAATAATTCTGAAATATCTAATCCTGTAAGACCTATAAGTGTATCTATATGTATAGGTTCGTTGGAAAGATTATTATATATTTTTTCTTCGGCAGGATTGCTGAAAGTAATATTTTGTTCAAATGTGTTTTTATTTTGGTTGTCTACAACGGATTTATCATCTATTTCAAGGATTCCCATATCTTCTAACATAGTTTTAGGACTAATAGCAATAATTGCTTTGTGCCTTCTAATTAGGTTATTTGTGCCTAAACTTTTTTCAGAAGTAATATTTCCTGGTATCACAAAAACATCTCTACTGTGCATATCGGCAAACTTTGCAGTATTCATCGCACCACCTTTATATGCCGATTCTACGACTAATGTTGCTTTAGAAATGCCACTAATAATTCTATTTCTATGCAAAAAATATCCTTGCATAGCAGGAGTTCCGAACTTATATTCAGTAATAACTGCACCGCCTGATGTTACAATATCATTAGCAGTTTGGTTTGCTACCTGCGAACTTATTTTATCTAATCCGCTTGCAATTAAAGCATAAGTTATTCCGTTATTTTTTATTGCTGTTCCGTGGGCGATAGAATCAATTCCATTAGCCATACCGCTTGTAATTAATATATTTTGTTTAACAAACTCGGATACAAATTGTTCGGTGACCATTTTGCCGTAGTATGTACATTTTCTTGTTCCTACTACCGAGATAGATATAGCATCGGCGGGCTGTAAGTCGCCCCAAATATAAAGGACAATCGGCGGATAATCTATTTGTTTCAGCAATGATGGATAAGCATCATTCCAAACAGTTATTATTTTATAATCATTTTTTTCTGCAAATTCTATTTGTTCTTCTGATTTTTGTATTACACTTATGCCATTTTTATCTTTACTTTCATTCTCAAAAAAATCTCCTTGCCGTAAATTAAAAGCATTTTTAGAAAAATCATCAAAAGATACATACTTATTTATTATCCGTGTGCATTCATTATAAGTCAATCCTTTAACAAATGTTAACGAAATAATAGATGCCAAATCCCAACCGTTAGGTATATTTTCCACTATTGCAACCCTCTATCTGATTTGTGAATTAATTTTTTATCTTCAAATATACCTTTTATTTTTTCTAACATACCATTAACAAACGCAGTTGATTTTTCGGTAGAATAATTTTTTGCCAACTCTAATGCTTCATTTATACTCACTTTTACTGGCACATCAGGTATAAACAAAAATTCTGACATAGCAATCATCATAATTATTCTATCAGTTGTTGCAATTCTGTTGAAATCCCAATTGTCTGCTGTTTGCCTAATATATTCAACAAATGAGTTATAATTTTTAATAGTAGCATTTATTATTAACATAGCAAATTCTTGGTCTTGCTGTCGCCAAGAAATTAAAGAATCTAAGTTTGCATCTGCTAATCTTTCTTCATCTACTACTACTTTATTATCGCTTAATTTATCGTTCTTATTAGCATCTTCATATTCGTTTTCAACGTTAAAAGAACGATTAAAGATATGGTCTATTAAAAAATCAATAGATATATCTGATACGAAATGAGCCATCAGTATTTGCAAAACTTTTTCTCTTACTAATCTGCGAGTTCCTTTGACTATTTTTTTAGTATTTAGTGCAAAACCTATTTTTTTTTCTTCAGTAATTTGTTTGGTATCCATATATAAATAACATATAAAAGATTACAAAAATACAAAAAAATATTGTAAAAATTATTATTTTTGCATATATATATTAAAATAAAAATTATGGCATATAATATTGGTATAATTGGAACGGGCTATGTAGGGCTTGTTACAGGGAATTGCTTCGCTTCCGTAGGCAATAATGTTTGGTGTATTGATATAGACCAAGAAAAAGTTAATAAATTGCAAAAATCTATCTGCACAATTTATGAACCCGGATTAGATAAATTACTCACTTCTAATAACGCAAATGGCAATATAAATTTTACCACTGATCTTGAAGAATGTGTTAAAAATTGCAATATAATATTTTTATGTTTGCCTACTCCTCCCGGCGAAGATGGTTCTGCTGACCTTCATTATGTATTGCAGATGGCAGATTCATTGGGACAGTTAATTAAAAAATTAGATAGCAATAACAAAACAAATAGCAAAAAAATAATAATAAATAAAAGCACTGTTCCCGTAGGCACTGCCGATAAAACAACAGAAATATTGCTAAAATATCTGCCAAAAGATAGATTTGCAGTTGTAAGCAATCCTGAATTTTTGCGAGAAGGAGTAGCAGTAGAAGATGCACTTAAGCCCGATAGAATAGTTATTGGCACCGATGATAACGAGATTGTTGCGATATTTAACGACCTATATGCACCTTATGTTCGCAATGGTAATCCAATTATATTTATGGATACTAAAAGTGCTGAAGTCACTAAATATGCTGCGAATTCATTTCTTGCTACAAAGATTTCATTTATGAACGATTTATCGGCGTATTGCGAAGTAGTAGGAGCAGATATAGAAAAAATTAGAATCGGGATAGGAACTGATTCGCGTATAGGAAATAAATTTTTGTATCCTGGAATTGGATATGGTGGTTCTTGTTTTCCGAAAGATGTCCAAGCACTATCTTTTTCTGCAAACAGCGTGGGTTCTCCATTAAGTATTGTTGATGCTACCCAACGTGTAAATTATGAACAAATAAATAGATTTTTTGCTCGTATAGAAAAACGATTTAATCATTTAAAAGGACTAAAATTTGCTATTTGGGGACTTGCATTTAAGCCGAATACTGACGATATTCGCGAAGCCCCTTCACATAAATTAATTAACTTTTTACTTAATAAAGGAGCATCCGTATCCGCATTTGACGAAGAAGCAACCGAAACTACAAAAATAGTATTCGGCGACAAAATACATTATGCCGAAAAAATGTATGACACTTTAGACAATGCAGATGCACTGATAATATGCACGGAATGGATAAGTTTTAGGAATCCTAATTTTGATTTAATTAACGAAAAATTAAACAACAAAATTATTTTTGATGGCAGAAATTTATATAATTTATCTGATATGGAGAAACTTTGTTTTGAATACCATTCCATCGGCAGAAAAACAATCATTAACCACTAAAAATAATATATTACGTGTTTTGTTATGCCAAATTTATTTTGGATAAAGATGTAGAAATGTTATAACATTAAAATAAACAACACTATATAACATTTTCTAAATGTGTAATATCAGGTAAATTAGTTATCATATCTATGGCTATAAAATCTATTCTGCATTCTTGGTTTGTGATATTATGTTTTAGCATATAGCCATTAGCAGCAAAACGAATACTGCGTTTTTTCTTTTCAGTAATAGATAAAAGTGGATGTCCGAAATTATGATTAGTTCTTGTTTTTACTTCAATAAAAACAAGAACATTGTTTTTATCGGTAGCAATTATATCTATCTCACCTTCTTTTCCAAAATGGAAGTTCTTTTCAATAATGCTATATCCTTTATCTATCAGATACTTTTCAGCAATACTTTCTCCTTTATTTCCGACATTTTTATTATGTGTATTCATTACATTTTAACGACTTTTTGTATTGATTTTGCTTTGTGGTTATGTAGTTTTATAAAGTAAGTGCCTGTAGTAAGTTTAGATAAATCTATTTGTTTTTCTGTATCTATTGATGATAAATAAACTAACCTTCCTGTTTCGTCATAAACATTTATAATATAAGGCATTTCTGTTGTATTTTCTACTTGTATATTCGCATTTCCGTTTGTTATTGGATTAGGAAAAATGTTAAATACGAAATCTTGTTCATCGTCTTCTATACCTAATGTTAGATGCTTCATTATTTCGTGTGCATTAATTTTGCCCCATCCCCAGATAGTAGATTTATTTTCTTTAGCATTTCCTGTATATTCGTCATTAATTGCTGTGATTCGCAATATATCTTTAATTTCAGAATGCGTAAGTTTTGGATTTACTTCGAGCATAAGTGCAACAATTCCTGTTACCATTGGCGAAGACATAGATGTTCCTTGTGCGGCAATAAATTCGTATGTAGCGTTAGGAGTTTTGTCTGTAACATATAAATCCTTATAAGCATTAGAGATACCTACAAAACTATGAAGTGCAGAATACAATATACTGCCAGGTGCTGTAATATCAGGTTTAATTCTTCCGTCAGTTAATGGACCTTTAGAACTGAAATTTGCAATGTTATTAATAGTTTGCGAAGTTGGAGTTTTGTTGCCTGCAAATGGAACTATTGTATCTCGTGTAACATAAGCACCAACAGATATTACTTCCTCTTCTGTTCCCGGTGAACTAATTGTATAATTTGCATCGGGTTCAATTCCTTGAGTTTTAACTATAAAAGGATGACCATGCGGAGATGATTGATTCCAACAATGTATTATACCTGAATCTGAAAATATTCTAACAGACATATATGCATCCGCATTCTCTATACCAGATACATAAATGGGGATTATTCTACCGACAATTAAAGGTTTTTTATTTGTTATATATGGCTCCAAATAAGATTCATAAGCCCACACGTGAACATAAAACCTTCTTGCAGGATTATTAAAAGAAGATATCATTGTATCTAATAATAATCCCGAAGAACCTACGGTAGATATAGTAAAAGAATCTGTTAATATCTCAAAATCTTTATCTAAAATTTTAGTTGTTATAGAAAACTCTTTGTCTATTTCGCCCATCGCATAAAAATAAGCGTAACCCCACTCTAATGTAGATAAAAGGCATTCTACAGATTTAATTGTGTTAGAAAAATTATTTTCAAGATGTGCTTTTGTATTTCCTACATTTCCTGCTGAAGCAACTAATATTCTGCCTTCAGGATTTTCATTAACCATTTCTTTTATCATTATTCCTGCAGAATGTGTACCGTCATTAGGGTATCCTATTGTTCCAAAACTCATATTAATAACTATAGGTTTGCCAACAGAGTCCGCATAACTGAATAAATAATCAATACCTTCAATATAAGTAGGGCTGTCGTACTTACTAGTTGCATAACTATGTATACCTAATTCAACGATAGCAATATCTGACTTTGTTGCTATTCCCGAATGTGTATACTTTTGTCCTTCAACTTTTGAACCCGCTGCAATAGCAAGAACATGTGTCCCATGATACTCAGTATTTGAACTATAATCTGAAATAAATTTAATGTCAAAGTCATGAAGGTCAGTTAAAAGGAAACCAACATCAGAATTTTTAGGTGGCGGAAAAAATTCCAACAAGATATCATCATCAATATATGCATAAGGCACCCAAGCCCGCTTAATGCGTCCCTTTCCGTTTTCATCTGAAAACATTGGATGAGTAAAATCAAAACCATAATCTAAAACGCCAACAATTACACCTTCACCAAAATAAGAACGCTCAAGGTCTATACCTTGATGAACCTTATCTACATTAGAAGATTGCAATGCCTTATCTAAAAGTGGCTGTGGCTGTTTTGCAATCTCAATAAGTTCTACAAAATTAAAAGCAGATAATTGCTCTATTTTATCTATCGGAACAGACAGCAAAGCAACGCTTTTAGTTTTTACTAACTCTTTGCAACCAAGATTTTCAACTTGCAATTTGGAATAATTTTCGTTTACTTTTATATAAAGTTTAGTATATTCAATTCCATTTTTGGATTGCAAAAAGTAATCTTTTGATTTGATTTTATTATTTAAGATACTTTTATTTTCGTGCATTTTTAGGAACACATAAGTATCTGCGGTCAGTTTATTATTATAGTTTTCTGCGAACACATTGGCAGAAATCCAAACTGATAAAATTAAGATAATAAATATATTTTTCATAACACGTTAATTATTTATTTTACAAATATAAAGAAAAGATTTTAATTATCAACCTTTAGGTAAAATTATACAAAAATAACAAATGTGACAATTTTTCTAAATATATTTTTTAATAAAATATGTGGATTAATTCCTACTAAAATAGAAAACAGGTCTCCATTAATAATAGTATTCGTCAGGCAACTCAATTAAATTGAATAAGAAATTCAATCCTAATTGAATAGAAGCAGGGCGAGGATTATAGTAATTTGTAATTATTTGATTCCCTAACGCCGGAACTACATTCTTTAACGGATCGTTATTAACAAAATCAGTATATACACCATTTAGCGCATAACTTGCATTGAAAAATATATTTAATCTTCCAACCTTATCGTAATACAACGGATGCGTATAACCTGCTTTAAACTCTATTAAGTTCTGCAACTTATCTGTATTTATATTAATTCCTATCCAATCGGCAGAAACAGGGAATCCAACAGAAAAACCAAGTTTAATACCGCAATGACTAAAAGTCGGACTAATAGTTATATAACTAAAACGCATTCTATCTTGCGTTAAATAATTTTTTGTATCAGCATCGTAGTTATATTTCATCAGAAAACTATTGGTATTATATCCAATATCAAGATACAAACCCAAATTATATTCAAAATCTAAAGGAATATAAGTTGTAATTCCAACATCGGGAACATTGTTAAATGCGAAACCATTTTTTCGTCCTTGTGGATTAGGGAAGCCATTGATTGCACATTTATAGCCAATAGAAAGTCCTAACTCAGGCGGAAAATATTGTTCTTCTTGGGCTGTTAGTTTAATACTTGAAATGCAAAACAGCACTAAAATTAAGGTTATTACTATTTTTTGTAGCATATTTTTATTCTTATTTTTCATTAATTATCGGATATAAAGTGTTATTTCTTTATAATGAACTTATAAAAATTGTGCCAAAAAATGCAGTTATGCTGAATATATTAAGCATAACGCAAAAATTGAAAAAACATTTTTTACATTATTTTTGTAGAATACTGCAATTTGATGCTATAAAAAGCATTATTGATGTATTTTTAATAGCGAATTTGAAATCGGTAGACACCAAATTAGAATAAATTAAAATACATATTTTAACAGGGAATTAGTTCATTAATTACATATATTATACTGTGCTTGATGCGGCATATTATAATTATGTGCTATTGTCATTGCAAGACGATTTATTGACGTGGCAAGTTGCATTAAAAAAATAATATAAAAATTGCTATCTAAATAAATAAATCGGAAATCATTATATTTGCAAATAATATCTTATAATAGTATGTTTGTTCTTAATACAGATACAATTAATGAAATAAATAATTTTTCGGTTTGGATAGATATATGTAATACATCAGGGAGTGCTATTCTTATTAATAAAAGTGCAAATTGGACATCCTTTGATGTTGTCGCTAAAATGCGAAATATAACTAAAATAAGAAAAATAGGACATTGCGGAACACTTGATCCTTTTGCTACGGGCTTGCTGATTCTATGTTTAGGAAAAGGAACAAAACAAATATCTACTTTCCAAAATCTTCCCAAACAATATAATGCAACTATTAAAATCGGTGCTACTACTAAATCAAGTGATATAGAACAACCCGAAGAAAATATTTGCGACATTTCACATATAAAAAATAATGATATTGAGGATGTTATTAATTCTTTCAATGGTATTATTATGCAAGTTCCACCGATGTTTTCTGCTAAAAAAATTAAAGGACGTAAATTATATGAACTTGCTCGTAAAAATATAGAAATAGAACTTCCTGCTGTAGAAGTTAATATTCATAGTATTGAAATTAGTAAAATTGATTTGCCTTCAATTAATGTTATAATTGATTGTTCTAAAGGGACATATATTAGAGCATTAGCAAGAGATATTGGAATTAAATTGGGAGTTGGTGGTTATCTTACGCAACTTAAACGAACCAAAATTGGCGAACATAATACTACTAATGCCTTCACTATTGATGAGTTGCAATCTATAATTTAAGAGATGCTAAAACAAGTTCAGCATAACTAATTTCTAACACAGGGATTAATCCCCGTGCTAAGTGTATATTATGCCGAACTTATTTCAGCATATCATTATTTATGTGGACGTTATTGATTGCTTTTTGTCGCTAATATTTCACCTACGGTAGAACCATAGAAACTATAAACTTTTTAAAGCAACCATATAAATTTGTGCTGTTTTTGCCGGTTTAGATTCCATAATATCTAATTGAATAGCGTATTTGGGAGTATCAAAATTCCACAATGGCATTAATATTCCCATCATTGTAGGAATTTCTTCTATTGTGCCATCGTCATCGTAATTTCCTTTTGAAGGAACAATTGATGCTGTTAAATCAAAAATATACTGCACAAATGCTAAATACTCAGCATCAAAATCTTCCGCAGTTGTTGTAAACTGAATAGAATAAGAAGGAGCAGAACTTTGTCTTTTACCTTCTTTAAACGTCCAACCTACAGGGGCAGTGATGTCAAATCCATAAACATCTTTAATTACAGTTTGCCAATTGCTTGCTGTTAGGTCTGATGTATTGTTATCACCAGTGGGATTATTTGGCTTTTCATTTTCGCTACAAGCCGTAGCAATAAACAAAACTGATAGAATTGCTATAAAGTTTTGTTTAAACAGGTTCGTTTTGCCTGAAAATTGATTTAAATAAAACATAAAATTTAATAATTTATTTTATAAAAAAATGTTCGTTTTTATAGAATGCAATAATAAGAAAAATAAATGAAAAAATTATAAAGCAACTTGTGGTTCTTCTGTTAATACGTCTTTGTTTTTAAAAACATCAGTTATTTTATTTATTATTTCTTTGAATGTATTTTGTTGTTCTTTAAGTTCAGTTTTAGTTTCAGTTTCTAATTTATCTATTCTTTTATTAGTTGTAGCAATTTGTTGGTTAGTAGCAGTAATTTTTTCTTCTACTTTTTGATTAAGATTAGTATGCTTATCTTCTAATCTATCAAATTTAGAGTTTAATTTTTCTATTTCTACTTTTACATTAGTTAATTCGGTTTTAACATCATCAATTTTATTAGATTGATTAATATGCAAAGCAATTATTACTGCAATTATACCTATGGCAATAGTGATATTAGTAGAAATTATAA
>Ga0099364_10001175_pt1 | contig 43677 bp, 19 predicted proteins | sample TergutTh196P3_FD_73070 | JGI IMG/M metagenome (GOLD analysis project Ga0099364, IMG submission 73070) | Microcerotermes parvus P3 segment gut microbial communities from Pointe-Noire, Republic of the Congo - Th196 P3 | ecosystem: Host-associated > Arthropoda: Insects > Digestive system > Gut ...
TGCTCTTCCGATCTAGGAACCTCGCAGCGGCGGGGGGGGGGTAGTGACACGGAGATTGCTTCGGGGGGAGTTTCAAGTGAGGAACCTCGCAACGACGGTATAGGTGACCTCGCAACGACGGGAGGGGGGTAGTGGCACGGAGATTGCTTCGGGGGGATAGCAAGAAGGAACCTCGCAACGACGGGAGGGGGGTAGTGGCACGGAGATTGCTTCGGGGGGATAGCAAGAAGTGACCTCGCAACGACGGTATTGGTGACCTCGCAACGACGGGGTGGGTGATAGTGACACGGAGATTGCTTCGTGAGGATAGCAGGAAGGAACCTCGCAACGACGGGAAAGTCATCAGGGCATCTCTTCATAAAGCCTCTTTAGGATATTCTACTCTTTTCCTATGCAAGCTACATAATATCGGCAATAAGGTATTTTTTATTTTTGCCAATTCTTTCAGAGTGATAGGTGCATCCATGAGCTGATCATCAGCCCAAAGAGCATTAACAGTATCATCAATAATTTTTTTAATATTAATTTCAGAAGGGTCTGGAGATGCTTTAGTAGTAGACTCGACGATATCAGCAATCATGACTATAGCAGCTTCTTTAGTTTTTGGTTTAGGACCGCTGTAATGAAAATCTTCCGGGTTGTAATCCATACCGATTTCATTTGCTTTATGGAGAAAATACTTTATTTTCCCATCACCGTGATGTTGTTGAATGATGTCGATTATCTGGTAAGGAATCTTTGATTTTCTAGCGAGATTGATTCCATATTTTAAATGTTTTTTGATAATAAGAGCGCTTTCGAGCGGGTTCAAATCATTGTGAGGATTTTTATCTTTTACATTTTCAATAAAAAATTCAGGGTTTTCCAGTTTACCAATATCATGATAATAACTCCCAACGCGTGCAATCATAGAGTTTGCACCAATAGCTTCAGCACATTCTTCAGCAAGATTGCCCACAATCAAAGAATGATAATAAGTTCCTTGCGCCTCTTTGGAAAGTCTTTTTAAAAGCGGATTGTTGTAGTCCATCAATTCGAGTAAAACACTTTTCGTAGTATGTTCCAATAATTTTTCCAATCTCGGAATAATGAGATAAGCACCAACCATACTGGCAATGGAATTAAAAAGACAGAACAAGAGATTTAGCGAAAGGGCGGCAAAACTTTCAGTTCTATATAAGGTTGTAATCAAGGTAGTGATAACCAAGCTACAAAACATATAAATAAAAATTAATAAATAATTGCTTTGTTTAGTTTGCTGAAGCACGAGTAAACAAACAATAGAAGCAATAATCAGGTTTCCAATAGGAATCATTTCCCAATGCAAAAACTGGCCAATCACCAGCACGATAAATAAGCTAAAAATGACACCATAACGGGGTCTGTAAATCATAGCCATGATGAGAATAAACATCGGCACGGGTAAAAGCATAATATTTCTAATATCAAAGACATAATAAAGAAGCGAAGAAACGAGGATAGTAGAAAAGAAAGTGCCAAATATCAATAAAAGATTTTTCTTTAATAAAAATCTTTCACCAAAAAATATTTTTGTAAAATAATAAAATAACATTAAGATCAATAAAGTATACAAAAATTGCCCAAGTGTTGAAATAACGAGCATGCCATAACTATTCAAACCCTGTCTTTCAATCATATTGTTTCTAAAGGCTTCAAGTTTTAAAATATCGAGTTCGGTGAGCCTGTCATTTCTCAAAACCACATATTCGTTGCTTTCAACACGTGTAATGACAGGGTCAATGCTCCTTCTTAAAATCTCTCTTTCGTTGTTCATAGCCTCAAGATCGATGACAACATTGGTCTCTAAAAAGACATCAATGATGTCCGACATGATTTCTCTTTGGGTAGGATTGGTGATTCTTCTAAGGATTTGTGACTTTGCTTCAGTTAAAGTTATAACCGAAGCTACAATATTTTCAGAAACTCTATTGGGGTCAGTAATTCTCAATATTCTACCCTTGTCATCATCATTAATGATAGGCATGCCCATCAAGGCAGAAAATTGCTCAGTTAGATGATTGTATATTCTGTTTCTGTTGTTTGTATTTAATAAATGTTCAGTTTGTTGGGCGGTAAAAAATAAACCGTTAATATTAAAAAAATTGGTAATAAAAATGGGGTCGTTTGTTTGCGCTAAATTGTTTAAATCGATAAAAAAGTCGTTCAAACGTCTCAAGATATTAAAATTGAACTCGTCTGAAATCATATAAATAGGTGGATAATTCACCATAGCTCTGGTTACTTCAGCTTCAATCATCCTATCTGTTTTCATCACATTGAAAGCAATAGGCGTTCTGATGGAAGACTGGGCTATCTGTCCAGCAGTGTAACTGTAACGAGGGACATTTTGTCCAAAAAGTATGACAATAAAATACAAAATAGCGAGGGCAAAGGCAGTCCCCGCTACAATATAATAGTCTTTATGGATGTTGAGTTTTATCATAAAAATTATAAATTACAAATTACAAATTACAAATTACAATTTACAAATTACAATTTACAAATTATAAATTATAAATTACAATTTACAAATTACAAATAATCATTGTCCTCTAACCATTTTGGGAATGATGGAGTTGCCCCATAAGTGTCAATTTTTCTATTTGTGCTTTACCTTAAATGCCCCAGAGGGGCAATGGCTTGGTAGAAATTGGAGCCAAAAAGGAATTTTTTCTCGTAGCGGTTCAAGAGATTCGAGATTTATCGAGAAGCTCGCAGAATTACGATCTAGCATTATCCCTACAGGATATATCCTCTGTTTTGAGAACATTTTCTACCAAACCATAATTCCTCTGGAATATTTAAGGTAAAATTCAATAAAATGTAAAATTGGACTGAGGCAAGCTCCGCCACTACTTATGTAATGGAAAACTGGACTGAGGCAAGCTCCGCCACTACTTATATAATGGAAAACTGGACTGAGGCAAGCTCCGCCACTACGGAATGACAAAGCGCATTCTACCCCCCCTGGTTAGGGGGGGTAGATCCTTAATTATCTAGGGATAACAAGAATTTGTCCGGGGTAAATCAGGTCTGGATTATTGATTTGATTTTGATTTGCCCTATAAATTTCAGGCCATCTGACATTATCATTGTAGATAAAGTCAAATCCAGCAATACGCCAGAGTGAGTCACCAGTTCTGACAACATACTCGCCATCAGGGTTTCTTCTGATGACATTTTCTTCAGGAATTTCTGATCTAGTAGTGACAACAGTTGTTCTTCTGTTTTCGAGAGAAGCGACTTCGCTATTGACTTCGTTGAGTCTACGGCGGAGTTCTTCTACTTCTGGTTCTAGAACATAATTAGTTTCCATAGCTTCAAGTCTGCGAGCTTCCAATAGCAACATTTCAGCTTCTAAAGCGGCAATGTATTCTCTTCTTTCATCACCACACAAAGCGAGATATTCAGCATCGCTAAGATATGTAAACCCTTGCAGGAAAACAGGCAACATAAAAATTGCCAAAATAGCTAATAAAATTAATTTTCTCATCTTTCTTACTCCTTACTCCATCTCATCGATCATTTCCAACAAGACATCGCGTAAAACTTGTCTTTGGTTGAATTCGTTCTCAAGTTGGGATTTTTCTCTTTCGAGTGCTAACACTCTTTGTTCAGCATCCAAAGTTTCCTGTCTAGCTTCATTGAACTGGTTTTGGCTAACAGGAGGTGGTTTGGGTGCACACGCAACTAAAGCTAATGCTATGATAAGCAAAGCTACTACCATTACTCTTTTAAGGTCTTTCATGGTACCTCCGTATTCGTATTTTTCTAACTTTTTTTTACAAATTTCAGACGATTTTCATCGAATTTAGACATTTATTTTAAAGGCTCATTCTTGTCAAGAAAAATTTGAAAAGGAAGATATGACAAGTTACAAATTACAAATTACAATTTACAAATTACAAATTATAAATTACAATTTACAAATTACAAATTATAAATTATAAATTATAAATTATAAATTATAAATTATAAATTATAAATTATATACTATCTCATTTCGCTAAACAAAGTGCTTCTGCCGATTCTACCGCCCCATGTTTTAACTTCCACATAGTAAATCCCGGTATCGAGTAGTTGGCTGATTAAAGCGTTTAAACCTTCGCCGCCATCGTCATCTTGGGCTAATATATTTCCTTGAAAATCATAAAAGACGAGCATAGTGTCTAAGCTACCTCTGGTAAAAACCTCAAAATTAGCTCCGACTATGTGGGAATTATCAAGTCTATACCAGCGAGATTCGTATTCATGATGAAAATAGATAGTGGTAGGTGTGCCAATAGGAAGATTAATGGCGCTATCCATATCGGTGTTTTTATCAATATCTTCTGGAAAACCTTCGAGGGCGGCAATGATATTATATTCACCAGAGACACCTTCTTTAAAGGATCTCACTCTGAAATACATCAAGTTTTCAGATTCAGCAAAAACATTTATCAGAGCATTAACGCCATCACCGCTGTCGTCATCGGAATCATAAAGATACAATTCTTCATTGAAATATTCCATGAAAGTATCGAGTTGTCCAGTAGTTTGAACACTGACAAAAGCTACTTCTGGGCTATAAACTTTATACCAGTTTGCCATATTAGGCTGGAGAAAACTTCTGTGAGATACTCCGGAACGGAGATCAGTGACCGAGACATTTTCTGCAATGATATTAAAATTACCAGAACTTGCCCATTCCCAAGTTCGCAGTCTGATATAAAAAGTCTTATTAGCTTCGGCAGTTAAAGTAACCATCGCATTTTGCCCTAATCCACCTTCTCCAGCAGATCTGATTTCTTGAAAATCATCATCAAAAACATAAAGATAGGTATCAATATCACCAGTTGTATATACAGAAAGTATACCATTATCTCTTGTTCTGGCGCTAAACCAAAGACTATCATTGGAATGGATGAAGCCAGAGTGAGGCTCTCCGAGCGTAAGTCCACGCATATCGGCTAAAGAATTACTATAAACAGTTATAGTATAATTATCCATCGGATCTCCGTCATATTCGCGAATTCTAACGATGTAAATTTGGTTAGCAGCAGCGAAATACTCCATGTCACCATGTCCTAAAACCTGAAGTAGATTAAATTGAGCGTCGAAAATTTCAGTCCAATAATATCCAGTTTCAGCGGAAATTTGGATAAGGAGGACAGAAATTTCAGTAGTATTGACACTATACCAATTGCTTCCTCGTGGCGGTAATGAGTCTCTTCTGGGCGCCCCAAAGGAGAGCAAAGTAGGTCTTGGAAGCGGGTCATTGAGAGCCGTGATAGCGTAACTACCAGTTGAATACTCGCTGTAACCACGAACCATAAAGAGATAATGTTCTCGTGCGTCGACTCTGAGTTCTATTCGGGCATTAAGACCTTCACCTCCGTCATCGTTTTGCATAATAAGGTTTCTCTGGCTGTCGTAAGCCATCATGTAAGTATCCGTGCTACCGGTAGTTTGAACGATGAGAAACCCGGATTGATTAGCGCGGACACTAAACCAATGTTCATCACCTTCACCGAGAACTTTGCCTATCGGTGAAGCTCCAATGCCCAAAGCCTGGACATTTTCTCCAAAAATAGCTTCAAAGGAGTTTTCTTGAGAATCATGAGAACGACGGTTTTCGTTTCGTGCTTCTCTTCTGCCTTGAGCAAATATTGCAATGGCGATCAATAAAATAATCACCGTGATTGTGGTTTTTTTCATAAAAAACCTCCTATCAAATTATAAATTATAAATTATAAATTATAAATTATAAATATATTGAAAACGCAGATTACGCTGATTTACACTGATTTTTTTTGGAATTTGATTATTGAATTATCATTATCCATTTTCCATTTTCCATTTAAGGCGTAAGCAATACGCCCCTACGCATCAAAAATGGGCGTAAGCAATACGCCACTACGATTCCTCGCAATGACGAACCGAAGTGACCTCGCAACGACGGTGAATAGTGACACGGAGATTGCTTCGGGGGGAGTTTAAAATGAGTGACCTCGCAACGACGGTATTTTCCATTTTCCATTATCCATTGTCCATATAAGGCGTAAGCAATACGCCACTACGATTCCACGCAACGATGGTGAATAGTGACACGGAGATTGCTTCGGGGGGAGTTTAAAATGAGGGACCTCGCAACGACGGTGGTTTCCATTTTCCATTTTCCATTTTCCATTATCCATTGTCCATATAAGGCGTAAGCAATACGCCACTACGATTCCACATTTTCCATTTTCCATTTTCCATTATCCATTTAAGGCGTAAGCAATACGCCCCTACGCATCAAAAATGGGCGTAAGCAATACGCCACTACGATTCGCCAGTCTAGTTATTTGTAAATTGTAAATTGTAAATTGTAAATTGTAATTTATAATTTATCAATATATCCTCAAATGCTTATCTTCTATTTCCAAATTTTCTCCTACCAATTTCAACATCCCGACTCCGCGTTTTATGGCTTCTTTAACCGCAAGTTTATCAAAAGAAAAACCTGCGACACCTAAATAGATTTTTTTATCAGCGTATTGTAGAAAAATTTTTTTATAATTTTCAATTTTTCTCTGCGTTAAATCTACCACATCTTCTTTTTTTACTTTGTATTTAACTTCGATAATAGCTACGGAATCGCCATTATGCATGACGATATCATATTGATCGTCTATCGTTGTTCCGTTTGGTAACTGATAATTACCATTTAAATCTTGTCCTACATAGTTATAGTTAATGCCACCGAATTGTTTTGACCTTTTCAAAGACTCAAAAAAATAACTCTCAGCATACATGCCATTAGAACTGCTTATTCCGCCGATATCTTTTCTTGCTTCTTTGAGTTCTGCGAGATATTTGTCAATATTTGCAGTGGTTGCATCAACTTTTTTTTGTGTTTCAGCATTTAGCTTGTCCATTCTTGCATTGGATTCAGCGATTTGCTTATCCACTTTTGCGCTGGATTCAGCCATTTGCTTTTTTGTTTCAGCCATTTGTTTACCTGTCTCCTCAAATAGCTTTTCTACCCTGTCCATTGCTGCCCATACTGTTGCAAAATCTTGGGCATAATCATTAATGTTTTTCATGGTTTACTCCTTTTAATAATGGAAAATGGAGAATGGAAACTCCCGTCGTTGCGAGGTTTCTCCCTGCTATACTTACGAAGCAATCTCTGTGTCACTATCCATCCTGTCACATTTCACTGCGTTCATTTAAGGCGTAAGCAATACGCCACTACGATTTCTCGCAATGACGGTGAATAGTGACACGGAGATTGCTTCGGGGGGAGTTTAAAATGAGGGACCTCGCAACGACGGTAGTTTTCATTATCCATTATCCATTATCCATTGTCCATTCTCCATATAAGGCGTAAGCAATACGCCACTACGATTCCTCGAAATGACGGTGAATAGTGACACGGAGATTGCTTCGGGGGGAGTTTAAAATGAGGGACCTCGCAACGACGGTGAATAGTGACACGGAGATTGCTTCGGGGGGAGTTTAAAATGAGGGACCTCGCAACGACGGTAGTTTCCATTATCCATTATCCATTATCCATTATCCATTGTCCATTTTCCATTTAAGGCGTAAGCAATACGCCACTACGATTTCTCGCAACGACGGTGGGTAGTGACACGGAGATTGCTTCGGGGGGAGTTTAAAATGAGGGACCTCGCAACGACGGTAGTTTTCATTCCCTATTCCCCTATTCCCTATTCCCTATTTTTTCTTCCCCTCGAATCCCGCTATCGCCTTATACACATTCTCGGCGGTCTTTGTTTCCGACAAAAATTTTATATTTTTATCATGCATCAAAAATTTCGTGATAAAAGATAGTGAGAAGAGGTGTTGTTTATCGTTATGCAAGAGGAGCATAAAGAATAGTTTAACTGGTTGATCATCTGGAGCATCAAATTCTACACCTTCTTTAGAGCGTCCAAAGAGAACGGTAGGTTCTTTAATTCTGGTAGGGTGCATATGTCTGGGATGCAGCATAGCGACGCCTTTACCAATAGCGGTAGAGACGAGTTCTTCGCGAGCCACCACGACCTCATAGAGCCATCTATAGTCGGTAACTATTTTAAGGTCTCTCGCTTTTTTGCTCATAGTAGCTATAGCCTCATATTTATTATCAGCTTCAAAATCGAGAAAGATATTTTCGAGTTTAAAATAATCTTGAAAATGGCAGATTATTCTTTTCATTGCGAGAGTTTCTTCTTCTTTCGGGGTCAATTTGGAAAGCCAGTAATCTATCTCTATTTTGTTAATTTTAGGTATTTTACCGCGACCTGTCCTTTTCCAGATGCCTGAATTGATCATCTCAAGGACTACATTTTCGCTGACCTTGATATAGTCAGCCGCTTCTTTAACAGATATTAATACTTTATCATTTTTTTCTTCCATTATGATTTCACTCCTTTTTAAAGATTAAAACAATTTTTTTAAAGGGGTGATTTTTGTCAAGAAGAAAAGAAAAATGGAAAATGGATAATGGATAATGGAGAATGGAAAATGGATAATGGATAATATCGTCGTTGCGAGGTTGCTTCTTGCTGTCCTCACGAAGCAATCTCCGTGTCACTACCCCCCTCCCGTCGTTGCGAGGTCCCTTCCTGCTGTCCTTACGAAGCAATCTCCGTGTTACTATCATCCGCCCGTCGTTGCGAGGTCCCTTCCTGCTGTCCTCACGAAGCAATCTCCGTGTTACTATCCCCATGTCACATTTCACTGCATTCATTTAAGGCGTAAGCAATACGCCACTACGATTCCTCGCAACGACGGTGAATAGTGACACGGAGATTGCTTCGGGGGGAGTTTAAAATGAGGGACCTCGCAACGACGGTAGTTTCCATTGTCCATTTTCTATTTAAGGCGGAACGCATACATGCGTTCCCTACGGAATGGAAGGCGTAAGCAATACGCCACTACGATTCCCCAGTCTAGTTATTTGTAATTTGTAAATTGTAATTTGTAATTTGTAATCTCTCAATATTCCCTCAAATGCTTATCCTCTATTTCCACATTTTCTCCGACCAATTTCAACATCCCGACTCCGCGTTTTATTGCTTCTCTAACCGCAAGTTTATCAAAAGAAAAACCTGCGACACCTAAATAGATTTTCTTATCAGCGTATTGTGGAAATATTTTTTTATAATTACCTATTTTTCTCTGCGTTAAATCTATCACATCTTCTTTTTTTACTTTGTATTTTACTTCGATAATAGCTACGGAATCGCCATTATGCATGACTATATCATATTGATCGTCTATCGTTGTTCCATTTGGTAACTGATAATTACCATTTATATCTTCTCCTACATAGTTATAGTTAATGCCACCGAATTGTTTTGACCTTTTCAAAGACTCAAAAAAATAACTCTCAGCGAACATGCCATTAGAACTGCTTATTCCACCGATATCTTTTCTTGCCTCTTTGAGCTCTGCGAGATATGTTTTTATACTCTCAGTGGTTTCATCAACTTTTCTGCTGGTTTCAGCGATTTGCTTATCAACTCTTGCGCTGGATTCAGCCATTTGTTTACCTGTCTCCTCAAATAGTTTTTCTACCCTGTCCATTGCTGCCCATACTGTCGCAAAATCTTGGGCATAATCATTAATGTTTTTCATACTTAGCTCCTTATATGATACTTGAATACAATTATTTTTAATGAAGATAATTTGTCAACTGGAATTAAGAATTAAGAATTAAGAATTAAGAATGGATAATGGAATATCCCGTCGTTGCGAGGTCTCTTCTTGCTATCCCCCCCTCCCGTCGTTGCGAGGTCCCTTCTTGCTATCCTCCCCTCCCGTCGTTGCGAGGTCCCTTCTTGCTATCCTCACGAAGCAATCTCCGTGTCACTACCCCCTATCCCAGGCCCCATATCGTAGTGGCAGAGCTTGCCTCTGTTCTGATATTAGGATGGAGGCAAGCTCCACCGCTACATTGTTTTAATGCATGGCAGGGCGAGGGATATTCAATAATCAAAATCCATTAAAAACCAGCGTAAATCCCCAAAAATCCGCGTCCTCAACATATTTGTAATTTGTAAATTGTAATTTGTAATTTATGTTTTATTTATAATTTATAATTTATAATTTATAATTTGTAATCCCCCCCAAAAAAAAAATATTCCCATATCCCCGCTTATATCCCCATTCTCCACCTCTTCAAAAAAAAAATCATACCAAATCTAAAAAAAAATATTTGACTTTTTTATTAACTTTTTTATATTGTCGACAAAATGGTAAAATTATGCTGAAATATGTAAATAGAGTTTAAAAAAAAATGAGTAATCAGGAGGAAAAAAATGAGAGTAAAGACCTGTTACAGCTGATACAGCCTCACTTTTGGCTGATCAAGAAATTTTACGATAGTGTGAAAATTGCGCGATTTCCGCAGTGATTTATGATTTCAAAAAAAATCGCTTTTTTTGACATCTTCTGGGGGACATTTTTATATGTTGATGTCTCAAAATAATCACTGTCACCCTTTAAATACAGCTTTCAAGCAGTAAGGGCATAGCATGCTATGTTCTCGATTCGAGCTTCGCTTTCATGATTTATTACTATAGAATCAAGTATCATGCATGAGGATTGGACTGTTTTATCCATTCTGCCATCTCTTGTCCTTGCGTGTCACCACAGACCGTCGTTGCGAGGTTCCTCACTTGAATCTCCCCACGAAGCAATCTCCGTGTCACTACGACCGTCCTTGCGTGTCACCACAGACCGTCGTTGCGAGGTTCCTCACTTGAATCTCCCCACGAAGCAATCTCCGTGTCACTACAAATAGCACGACCCGGCAACCCTCGCAAAGACAAGAGACAGGGCAGAAAGATTAGCTTTCCCCCTTCCCCCGCCTACTACCCAAGGCGGAAACTAAGGACATAGCATGCTGTGTCCATACATAATATGCTTGAAAGCTATGGACAATTATTTCAACGATTTTCTAAAATCAAATCGAAAATCCGAGAAATCCAGCGTTATCTGCGTTCTATTAAGAACAGCATCCGCGTTAATAAAAAAAAAAATAAGTAATTTACTTAAGGAGATAATTAATGAGACGAATACTTTTCGTGTTTATTTTTATGATGGCACTTACTGGAGCCCTGTTGGCTCAAACTCCTGCTCATTCAGCAGCTGCTCCGAACAGTGCCAGAGATTCTGGTGAAGATTTTAATATTATCATCGCTCTCGCAGGGAGGAATGCTCCTCCGTTAGAGATAACAGACGGAACTGACGAGATAGAAGATCTTGAGATTCGTGCCATTGCCGGTGCGAATAATGAAGAAACTATCACTATCGTCAGCACCCACGATGGAGAGATGACTTTGACTATACAAATGTCTGATGAAATTCATTTCGAGATTAAAAGTGTAACAGGCGACGGCACCATTACAGATTCAAATGGTGTCTGGACTATTGCAGGTCTCGAAGATGAAGAAGAAATCGAGATTACTATCCAGTTCTCACCTATTGATACAGGTATATACAACGAAGCTCTGCAAATCATTGTGATCGAGCTTGACGGTGAGCCTGAGAATATGTCCCTCGATTTTGATGTTATAGGTATAGGACTCACACCTTTTACAGTGACTGTAGGCGGTCAAAATGCTTTCCCCGGATATGATCACATTATCACGCCTGCTGTTCCCGTTGGTGACACACAGACTATAAATATCGTAGTGACCAATCCTACTTCTGGCGGTCCCTCATCTATAGTATTTACTATAAGTTTGGACGATAATGATAATTCTTATAGCTTGGCTGACAATCAAGAGATGACTATCTCTTTGACAAATGTTTCAGGCGGAAACACAGCTACTATCCCAGTGACTTATAAACCACCTCTTTTGACTACCACAAATCAAACCCTGACAGGTGAGTTTAAAATTGTTATCACAGAAATAGAAGGTTCAGCGCCTACTGCGAGCTTGGGTTTAAATATCCCCATCTCCGGCACCAGCGCAGTACCCTTTACTACAACCCCCGCTGACATTGAAGATATAGAAAACCCCTTTGTTGATGCCCAAGGCGATATATCAAATGTCTTTGTCGGACAGACTGTTTATAGCGGTGGCAGTTCAACCCCTTTACTCGTTATCACAAACGAGAGACAATACGAATCCCTTGTCTTCGATTATAAATTTGAACCTGCTTTTGCCGGCGAATTTGTCTTGACCACCGCAAATAGTAACACTCCTTTCAGTGGACAAATTGACCCAAATTCCTTACAAAACTTTTGGGTCCAATTCACCCCTCTCGCTATGATGCAATATGAGACAACCTTGATTCTGACCCTCATGGATGGCAATACTCCTCTTACAGGTTTCGACCCCATCGAAATCCCACTCGCCGTCAGAGGTTACCGTCCCCTCTATTCCGTTAGCAAAACTGAAATTTATTTCGGTGATGTTTTCGTTGGTAGAACTAAAATGGATTCTTTTGTTATCACTAATCCTACTAGCGATGAGATAACTGCTGCTGCCAATACTTTAGTTCCTTTTGGCTTGTATGTATATGACTCAGTTAACAACGAATTTGCAAATTTTGGCGCCAACGCTCGCCCAATCGCGGCTGGTGAATCACTCGAAGTCTTTGTCAGATACGTCCCCTCTGCCGCTACTACTAACACCGGCAATATAAACCTTACAGTGACTGTCGATTCTGCTGCCAATAACCATACCATTGCCCTCAGCGGCACCGGCACCCCTGCCTTTACAGTTTCCACCGCTGATCTCGATTTCGGTACTTATGAGCTGAACGCAGCTGGAACCGCGTATATAGGTTTCCCATCTGTTGCAGCCCTAAACTGGACTAAAGAATTTACCATAGAAAACAATACTGGCGAGGAAATGACCCTCAAGTTTGAATTTACTGGTGCAGATGCTACAAATTATTCAGTTCTTATCGATGACGAAGATTATGTAGATGACATCGAAATCACTTTCACAGACGAAATCACCGTCATTATCACTTTGATAAACAATCCAGTTTTGTCAGAAGACACTTATGAAGCTACTTTAAATTTTGAAGAAGTTGATTTAATAGCTGGCATAACTCCAAACGAAGGCACCGTCACTGTGACAGCAGAAGTTGTTGAAAATCAAAATTCAGTTCCTACTATCTACACTGCTATATCACCAGGTGTTCGCGTAGCCACTATACCCAGCACAGCCATAGTGTCTACTACGCCTACCTTTAGCTGGACTTTTGCCAATACTGGTGCTGAAATATCATCTATCCAGTTTATGATTCAAGAGGAGCCTTTTACTGCTGGAACATGGCTTACTTATCATTTAGAAGATAGCACTATAAATGAGCTTACTTTCCCTATCAAAGACTATCACCCCACTGCTCCGATCGCAGACCTCACAGAATTGACACCAGGTCAATCCTACAGATGGACTGTCAGACTTCGTAATAGTGCTGGTTTTGTAGATACATCTGCCAATGGTGGCATCCATCCATATTTCACAGTAAATACTACAAACCCCACCCAGCCCACCTACTTCGCTGTCAATCCCACTACACCTATCGCTTTCCCAAACACCTCCATTGACCGCATTGCTACTCAAACCTTGACCATCAGCAATCTAAAAGATTCCGACCCCGCTGACTTTGTCGACTTTACTATCGGCTTCTTAGCACAAAGCGAAGGTTTTAGATTTACTACCTCCAAACCAGTCGAATCCGGTGAAAACTACTACAGACTCACTGACGATGAAACCCTGACCGTGACTATCATCTTTGACCCTCTGGTAGCAACTACTTATTCTGCCAACCTCGTCATTACTCAAACCTCTGACCTCGTAGCACCATTACAAGCACCTTCGGTCAATATTGCTCTCAGCGGCACCGGCACACCTGCTTATCAGTGGTTACCTGCTACCCGTCTTGGCGTTCAATCTCTTTTTTATGCTCAAGCTCGCGTCGATTGGCTCGTCCCTGAAAACATCAATCCAGACAACGACGCTGATATCCTCGGCTACAGAGTTTACTGGAGAGAAGATAATGCTTCATGGGATATTGCCAATTCCACCGATTTTGGTGACTTTTTTGGCAATGATACTGATCTACAAAATATAGCCCTTTACGATGCAACCACTGCCCAAACAGCAGGCCTCACCGGCGATGACCCAATTGGTTCTACTCGTCTCGGTGTCTTTTTAGATCTCGATCCAGAAACTGAATATTTCTTCCAAGTTACCGTCCTTTATGAAGACCCAGACAATAGAGTTCGTAGTATGCCTATCTTCATCGAAGGTATCGGAGAGTCAACTCCTACATCTACAGCATCAGTTGAAACTAAAGCTCTCTTTGTTGTTAGTGAATCTGCCCTCACCTTCAATCAAGATTTATTCAATGACGAATGGGGAATTGCAAATCCAGGCACACTTGCGATAAACTCAGATTTTCACCTCGAAGCTTTTGAATATCAGGAATTTACTATCACCAATCAACTCTACGGAACATTGAACATCAACTTAAGTTTAGGAACGAATCCTCTGTTTAGAATTTCGCAAGCTATTCTCAACCATACAGATTTTGACTACGATGTTGCCACAGGTGTTATGATCATCCCAAGTGGTCAAGTCGTCACCGTTCGAACAAGACCTATTCCTTTTGGTAGATCTACAACAGCCGGTCCAGTCGCAGGCACCCTCACCATCGCTGATACTGCTAATCCAGCTCGCATTACTGCTCAAACAGTCGTCCACAATGCCACAGCTCTCCAAGCTCCATTCCTTACTCCAGTTGGTCATTCTATAGACATGGGTCGCAGAGTGGTAGGACAACCATTCACCAATCAAACCGCTGTAGCTATCACCAATACCAGCGATTCAAATACTGTTACGCCTACCCTAGCTTTTGTGTCTTCTGACAATAATATAGACCCTGTAACAGCTCCTTTTGGTAGTATAGTGCTTGAGCCTACTCCGATAGCAATAAGTTCTAGCTCAGATGTTTCTGTCACCTTTACACCACCAGCTGTCCCCGATGGCACATTAGCTGTTACTTACAATCAAAGACTACGCTTGCAAAGAACTGACACACCAGCCTATACTCGTTATGTCCCTATCACCGGCACCGCTGTCCGTCCTTTCATCACCTACCCTGCTGAAACTGAGTTTGGCATTATTTATTCTGACGCTACTAATGTAGCTAACGAATCAATCTCGCCTACTCTCTCATATCGACAAATTGTAATACCCGGAAACCAATTGGATGCCGGCAATGCCAATGTCAGACTTTCTATTGTCCCAGACACGGCTCCTTTTAGATTTATAGTTTCAGATAATGCAGTGAGTTCGGTTCAAATTAATGGTCTGCAGAGTGATCAATCGATTAATTCATTGGTCCGCTATATGCCCACTGGAAATGTTGAACCTCACACAGCTACAATCCAAGCCGAAGTCTCTATCACCGGTCAAACCACCCAAGTCCACACCTTCACCGTCACCGGTACCTATGCTCTGCCTCCTTTTGGTTTCAGAACTAATGCCTCTGGTTACCAGTACACCCACGATTTCCCCGTGACAAATATCGACCTGCCTTCAAATCCCGCTATCAGCCAAGAAATTCGTATCATCAACGGAACAGCAGCAGCTATAAACGCTGACCTCGGCTTCGCTGACCCTGATGCTTCTGCTTTCAGAATTTACACCCGCACTGGTGCGACTCCTGCTGAATATGAATATTTTCCCCTCGATTTCTCTACATCTCAAAGCATAAACATACCAGTAGCAGGAACTGCTCTCTATGTCGAGTTTCTACCCACTGCTTTGAGGGAATACGAAGCAAACTTACTTCTCACTCATCCTTCCCTAAATCATCCCGGAAACTCCGCTTACCGACGCGTCTTCAACCTCAAAGGCGAAGGCGGTATCCCACTCTTCACCTTGAGCGGTATTACCAACAATCTCATCGATTTTGGCACTCATTACACCGATGATTTTGCGGATGACCATATCATCTACAGAGCCTTTGATATTACCAATAACACCGGTAGTCCCCTGACTATAGACTTAGCTGCCATCGATAGCGGTGCTGTCCTGTATCTTGTTGGCACAACTTTGGCAAATACTCACTCAATCACTATCGAGCCTTATCAACTCGCCACCGTCACTCTCGCTTTTGCTCCAAACACAGCTGCTGCAGTAGATGCCCAGCTAACAGGAACAGCCTCACAAACCGGTGCCACTGACCAAACCTTCGCTATCAATATCGCAGCCAATGCTATAGCTCCAAACTTCATCCTCGAAGATGTCATTGCTGAACTTGAACTCACCCTCGATGCTGATGCTGAGGTTGATTTTGAGGTAGAATTATCTGCTACTGGCGCTGCGATTGATCTTGTCCTTACCCAAGGCGGAGCTAATATAGCCTTGTTTGAATTTTTCCTCGGCGTTCATGGCAACACTGCAATAGAGTTCGATGACCCTATCGTTTTTGATATCGACAATCAAGCGACTATTACCCTCGGTGATGATACTACAGATGAATTTGAAAACATCATGATAGTCTTCACCCCAGCCAACAACACCGTCGCCGGCACCTACACTGCTTGGCTCAAAATTGAACAAGACGATCCGCAAATCACTGACCGTCCTTATACAAAAACTATCCAGATCACTGCGACCGTCTCCAATCCTGACGCTCCAAGAGCCTTGACTCAAGCTGAGATGGTTATGCGTGATGGTGCTGGAAATGCTATCGGTGGCTTGCCCAATCGCGTCCCTGTCCTTCCTTATCCTATCTTCAGTTGGGACGGATATACGCTTCAACCCTATAGCCATGTTGACGAATTCCATCTTTATCTCATAAATATGGAACTCAATGAACCATGGGGAGATACGCCTACCGCTATCATCCCGGCTTATGTTGATGGCAATCCAAACATAGTCACCAGATATCAACAACCTACCGAATTATTCTACAATACTCGTTATAGATGGGTTCTCATTCCTTATAGCCTCAAAAGCGGAAGCCTGCCTTTCAATCAACACCCTGAAGCTATCTTTACTACCGACTTTGAACCACATATCCTCGTTTTAAAAGACCACGATGATGAAGATGTCTTAGATTATGATGATACTATAGACGGAGTTGACTACTACACCCTCGACCTCGGCACAGACCTCCAACCCGGTATCACTACCAGAACTACCTTCGAGCTTTTCAACCCTTCTTATACTGAATCTCGCTGGATTCACATCGATATGGAAGGTGCTGACATCGATCTCTTTAGTATTGATACCTTTATCTACGGAAGAAATACCCTGCCTATCACCATCGAATTACCCTTCCGCTCCATCCTCGAAATCGCTGTCTTCTTCACCCCCGTTGATCATAACAATCCAGATGCAAATCTTATCGTTATCGTAGCTGACGAACACGGCTCACCGCTCGGTAATTCCCTGAGTATCAGCTTCCTTACCGATGTCCTCGACCCCGTCTGGACTGCGGCTTGGGAAAATGTAAATCTTAATGGACTCTTCAGACATTATGTCTATCCAGAATGGGTTACTGATCCTATTAGCCAATCCTTTGTCATCGCCAACCCAGGCACTGACCCCGTTAGCCTAAGCATCGTTGATGATTTTGGTTCCGAGTATTTTACAGTTTCAGTACCAACAGCTCTTGGCGCTAATCTAAATGAATTCACAGGTATCTGGACTTTAGATCCAAACGGTATTATGACCTACACCGTAAGCTTCCTCTCACCCGTTGTCGGAAACTTTACTCGCACCTTCACTATCACCGAAATCGGCACCACTAGCCCACCACGCAGAGTCACTATGACCGGTCAGGCTATCATGCCACCTTTCGCTGTGAATACAGAAAATATCAATTTTGGTGTCCACCTCGAAGACGAAGCGCCTCTCGTTGAAACATTTATTATCACCAACCCCGGCGCAGCAGCTATCGAACTTGACCTCACCCTCATCGGCGGAAATCCAGCTCTGCTCACCCTCTTTGACATTACCACCGGTATCCCCGGCACAGAAATTAATCTATCTCTGCCTTACGCTGTCCCCGGTATCAATACACCCGGTAACAATGTCCGCACCATCGAAATCCGCCTCGACAGAGAAATTGCTCTTGATTCAAGCGAGATTCCTGATCTCAATATCAAGCATATCCCTGCTGTCCCCGGCAATCCTCAAAATATGCCAACCCCATTCGAGATTACTATCACTATAGAAGGTAATGTTGTCGGCGAACAGCTCAATCTACCAACTGCTCCAGTTATTACCCGTCCAGCTATCGATGCTGTCACTGGTATTTATCCTATCTTTACTTGGCAAGCTGACAATACAAACACTCAGCCTACCGTCAGATACCTCGAAATCTATACCGCAGCTCCGCCAGATTTACCTACTCTCCCCGCTGTCGGTATCATCCACGCTCGTATCCCGCTTACTCCAAATTCTACTACCTTCCATTACGACGAAGAAATAGCGGCTCAATACGGTATGTTACAATGGGGCGCTGACCTACTCTATCAGCCTTACTGGGCAAGACTACGCGTTACCAATACCTCCATCGAAAATCCTTTGTTGACAAACGCAGCACACTGGACCTTCTCTGAGGTTAGACCTTTCCAAGTCATGCTTATGCCTGAAAGACAGCTCAACCCCGCGAACATCACTCCTCTCGCTTTCCTTGACCGCGCCCTGACTGACACCAGACCTTTAGATGAATACAGAGAAACCATCACCTTGACCCCACGAACAGGTCCCAGCTTCCCTCCTCCGACTGTCGCAGCCCCAGTTCTTGCGAAACTCGAATTCCTCGGTGATGCCAATATCTTTAATATCGTCTCACCGCAGCCAAACAACGATGGTTATTTCGTTTTCAATAGCGCCAATGCAGTTGAATTTATCTTCACCTTCAATCCGCGCGAAGTCAAATCCTACAATACCCATCTCCGTATAACTGAATTCGCCGTCAGCCCTGACAAAGATGAATATTATAGCCACGCCTTTATGCGTGATATTCCCGTCTTTGCTCAGGCTATCGATCATGTCTTGACCTTCAACGATGACCTCAATTTCATCGCTATGCAAAATATTGTTCACGATTTCGGACGCGTTGCCTTTGAAAGAACCAGAACTTACACCCTCGAAATTAGCAACCTCAATAACTATGTCGTCTGGATTGAAGACCCGATCTTTAATTCCGGCACTCATATCACTCAAGTCAACGGTTTGACCGTAGATTATTTCGATGAAAACCAAGGCGACCTCACAGCTACCGACGGTCTTCGCGAACTCGCTCCCGGTGATGTCTTTAAATTATTGGTTACTTTTGCTCCAGAATCACCAACTCGTTATTATCAAGCTTCTATCCAGATCAATGAACATCTCATGTATCATCAAATCGAAGCCTTGAATAGAAAAAAACAAGAGTATGTAACCAGATTCTACGGCGAAGGCGTCAATGTCCTCTTCAATGTCGATGCTGAATACCTTCTCTCTGACCTCGCTCCACATCCTGCTGCCGACTCTAACGACGATGATGTCTTTATCCTCGGTAACCCTCCTTCTGAAGGCTCTTTTACATTAAGTCTCGGTAGTGCCTCCGGAGATTCCTCCGTCTTTGTCGACATCGATCCTCAAAGTTCCCTCCATCCTGCCTTTACACTCTGGTTAGATGCTGACCATACCGAACCTATCGAAAACCCTGTTCAGATTCCGGGTCTTAATGCTCCACCTGTTGAGATTTTTGTCAAATTCAATCCGCTCGTTATAGGTTTCTATGACTTTGATTTGTTGATTATTCAACATCTCTTCCCGCCAGATATAAATGCCGGTATCATCGCCTTTGACGAATCTATTCAATTTACTATCGAAGTCGTTGAACCGCTGCTTCCTTGGGAAATTACTGAATTGATTGTACCTGCTCACGACCCCAATGCCTTTACTACTCCGAATGCAGATATTTCCAGAAACCCAGAATTTAGCTGGGCAGCCTACGGAAATCATTCTGACTTTACCGATTTCGGCGTGAGACGTCCTATCGATGTCATCCGTATCGAGTATAGACTTTACTCTCAAGGCTGGCAAAGCTGGACTGAACTCGTCTCTATCGATAGAGAAAACCTTGAAGACCTCTTCGATGATGGCTTTATTGGTTTTGATTTGGGTGCAAATAACACAAACAATGACGAAGACCTCGTCTGGGTCAATAGCTATCAACACGATGACGACTTCCTCAATCATAGCTCCATCTATCAATGGCGTATCGTTACTATCAATAGAACCGGTGATACTAACACCGAGCCTAATACCTTTGTTACCGAACCTGAAGGCGCTGTTGATATCACTTGGACTGAAGCTCCAAATGCCCTCAATTTCGGCACTCAGCATATCGATTTCCAAACAGTCAGAACCTTCACCATCACCAACCCTGCCTCAACAGCTCGCTCACTTACCTTCCAGTTGGCGCGTGGTGCTGACCGTGAACATTTCAACCTCACTGCCCTCGGTATGTCACAAGGTCCTAGTAGTACTTACACCATTTCTGTCCCTGCCGGCGCTACCCGCGTCGTCACTATGACCTTCGCGCCTCGCGGTGTTCGTTCCGGAACAGATGTCGATCTTAACTATACGATTGACAATGGCACTACTACTTTTAATATCCCGATTACCTTCAATGGTATTGATCGCCTCTTTACCGTCACTCAGCCTGAACAATTCGAAAGATATGTCGATGCTACTGATCCTGTTATTGAAACTTTCAGAATCAGAAACCCACATGAACAGGATGTCAATGTGACTATCCATGTAGCCTTTGATGAAAATCCAGACCATGCCTTTGAATTTGCTTCTGAATACCCTAATGGTGCTCCATTTGACATCGGAAATGGTCAATTTACTATGATGGCTACTTCAGGTGGTAATGACTTTTACATACCTATCAGTTTCATCGCCGATGTTACAGGTCTCTACAATGCGACTATCACCGTAACTGAAGTCTTTGGCAACGACCCTCCCGACAGAGACCCTCGCGTTCTCACTGTCGAACTCAACGGTCGCGTCTACCCCGATGTCGTCTTTGTCAATGTTGAAGAAATCGATTTTGGCACCGTCATCGTCGGCACATACTTCGAAGGTATACAAAGAAAAGACCTCGACTTTACCGTCAGAAACAACTACAATGAGCCACTGCCTGTTACCTTCGGCTTAAATAATATCCCTACCGGTATGTCTATCTATAGATATGACGCTACCCAAGATATTGAATGGATTTTGATTACCAACAACGCTCCACGCGTTATCCCTGCTAATTCTACTATCCAATTCCAAGCTCGCATGGCTACAAACGCTGTCATAGCTCAGCCTGCCAATGCCAATTTCACTATCAGATATTTAGTCAACAGAACCTTTGACGACCAAGACATCGTCGTCCCTATCAAAGGTGAAGTTATCAACTGGGGTGCAGTAACTGATTATAATTTGATTTATCCCGCTTTACAAGATGTCACTGATATTGGTCTCAGACCTACTTTCTTGTGGGATTTCAATGCCGGCGGAACTGCCGTTGCAGTTCATTTCCACCTCAGACTTGCTGCCGATATTTATAATCCAGAACCAGAATGGAGCTACGACCTACAAGGTGAAACTGCTCTGCCTACACAAACAAAAACCTGGAAACTTGATGTAGACTTATTGCCAGATACTGAATATATTTGGGGTATTTCTGCCGGTGATGGCGTTAACTGGGGTCCTTTCTCAGGTTGGCAAGCCTTCACCACCCGCGGTCATCAAGACTTATTCACCATCGTTCCTCCTCTCGTGACTACTTATGACCCAGATGACATCGACCAAGAATTCCCTATCTACACCGGTCTCGATTTCGGCAATGTTATCCTCAATGAAAATATCATTCCACTCTCCTTCTATCTAAATGTGCCTTTCGCTTACAGAGATTGGCCCATCGCTGTAGAAATATTCGGTGATGTTGCGCATTTCAACTTTACCGTCGTCACTATACCTTCTAGCACCTTCCCTCTCGCTGGCTGGACTTCCACCAGACAACACGCTGTTGAAACAGTCCGCGTCGACTACATCCCGCTTTATGAAGGTCAGCACAAAGCTTATATCGAGTTTATCTACAACCTCGACTCTGACAACGATATAAATCAAAGACAACTTTACGCAGTTGAAGGTAGCACACTCACTATGCCGCTGCCGGTGACCCTGATCCTCCCCGAAGACGAAGCTACCATCACCAGTATGGCACCTCGCTTTACTTGGGAAATCAATATGTTCTGCGAATACAGAGAAGGTATCATCTTCCGTATTTGGGACGGTCCTGATTCAACTGACGAATACTACGACCTCATCCTCGATAGAAATGCTTCCCATTATGATTTCGTAGAAGCGGATTTTGAACTCTATCTACACGCTCTCAAACTCCTCCATAGCACGCCTGCCGAAGACCGTGAATATAGATGGACTGTTATTCCTTTCCGCACTATCGACGGTGTGAGATTCGGTCCTTATGGTGAGATTATATATGATGATCAACACCCTCAATATGATCCTTCCACTCCTATCGACCGCACCTTCTTTACGCCTACTATCTTTACCGTTATGCCGCCTTCTCACGAATCCGGTATCGAAGATTTCCTCCGCGTCGTCGCTCCTGTCGATAAAATTGACGGTGAATATAAAGAATATGTCGTTTCCAACTATGACTACGCTCCACTACCTGTTCGCTTTACCGTTACAGGTATGCTCGAAATGTTCTCCCTCGATCAAGTAGTCGGAAACGTCCTTACCCCGATTGCCAATAACGATACATTTAATATTCCGTTTGGCTCTTATTTACGCTACCGCGTCACCTATCATCCGACAGATATTGGACTTCACCAACTCAATGTTGGCGTCATCCATCCTCTCACTGGCACGCCTACTATGTCCGCTACTCGCGTCTTCCGTGGCCAAGCTATAGGTGACCCGACTGATCCGCCACTGCCTGCTACTCTCGTTTCTCCTATAGGCGTGAACATTCCTGTAGCTCCAACCTTCGTCTGGACCCTTCCTGCTCAACCACTCGGGCACGAAATCGAATCTATTAAATTCGTCTTAACTCGACCCGACCTGCCAGATTTTGAAGTTATTCTGCCGCATACTGACACCGAATATGAACTCGCCTTCTTACTCGCTTACGATACTGAATACGAATGGACCGTCACTATGCAAAATAGAATCGGTGAAGCTGAAATTAATCCGCTTACCTTCAACACCAAAGAAGAGCCAGGACCTTGGTTCGCTCTCGAAAGAATCGATAGCCATATCTTTGAAGATACCTTCATCGGTGAAACTGACTTCTTCCTCTTTGACATTACTAACCTCTACGGTGAACGCATAGAAGTCATCATTGAAATGACAGGACCCGGCTTTACCGTCGATATCCCTGTTGCCAATAGAGTCCCCGGTAGACCTGACCTTATCACCATAGGTGCTAACCAAACAGTCAGAAACCTCCGCGCTATCTTCCAACCAAATGCTAATAGATGGTTTGATGAAAATATTACCTTTACCAACTACTGCGATACTGACTTTGACCCTGGTGATGTTAGACAAGATGAATCATTTAGATTCCAAGGGCAAGGTCTCTTTGATGGCGATGCTTTCAAACTTTCTCACGAATATCTCACTATGGGACAAGGTATCTATGAAATAGGTCATGTTCCTACCGCTGTTGCTGATAGAAGAGAAATCTTTACCGTTACCAACAATACAGGCTCACCTATCGATATTAACATCATCAGAACCCCCGGCTCCGTATTTACTCTCCAAAGACAAGATGAAAACGGCATCTGGACCGCTATGCCTGCTGTCCTCACCGTCGGCGAATTGCCTGTTAATATCCGTGCTGAATACCCTGCTAATATAGCTGTCGGTGAATATCTCGAAGAACTCGTCTTTGATTATATTCCCGTCATCGGTTCAGGTCTCGACCCACTTACCATCACTCTGCCGATCTCTATCACTATCATTCCTGAAATTATGCAGAGACCCGGTAATGTCGTTAATATGATTCCTCACAATGACCCTTACAATCAATATCCCGAAAGAGATTTGATAGTCGAATTCGGTTGGGAAGTTCTTACCGGCGGCGCCGTTATGAACCTCGAAATTCAGTTCTTAACTGAAGACTTCACCGAAATCGTTCGCATTCCGCTCAATCCTATTGATACTCAGGTCGGTCCTACCCCTACTGGTATTCAATATCGTTGGACAAATGAAGATTATCCAAATCTCTTCGCCTGGGAAGGTGATTATGTCTGGCGCATCAGAGCTTCCAATAGACTCAATACTAATACGCCTCCTAATGACGGCTGGTCACAGTATTCTGTCTTCTACATCGATGTCCGTAGACTTATCGATGTTGAGCCGCTCGCTCTTGACTTCCCTGCTATTGAAGCCTTTGATTCTACTGATTTGACCTTCACCGTCTTCAGTCTCATCGCCCCTGAACGCGTCGACCTTGACTTCACCTTTGACGGTGACGATGTCTGGGAAGTTACCTTCGGTGGAACTACTCAAATACCCGCTTCAGGTCGCGAATTCCGTCTTACCTTTACCCCTGAAGAAGATAAATTCTATGAAGGCGAATTGATTATCACTGCCAATAGAAATAGACCCGGCAATACTTATGTTGTCAGAATTCCTCTCACCGGTCAAGGTGTCGAAGAAATCTACTATACACCTGCTGTCATAGTTGACCTTGAAGCAAGTTATACCCAAATCGCTCTCGACTGGACTGTCGAAGATTCTGATGACCACGGTCCTCTCACTGGCTTTGAATTCGTTCTTACCTGGCTCGAAGAAGGCGAAGACCCTATCACTCATCTGCCAGTTATGCTCGAAATCGAAGGTAGAATAACTCTCACTGACCTTGTTGCTCTTTATGACGAAGATGAAGAGTTGTATTCCTATACTCTCGAACAAGTTACCGTCAATAGAGGAACTGAACTGATTCCTGACCTACAGACTTATTTACTCACCGTCGAAACAGATTATGACATCGCTCTGCGCGTTAGATACGATTCTGTCCACGGCACCGGAACAAGCTGGTCTCAATTCGTCTATGAAAAAACTACTACCTTGCCTGTGCCAGTTATGTTTACCTTCTACCCGACCAACCTTGAAACTATTTTCTATGGTCCAGAACCAAACCTCATCGGTGTCGATGTTACTAATAGACCTTTTAGAATAGACAATACTCATCAACATATCAGCGACGCTCGTATCGTCGTCAGTATGGGATTTGAAGAATACGGCTGGACTACAACTTACACCGGTCCTTACAAAATCTATTGGTTCACCGGCATTAATCAACTTAACCCTGAAGGTTATACTGAAATTCTTCCCGGCGTTCAGGTTCCCGGAGGACCTCCCGTCAGACCCGGTGAATTCCAAATCGCTATCCCAGAAAACGGTAGTGTTGAAATGAGACTCGCCTTTGCACCTTCTCATCAAACTAACCATGAAGGTCCACAAGATGATACCCTCCTCTTTGAAGTTGAATATCCTGTAGCTAATCAAAGCTTACCGCTCTTTACCCGCGAGGTTGACCTCGTAGGCGCCCGCGGTATGATTCAAGCTACTACTGTCCCTCAAAAAGTCTTTATGCACTCCCCAGGACATACTTCAAACGGAAATCCGCTCCTGCCTACCTTTACCTGGTGGGGTACTGTTGGCTTTAACCCAGAACAGTTCTTTGCTCCGAACCCTACTGACCCGCATTTACTCGCTGAGCCTACTGATGACTGGATTGACCATTATGAAGACGGAAACCGTATCAGAAATATCGATAGACTCGAAATTATCATCTGGGATCCTGAACAAATGTCCATCTTCGGTGGAACCCTGACTCAACCTCTCGGACACCCTATCCATGTTGATAGCTTATACTTCGAACTTCCTGAAGAGTTTGAACTACTCCCTGACTTGACCTACACCTGGACTGTCAAAGCTCGTAACAATATCGGCTGGTCTGCTGAAGACATCAAAATGTTTACTACAGGCGCTGATAAACAATTCTATATCGAAGAAGCTGTAGAACCAATCGCTCTCTGGCAAGATGAACTCGATGCTTGGCTCGAACTTGAACCCGGCGATAGAGGTCCTAGACCTATTTATCCTTACAATTTCTATGCTGATCCAAACACTGGCGAGCCTTACATTGGTCATGAAAATTACCACTACGGTTTCATCTTCGGAAACAATACTAACAACCAAATCGAGTTCGGTTACGAAATGAGTCATCCATTCACTCTTATCAACGACCGTCCCGTTAACGGAAACTCCGACATCAAAGTCCAAATCCGTATGCTCAACATGAACCTTTCCCAAGGACCAGGACAAAGAGACAATTTCAACTTTGCTCAGTTTATGGGAGTGGATGCCGGTGGTGAAGAAATCATCATTATCCACGAACTCGACCAAGATTATATGGAAATCACAGTCGTCGATCAGGTTACCCTCAGAGCTATCTACAAACCTGCTGATAATGTTGCCGGTATGCAAGAAGCTATCATGGAAATTACCTTCGTTGTCCCTGATGATATGATCGTGCCGCCGACCTACAAACCTTTCTTCAATCATATTCATCTACGCGGACATTCAAAGGTTCAGCAAGTTTATCCTGCTGTTACCGGTCTCAACGATATGCCGCTCGGTTTCTATGAATCTCAATTACATTGGAATGCCTTCGCAAGTAATGAAATCTTCAATCCAGCTCTCAACGGTTGGGTCGTCTATTACCAAGAAATGGATGCAGACGAGTTTGAAGAATTGCTCGAAGATTTAGACATTGAACTTGTCGATTTAGCTGATTCTATCAATGAACCTAAATTCATCGAACTTAGAGATTCCTTTGAAAATAGAGTCGAAGTTAGATTTACCAACCCTACTATTGCTAACAACCAATACAATAGAAGAATGGTCATTCCAGAACTCGACCCTGACAAAACTTATACCTTCTTTGTCACTGCACTCTATCAATATCTTGCCAATCCGTCCGAATTTAAAGAGTCACGCACTATCTCCAATGTCCTTCATAGCGCCCCAGCTAAACCTTTTACTGCTGACTCTCACTTTACTCAAGCTGACTTTGATGCAAATGACGAAGATGAACTTTTCTTTGACTTTGGTGTCATCACCTTTGAACCTGCTTCAAGAACCGAGTTCTACAACCCTACGCCTGAACTGCCTGACCACTTTATCATCGAACTTTATAACAACTTCCAAAATGGAAGCATGGTCACGCCAAACATCTCCAATGTCACTTGGAATGCTACTAACAGCGTCTACAGAACTATGCCGATTGAAGCTACCCTCGAAGGCACTGGTATTGCTGGTTATACTCTCTATCAATGGGGCGATACAGGTGAGCCGATTGTTACGATCCCACCTACTACTCCTCCATTTACCAGATATGACTGGGTTCCTCTCACTGCTGCAAACAGCACCGTCATCATTTATCGTGATTTGAGTTCTCAACCTACTTTACCAAACAATCACCCTCAAATAGATGATGATCATTTCTGGAATCAAATCAAAGTTGCCTTTGAACCTGAAGTTTCCGGTAGATACGAAGCTGATGTCGTCCTCGAATATTCTCCAGCTTACCTGACTATTCTCCAAGATATTGAATATGTCTATACCCGTAAAATTGCTCTCGATGCTCGCGGTGTCGTCTTTGGCACCGATGATGAAGCTCTCACACCTGCTCACGCTCCTGTCATCGTTAGTCCTTTCGGTATCGATAGACCAGAACCAGATGATCCTACTTATGACATACTACCTGACTTCGTCTGGACCCTCCATCAAGACATCCTTGACGGAAAAATTCAACTCACTGAATATGTCATCAATATCTTTAAAGATACAAATGTCATCGTTCCCGTTGAAACTATCAGACTTTACGCTGTCGAAGACCTCATCGAAACTTATAGACTGCTCTCCGAAGATCTCCAAAACCACAACAACGCTCAACCTCCTTTCTTCGGTAACACCCTCGACCCAGGCACCGTCTATATGTGGAATATCACCATCTGGTCAGGTCTCGAAGGTAATAAATCTAGCGCCACTTCTGAAAATCATTTCTTTAAAACGCGCGATTATGAAACCTTTGTCCTCATTGACGAAGATGACGAACTTGTTCGCGAAATCGATCTCGGTATCCATGACCTCGATGAGTATATCTCCAAAACTTATAGATTACTCAATCACGGTGCCGCTGATATCATCGTTGACATTTCCTTTATCAATGATTATGCTGACATAACTATTGAAATCGAAGGCGGTGAACCTTTCACTCGCGCTGCCGGTAGAAATACCCCGCTCGCTACCCTGATTGTTGAACCAGGCCTCGCTCCAAACGGTGACATCGATGATGACAAAGTCGTCTTTATCACCTTTAATTTCAATCCTAAATTTATCTATGATTATAATTCATTGCTCGATATCATCTCCTTCGTTATGGACGAAGTTCCTCCTGTTTATCCTGAAACTGAACCTACCTTCGTCAGAAGAGATGTTTACGATGCTCAAATTTCTGTCCTCGCTGAAGGTTACGCTGAAATCGGCGAACTCATCGCTGTTTATCCGCTCGACGGAGACACTGATGTCGCTCCGCAACCTACCTTCGAATGGGAATATCCTGAAATAGGCGCTGGACATATAGTTTCTATGGTTATCATGGTAAAAAGCTCAGACGGACAGATTGACTTCTTTGAAAATGTCATCAATGGCAATACTACTACTGAATATCTCTGGCCCTCCAATGCAGACCCAGATAGACATCCTTACGGTTCAGAAAATCGTTGGTGGCTCATGCCTTTCGTCGCTGGTCCTAAAGGTCCTTCGATTTATATGGATGCTGCTATCACTGAAATCGACTATACCGTTCGCTCTGCTCCACTACCTGTAGTGCAAACTACTCCGCCCGTTCCACCTGCGACAAATGCTACTCTGCGTCCCGCTTTCAACTGGGCTTATCAAAACCAAGCTGATGAATTGCTCGCTACTCAACATGTCTGGACTATTTATGCCGCTACTGGAACTGAACCTGTCCGTCCTCCAGTCACTATCGATAGAACTGGTAACAACCCTCCAGCTATGACTCATACTATACCTGCAACCGTTCCGATGCTCGAGTATAACACTACCTATAGATGGCAAATTGCGACTACTTACGAAGGTCTTCCCGCTCCTGTCCTTTCCGCTTTCTTTACCTTCGCTACAGCACCAATTCCGCCTTCTCAGCTTGCCTTCGCTACTACGCCACCATTCCCAGCTCCTCCTGCTGCGAAATTAATCGACTTCGGCTGGGTTGACGCTACCGGTCCATTACCGCCTGCTACTGAAAGAACTAGGACCTTTACCGTCACCAACGGTTATACTGTTACTCTACCTGCTGGTAATGTTAGCTACGCTATCTCTGGAACTGGCGCTTCCGCCTTTACCGTGACTCCTGCGACTATTCCTGCTCTCAATGCCAACGCTGCTTCCACTGTGACAGTTGTCTTCAATCCTCCAATTGGCGTTTATGTAAACTATGAAGCTACTATTCAGTTTACCCATACTCCTCTCCCTGGCGATCATCATTCACAAGCTCCTGCTACTGATGTTATCGTCCTCAGAGGGAATGCTTATACTACTCCTGAAAGTGCTACTACTGTTGAACCTCTGATCGCTACTGAAGGCTTTGAATTTGGAACTATCTATCTCGACGATCCTATCGTTGAAAATAGAACAAAAACTCATCGCTTCGTCGTTACTAACAACTACCCAACTGATACCATCAGAATCACCGCTATCACTCCGATAGCTACTGATGAGCCTTTCAGTGGTGTCTTTGTCCCAGCTGTTACTCTGCCGATCGATGTCACTTCGCTTACTAATAACACCAGAAATATTGACATCACCTTCGCACCTTCAGTTGTAGGTAACTGGACTGGCAATGACGATATAGCCTTTGTTGTCACTTATCAACTCGTCAAAGAATATGACACACCACCTGTAAATGTTGTTCACGCTCTTTCTGGTATTGCCAGACTCGCTCCCGTTTGGTCTATCAAACCGCCTGTCCTTGCGCAAGTCCAAGAAGAAAAAATATTTACTAACGCTGTCATACTCGACTGGATTCGTCCCGCAAACGAGATGGAACCCGTCCTCTGGTCCTTTGACTATGAATTGAAAGCTTTTGACCATTCTATCTATAGAACCAGGATTTTCTCACCGCTTACTATTCCTAACCTTGACCCACCTGCTACCGGTGAAGACTTCCTGCAAAGACTCAGACCTGAAACTGTTTATGAAGTAAACATGATCGCTCGCTATCTCGGTGACGATGATATCGCTCATCTCATTCAACCGCCGCTCACTGAAGAACAGCTCGGCGCAGGCGTCTGGGATTCTATACCCGCTATCAGAACATTTACCACTAAATCTCCATTTGAGATTGAAAATGGTATCTATATGGCGAACGGTAGAGAAGATGACCTCATTCTCGACTTCGGAACTCTGACTATTCCTGTCCCTGGCGTTGATATTAAACCTTTCAGCATTACCAACAACTCCAGCGAACCTATCGATATCGACATGGAATATGCCTTCCTTACTCCTGAATTTACAGTCGTTTATGTTGGCGCTCCTGACCCAGCGATTATCCCTGAAACCGTCGTTCCATTGCCACAAGTCGTTTCTATACCCGGCAACGGTATGATCGAAGTTTATGTCAAATTCCAACCTGAAAACGAAGGTAACTACAATGGCGAAATTACTCTGACTACTGAAATTCCTTACGGTGACGATGGCGAAATCTGGATTTATACCCGCTCAGTTATCCTTACCGGTATCGCTTCCACTATCAAGTATAACCCACCATTGAACTTCACAGTCGGAACCGTTACTCACAATAGCATCGCTGTTAGCTGGGAATTACCAGAGCCTGAAGAACATCTCGAAGTCGCTTTCTACAACATGTATCTCAATGGCGCCTTCGTAGTCTCTCGCCCTGCTGGTAGTTTTACTCATGTCTTTACTGATCTTATTCCATTTACTATGTATAATGTTGAAGTAAGAGCTGTCTATAGCGTTGAAGGAGAACATCGTGAATCACCTCCAGGCGCAGCTCAAGATGAAGCTAAAACCCTCGGTGAACCCGGTGTGCCTTTCAACCTCAGTCCGACCTTACTTACCTTCGAACCTGTCATTATTGATGAAACTGACCCTACTACCAACACCTTCATCATCACCAATACGACTCCTGATGCTATTAGCGTCACCCTCGCTACTTCTTCCGTTGATTTCGTAGCTCCTGTAGGTCCACACATCGTCCCTGTTAATCAGACCCTGGAAATCATTGTTACCTTTGATCCGCAAACGCCCGGCACTAAAGCCGCTACTTTGACCGCTTCTCTCGATGATTTCAGCCGCTCTATTTCTCTCACTGGTATCGCTTATGAAGACCTAAAACCTGCTACCCTCGTTGCTCCTGAAGAAGGCGAACTCGAAGTTGACAGACTCACTATGTTTGTCTGGGATGCGCCTACTGATACTTCCGAAGAAGTTATCGAATATCGTCTCTACTTATCTACTACTATTGCTTCTCTCGGAACGCCTGCGACTCGCATTCCATTGCCTACGCCTACCCAGACTACGCATACGCTCACTACTCCATTGCCTTACAATACTCTGCATTTCTGGAGAATTGATGTCCTCTATGCTGGTGGCACGATTATTCCTGCGGTTCCGCATTTCTTCACTACCATAGAAGAAGCTGCTATTCCGCATCCATATCCTGTTACCCTTGACCTACCTGAAGCTGCAGCTACTGGTGTAGCTATGCCAGTCATCTTTACATGGACGCTCCCTGTAGGTGGATCGCCAAGAGAGGCTCTATATCTATATGTGACAGATACTGAAGGCGTCTGGGGTAATGCTGTCGTTGACCTCGCTCCAAATGCTACTACCTATACCTGGGCTGGCGCTGAATACAGCACGACCTATTTCTGGCGTGTCGTTGCCGGAGGCCCCGGTGGATTTAGTCCTAGCACCGAAAGAGTATTTACTACCGTAGATCCTCTCGTTGCTCCGCTACCCGCTGCTCTCGTTACTCCAAATCATAATGCTACTTCTGTGAACATTCCAGTTGAGTTCGTCTGGTCGCTGCCTACTACTGGCGCCCCAAGAACCGCTATCAACTTCTATGTCACTGCTACACAAAATGTCTGGGGTAATCCTGTAGCTCTCGGTCCCGATATCACTACTTACACCTACAATGACGCTCAATATGAGACCGTTTACTGGTGGAGAGTTGATACTATCGGCGAAGCTGGAACTACCGCTAGCGATGTTAGACAATTTACTACCGTCGTTCCACCACCAAACCCTGTAGCTCTCGTTTTCCCTGCCGATGAAGCTGTTTATGTTGATCCTAATACAAACTTCACTTGGGAAATTGACCTGCCCATTGGTTACCACGACGCTATTACTTTCTATATATCAAACAACCCTGACAATATGGGAACTGGTTACTTTGTTGCGCCAAACGAATTTACTTTCGATGTCGTTAGCAAAACAGGTGCTCCATTACTCAGAGGAGTCACTTATTATTGGCAAGTTATTCCTTCTATGGAAGGCTTAAATGCTGCTGATAATCAGAAATTCTCCTTCACCGTAGCTCCTGAACCATTTATCGCTACACCGATTGTCTTAAATTGGACTCCCGTTAGTATCGATGATATGGAAACCAGACCGCTCACCGTCAGTAATATGACCAGCGATCCTATCAATGTGACCTTTGAGTTTAACAATGATGTCTTCTATGTCGCTTCTACTTCGATTAATACTGCTGCTCGCGGCATTACAAACGATAATAGAAGCTCAAACTCTGGAAATACTCGCGGCTTAGATAGAGAATCTCGAAATCTTTCTATTCCAGCTAACGCTATCGCTACTGTAAACATTGCCTTCGCTCCTGAAGAAGTCATTCCTTACAATGCTATTCTTACCGTTATCCACGATAGAGTAGTCATCCCCGGACATGCTCCTGTTTGGGAAGCTGAAGTCTCCCTCATCGGTGTCGGCGCACCAGGCCCAGACCCATTGATCGCTCCTACAAATTTACAGGCTCAACTCCAAATCCAGAATGTTATACTCTCCTGGAACACCGTTCCACAGGTGCCAAGTCTGCTCGGCTATATGGTCTACAGATTTACCGCTGGAACTGAGTATCAGGTCACTTCTGTACCGATTTCTAATAACAATGTCCTTGTCCCAACTGTGCCGATTGGAACTCATCAGTTCCGCGTCCGCGCTGCTTATGCTCATGGACTTTCTGAACCTGCGACTCGTAATGTCGATGTTGATGCTATCTTACCGGCTAACAATATCACGCATTCTCTCGCCAATCAAGATGTAACTCTTAACTGGGAAGCGCCTATCCACCCCGGACCAGGAACTACCTTCAACGGTTACAAAGTCTTTAGAAATGGTATTGAAATTACTGGTAATCTGCTCACTGCGCTGACCTTCACTGACTACAATGTCCCTATCGGTCATTATCAATATTCAGTCGTTGTTAACTATGCTGGTGGTGATTCTGATCCGCTCGGACATACCGTCGATGTGGATATCATTCAGGCTCCTACCAACCATACTCATACTCTTGATGTGAACGATGTTACCTTATCTTGGTCTGCTCCTGTTCCGCTCGGCAATACCTTCGAAGAATATGAAGTCTTCCGTGGAGGCGTTTCGATCGGATTTACAAGAGACCTGCATTTCCTCGTTGAAAACCAAGATTACGGTGTTCATACTTTCAGAGTTAGAGCAAATTATCTCGGTGGTAATTCAGGCTTCGCTGATGTCAGAGTCCCGATAGACCCTCTCAATGCTCCTGATAATCTTGCCCTTGATAATGTTCGTGACCAAGAAGTTATCTTGACTTGGGATAGAGCACAAGCTGGCGAAACCTTTGAAGGTTATGTCATCCTCCGTGCTGAAATTACTAACCCAGCTGAACTTGTTGAAGTTGGTATGACCTCAAAGAATCCAGACGAAACCTTCTTCGTTGATGTTGCTCCGTTTGGTGAATTCTATTATTCTGTCTTAGCTCGTTACTTTGGTGGTGATTCTGATGCTACTGATGAAGTCCTAGTTACTGTTGATAGAATGAGCCCTCCAAGAAACTTTACCGGTATTCAAAGAGGTCGTAATGAAGCCTTCCTCACTTGGGAAGAACCGCTCAATGTCGGCTCTACTCACAGAGGTTATAGAGTTTATTCTATGGACGATATGACTACGCCGATCGCTGATCTAGCGCGTCATCACTTGTCTTACTCTATCCCTGATATGGTTGACGGTTTCTATACTTACTTCATTGAAGCTGTTTACGAATACGGTATCTCGGACATGATGCACACTGAAGTCCTTATCGTAGTTAGCACCGAAGAAGAACCTATCGTACCTATAGTTACTGAACTTCTCGGAAACTATCCTAACCCATTCAACCCTGATACCAATATTCAGTTCAACATGTCTGAAGCTGGTCTCGTCACTATTGAGATTTACAATGTCCGTGGTCAAAGAATCCGCTCACTTGTAAATGACCAATTTGACGCTGGCACTCATTCTGTTATCTGGAACGGTAGAGATGACAATGGTCGTGAAGTTTCCAGTGGTCTGTATCTATACATCATGAGAACTGGTGATTATCACAGCGTCAGAAGAATGACCCTGATGAAATAATCTAAATGAGAACAGATGACTTTCACTGCGTCAGAAGAATGACCCTGATGAAATAATCTAAATATATCCCCCCTCTCTATCTCCCCCCATTCATGGGGGGCAGGGGGGGGATTTTTTTTTATCCCCCCACCGTCCTTGCGATCCCCCCTCCCGTCGTTGCGAGGTTCCTTCTTGCTATCCCCCCTCCCCGTCGTTGCGAGGTCCCTCATTTTAAACTCCCCCCGAAGCAATCTCCGTGCCACTTATACCGTCCTTGCGAGGTCCCTTCTTGCTATCCCCCCGAAGCAATCTCCGTGTCACTTATACCGTCGTTGCGAGGTCCCTTCTTGCTATCCTCACGAAGCAATCTCCGTGTCACTACCCCCCCTCCCGTCGTTGCGAGGTTCCTTCTTGCTATCCTCACGAAGCAATCTCCGTGTCACTAAATCCCCAAAAATCCGCGCACTCCAAATATTTATAATTTATAATTTATAATTTCATTTGACTTTTTTACCGATTTTTTTTTCTTGGCATATATATATAAAAATAACCCCTTTTGAGGTGAAATATGAACCAAAATCAAGAATCAAAAAGCATTGATGAATTGATGAAATCGGTTTGGGACACGCTTGATAGAATGTCCAAACGAGCAGAAGAAAGAGAAGCAAAATTAGATGCAGAATTAGCTAAAAGACAAGCGAAATTAGACGCAGAATTAGCGAAAAGACAAGCCGAAGCTGAGAAACAAAAAGCTGAATTTGACGCAGAATTCGCTAGAAGACAAGCCGAAGCCGAAAAAGTAAAAGCCGAATTTGACGCTGAAATCAAAAAAATAAACCAAATGATGGGTAACCATACAAAAAACATCGGTATTATAGCTGAAGAATACTTTTACAATTCTTTTGCGAACGGTAAAACAAATTTCTTCGGCGAAAAATTTGATGAAATTGAAAAAAGGGTAATTGGTTTTAAAAAGGGTTTTAAGGATGAATACGATATATTATTAATAAATGGCGAAACCATTGGCATCATTGAAGTTAAACACAAAGCTAACGAAAATGATATTCCACAAGTTCTCAGAAAAGCTGAAACCTTTAGAGCAAATTTTCCAGATTATCAAAATCATAAAGTTTATTTAGGTCTCGCTTCTATGGCTTTTTACCCCGATCTTGAAACTAAATGTAAAGAAAATGGCATCGCTATCATAAAACAATTAGGCGAAACCTTAATCATAACTGATAAACATTTGAAAGTGTATTGATATCCATGTCACTTATCCCGTCGTTGCGAGGTCCCTTCTTGCTATCCCCCCCGAAGCAATCTCCGTGTCACTTATCCCGTCGTTGCGAGGTCCCTCCTATGAAACTCCCCCCGAAGCAATCTCCGTGTCACTTATCCCGTCGTTGCGAGGTCCCTCCTATGAAACTCCCCCCGAAGCAATCTCCGTGTCACTATCCCGTCGTTGCGAGGTCTCTTCTTGCTATCCTCCCAGCCCGTCGTTGCGAGGTTCCTTCTTGCTATCCCCCCGAAGCAATCTCCGTGTCACTAAATCCCCAAAAATCCGCGCCTTCAAAACATTTGTAATTTGTAATTTGTAATTTGTAATTTATAATTTGTATTAAACCTCTTATGAAATTTTTTAAAAAATCTAAAATCGCCTCTTCCACACCAAAAGAAGAAGCCACCACTAAAGGCTTCTCAAAAGGGATCAGCATGGAAGACCTACTAGCGAGAGATCCTATTTCTCTCAATTATAGCGATGTCTGTAGTTTTCTTTACAATAAAACTATCATCGTCTCCGGCGGCGGCGGATCCATTGGAGCTGAACTCTGCAAACAAATCTTTGAATTTAAACCAAAAAAACTCATCATTCTCGACAATAACGAAAATGGCGCCTACGAAGTTCAACAAGAAATTTTGAGAAAATTAAACTACCACACCCCCCGTCCTTGCGAGGTTCCTTCTTGCGATCCCCCCTCCCCGTCGTTGCGAGGTCCCTCCCATGAGTCTCCCCCCGAAGCAATCTCCGCGCCACTCCCCCCAACCACGTCCTTGCGAGTTCCCTCCCATGAATCCCTCCCCGAAGCAATCTCCGTGCCACTACCCCCAACCCCGTCGTTGCGAGGTCCCTCCCATGAATCTCCCCCCGAAGCAATCTCCGTGCCACTCCCCCCAACCCCGTCCTTGCGAGTTCCCTCCCATGAATCCCTCCCCGAAGCAATCTCCGCGCCACTACCCCCAACCCCGTCGTTGCGAGGTCCCTTCATGCGATCCTCACGAAGCAATCTCCGTGCCACTACCACCCGCCCGTCCTTACGAGTTCCCTCACTATCTACTATCAACTATCAACTATCAACTGTCAACCATCGCACCCCCCCCTCCCAAGTCGAAGTCATCATCGCCTCCATCCAAGACAAAGCTCGCATGATCAAAATATTCCAAAAATACCGTCCCCAAATCTTTTTTCATGCTGCCGCCCACAAGCATGTCCCGGTCCTCGAAGAAAACCCCTTCGAAGCCGTCAAAAACAATGTCTTCGGAACCTTAAACTGCGCCCTTTTAGCAGACAAGTTCAAACTCGAAAAATTCATCCTTATCTCCACCGACAAAGCCGTCAACCCTATCAGTGTCATGGGTGCTACAAAACGCATCTGTGAAATCATCTGCCAAGAAATGAGTTATATCAGCAACACAAGTTACCCTTCCGTCCGTTTTGGCAATGTTCTCGGCAGCAATGGCAGTGTCATCCCTTTATTTAAAAAACAACTTGAAGAAGGCGGACCACTCATAGTCACTGACCCAGAAGTCTCCCGATATTTTATGACCGTCAATGAAGCTGTACAATTGATCTTACAAGTCGGTGCCATAGGAGACAAAGGTGACATCTTTGTCTTAGACATGGGCGAACCTATAAAAATCGATGACCTCGCCAAAAAATTTATCAAATTATCAGGTTTAACGCTCGGAAAAGACATTAAAATCACCTATTCAGGTCTCAGACCCGGTGAAAAACTTAAAGAAGAATTTTATATGCAAGATCAAGGCTTACATCCAACAGACTATGATAAAATTTATATCAGTAAAACAAATGACATCGACACTGAAATGTTTTTTGAACAACTCGAACTCCTCCAAACCATCGTCGAATCAGAAAACTATGATTCATTCTATAAAGTTATGAATAAAATCGTCCCTTCGTTCAATCCTCCCCCCCGCTCCGTTATTGCGAGGTCCCTCCAATGAACCTCCCCCACCCCCGTCCTTGCGAGGTTCCTTCCTGCTATCCCCCCTCCCCGTCGTTGCGAGGTCCCTTCTTGCTGTCCCCCCCGAAGCAATCTCCGTGCCACTACCCCAAGTCCGTCCTTGCGAGGTTCCTTCCTGCTATCCCCCCTTCCCGTCGTTGCGAGGTCCCTCCCATGAAACTCCCCCCGAAGCAATCTCCGTGCCACTACCCCCAGTCCGTCCTTGCGAGGTCCCTCCCATGAAACTCCCCCCTCCCCGTCGTTGCGAGGTTCCTTCTTGCTATCCTCCCGAAGCAATCTCCGTGTCACTACCCCCTACCCCGTCCTTGCGAGGTTCCTTCTTGCGATCCCCCAACCCCGTCGTTGCGAGGTTCCTCCCATGAATCTCCCCCCGAAGCAATCTCCGTGTCACTACCCCCAACCCCGTCGTTGCGAGGTCCCTTCTTGCTATCCCCCCGAAGCAATCTCCGCGCCACTACCCCCCTCCCCGTCAATTGCGAGGTCCCTTCTTGCTATCCTCACGAAGCAATCTCCGTGTCACTACCCCCTACCCCGTCCTTGCGAGGTCCCTCCCATGAAACTCCCCCCCGAAGCAATCTCCGTGTCACTTCCTCCTCCCTTCAGAAAAATAAAGGAATAAAATGTATCAAGAAAAACTTTCTTATGTTTATATATTATTCAATAAGTATAATGGATCTTTATACACAGGTATTACCTCAAATCTACATGCTCGTGTTTACCAGCACAAAAATAGATTAGTAGGAGGTTTTACGAAAAAGTATAATATTGATAAACTTGGCTATTATGAAGTTCATTTTGACATTCATACTGCAATTTCAAGAGAAAAACAGATTAAAGCTGGTAACAGAAAGACAAAAATAAATTTAATTGAAAGTATGAACCCAGAATGGAGGGATTTGTATTATGAACTTGGATTTTAGATGTTTGGCTTTAAAGATTGCTTCAGGAGGATGGCAGGAAGCTATCTCTAAACTGCGAGGTCACTTATCCCGTCCTTGCGAGGTTCCTTCTTGCTATCCCCCCAGCCCGTCGTTGCGAGGTTCCTTCCTGCTATCCCCCCTCCCCGTCGTTGCGAGGTCCCTCCCATGAACCTCCCCCCGAAGCAATCTCCGCGCCACTACCCCCAACCCCGTCGTTGCGAGGTTCCTTCTTGCTATCCTCCCGAAGCAATCTCCGTGTCACTTATCCCATCCTTGCGAGCCCCCTCCCATGAACCTCCACCCTCCCCGTCGTTGCGAGGTCTCTTCTTGCTATCCCCCCGAAGCAATCTCCCTGCCACTACCCCCCCTCCTGCCGACAAAAGGAACCTCGCAAAAAATAAATTTTAATTCTTAATAAATGTATGAAAATATATCTTTCTGCTCCCCATCTATCTTCCGAAGGCTACGAACTCGATTTCCTCCTAAAAGCCTTCGAGTCTAACTGGATTGCTCCAGTCGGTGAAAACATCGACAATTTTGAAAAAGAAATTGCCGAATATGTCGGAGTGCGTTCTGCACTCGCTCTCAATACTGGCACAGCAGCCCTCCATCTCGCTCTTATCGCTTTAGGAGTAGGGAAAGACGACTTTGTTTTTTGTCAAACCTTTACTTTTGTTGCCACCGTGAACCCCATCATTTATCAAAATGCTATTCCGGTCTTCATCGACAGTGATTTTGAAACTTGGTGTATGTGTCCTCTCGCTCTTGAAGAAGCTCTCGAAAAATACAAAAAACTCGGAAAACTGCCAAAAGCGGTAATTGTTGCTCACATTTACGGTTTAGCAGCTGATTTAGACAGGCTCATCGAAATTTGCCAAAAATACGATGTCCCCTTGATTGAGGATGCTGCTGAAAGTCTCGGAACAAAATATAAAGGCAGACAAACCGGTAGTTTTGGGAAATTTGCTATTCTAAGTTTTAATGGCAACAAAATCATCACCACCTCTTCTGGTGGCATGCTCCTCTCAAACGACCAAAAAGCTATCGAAAAAGCACGCTTTTGGGCGAGTCAAAGCAAGGATAAAGCCAGACATTACGAACACTCTGAATTAGGCTTTAGTTATGGAATGAGTAATATCCTCGCTGCCATCGGACGAGGACAGCTCAAAGTCCTTCAACAAAGAATTGATAAAAAGAAATTTATTTTTCAGTATTATAAAAAAAATATCTGCGATTTGAATAAACAAAATTTACAGAAATTTTCCTTTATGCCCATTAATAACTGCTCTGAACCAAATTTTTGGTTAACCTGCCTTGTATGCCAAAAAGATGAAAAAAATAGGGGAGAGGTAAACAGGATTAATACCTTATACCAAAATAACGAAAGCAATAGGGGAGAGGTAAATAGGACTAATACCTTATACCAAAATAACGAAAGCAATAGGGGAGAGGTCTTAAGGATTATCACCGAACTTGAAAAAATCAATATCGAAGCGAGACATCTCTGGAAACCTATGCATCTCCAACCTTATTACAAAAAATTTGACTATATTGGATATGGAATTGCAGAAACCCTCTTTAATATCGGCCTCTGCTTACCTTCAGACACAAAGTTACTTAACAATGACCTCGATAGAATCATCGATGTCGTAGTTGCGAGGCCCCTCCCATGAGTCTCCCCCCTCCCCGTCCGTCATTGCTGTCCCTTCTTGCTATCCCCCCTCCCCGTCGTTGCGAGGTTCCTCATTTTAAACTCCTCACGAAGCAATCTCCGTGTCACTACCCCCCTCCCGTCTTTGCGAGGTCCCTCCCATGAATCTCCCCCCGAAGCAATCTCCGTGTCACTATCCCGTCCTTGCGAGGTCCCTCCCATGAATCTCCCCCCGCCCGTCCTTGCGAGGTTCCTTCTTGCTATCCCCCCGAAGCAATCTCCATGTCACTACTCCCCTCCCCGTCTTTGCGAGGTTCCTTCTTGCTATCCTCACGAAGCAATCTCCGTGTCACTTATCCCGTCGTTGCGAGGTTCCTTCTTCCTATCCCCCAGCCCGTCGTTGCGAGGTTCCTTCTTGCTATCCTCACGAAGCAATCTCCGTGTCACTATCCCGTCGTTGCGAGGTTCCTTCTTGCTATCCCCCAGCCCGTCGTTGCGAGGTTCCTTCTTGCTATCCTCACGAAGCAATCTCCGTGTCACTATCCCGTCTTTGCGAGGTCACTTCTTGCTATCCTCACGAAGCAATCTCCATGTCACTACTCCCCTCCCCGTCCTTGCGAGGTCCCTCACTTGAATCACCCCCCGAAGCAATCTCCGTGTCACTTATCCCGTCTTTGCGAGGTCACTTCTTGCTATCCTCACGAAGCAATCTCCGTGCCACTACTCCCCTCCCCGTCGTTGCGAGGTTCCTCATTTTAAACTCCCCCCGAAGCAATCTCCGTGTCACTTATCCCGTCGTTGCGAGGTCACTTCTTGCTATCCTCACGAAGCAATCTCCGTGCCACTTAAAAAATCCGCGTAAATCCGCCCAATCTGCGTCCTCCAAATATTTATAATTTGTAATTTGTAATTTGTAATTTATAATTTATAATTTATAATTTATAATTTATAATTTATATTTTGTTTATGAATATGTTATATAAACCCCTCCTCGATTTATTTTTTGCAGCATTTTTCCTGATAATCTTATCACCTTTGATGCTCATCATTGCTTTATTAGTCCTTATTCTCGACGGCTCTCCTATCTTTTTCCGTCAAGAAAGACCCGGTTATCGCGAAAAATTATTTGTGATTTATAAGTTTAGAACTATGAAAGACGCCCGTGTCACTAGGATAGGACGATTTTTGCGTTCCACTTCTCTGGATGAATTACCAGAATTGTGGAACATCTTAAAAGGTCAGATGAGTTTTGTCGGTCCAAGACCGCTCTTGACAAAATATCTACCTTTATATAATTTGTCCCAGAGAAAAAGACACGCTGTTAAACCTGGCTTAACAGGTTTAGCTCAAATCAATGGTCGCAGCTCGATTTCTTGGGAAAAAAAATTTGAATTTGATGTGTATTATGTAGAAAATGTATCCTTTATATTAGACCTAAAAATTATTTTAAAAACTATCTACATAGTCTTAAAAAGAGACGGTACAAATAATGATGATGAAGAACAAAGTTTTGAACCCATTCTCCCCCCACATTAAGGGGGAGGGATATTTAATAGTCAATTCCAAAAAAAATCTGCGAAAATCCCCCAAAATCTGCGTCCTCCCAATATTTATAATTTATAATTTATAATTTATAATTTATAATTTATAATTTATAATTTATAATTTATAATTTATAATTTATAATTTATAATTTATAATTTATAATTTGTAATTTGTAATTTGTAATTTGTAATTTGTATCATGTCCTTCCTTTTATCCTGCGCTGGCCGCCGTGCCAAACTGATTCAGCAGCTTAAAAACTCTGCAAACGGCAACTGCAAGATCATAGCCACAGACTTATGCCACACTGCCCCGGCTCTGTATTTTGCTGATAGTTTTTACATTGTTCCTGAAATAGTTTCAAAAGACTATATAGGGTCACTTCTGGAGATATGCGAAAAAGAGCATATAAAGGTCATCACTACCTTATACGACCCCGAGATAGAAATTCTCGCCAAAAATAGAAAACATTTTGAAGATAAAGGTATTTTGATGCTTATCCCTTCTATAGAAACCGCCTTATTATGTCATGACAAATACGCTATGTTCCAATTTTTAAGAAAAAACAATATCGATACTATTGACACTTATTTAACCCTTGAGGAAATTAACTATGCCCTAAAAAACAATCTAATAAATTTCCCTATAATTATTAAGCCGCGTTTTGGCAGCGGTGGAATTGGCATTATTAGATGTGATAACAAAATAGATTTAGATTTTCATTTTTCTCATCCAATAAACTCCCAAAAATCAACGGAAACTAGCAAAATCTGTGTTACTATCGCCCAAAAAATCATGCACGGTGATGATATTTCAGTTGATGTTTATGTCGACTGTTTCTCCGGTAAAGTCATCTCTTTATTTGCCAAGAAAAAACTCGAATCAAAAATTGGTGGTGCAAATAAAGTTGTTTCCTTTTACGACCCAAAATTAACGGACTTTATTATAAATTTAAACGATTTTTTCCAATTCAAAGGTCCTATTGACATTGATTTATTTTTTCAAGATGGAAAATATTTTGTAACCGAAATCAATCCTCGTTTCGGAGGCGGATATATCTATGCACACGCTCTCGGTATTGATTTTATGAAATTCATCTTGAAAAATGCCAATGCTCAAACAAATACTTTTGACTCTTATTATTATCAAACTGACATCGAAATGATGCTCTGGGATGATTTATGTTTTGCCTCACTCTGAAAACTGCCCCCCTGTCACTTCCCTCCCCGTCGTTGCGAGGTCCCTTCCATGAATCACCCCCTCCCCGTCCTTGCGAGGTTCCTTCTTGCTATCCCCCCTCCCCGTCGTTGCGAGGTTCCTTCTTGCTATCCTCACGAAGCAATCTCCGTGTCACTACCCCCCACCCCGTCCTTGCGAGGTTCCTTCTTGCTATCCCTCCTCCCCGTCCTTGCGAGGTCCCTTCTTGCTATCCTCACGAAGCAATCTCCGTGTCACTACCCCCCACCCCGTCCTTGCGCGGCCCCTTCTTGCTATCCCCCCCCCCCATCGTTTCGAGGACCCTCCTTACGATC
>Ga0099364_10001176_pt1 | contig 43668 bp, 31 predicted proteins | sample TergutTh196P3_FD_73070 | JGI IMG/M metagenome (GOLD analysis project Ga0099364, IMG submission 73070) | Microcerotermes parvus P3 segment gut microbial communities from Pointe-Noire, Republic of the Congo - Th196 P3 | ecosystem: Host-associated > Arthropoda: Insects > Digestive system > Gut ...
GGGTGGCACAACCTGATAAGGCAACACACGAGGAGCAGCATTTGTGCGCGGATGCGGCCTATGTAGGCCAACCGGCACAGCAGGCCATAAGCCAACGGGGTTTGATCGCGCATGTGCACAGCCGCAAACAAGAAAAATCCGAGCGCAATCATGGGCCACAAGCCAAGCCACGACGCTGGGTCGTCGAACGAAGTCACAGTTGGCTCAATCGCTTTCGCAAGCTCATGGTACGTTCTGAGAAATCTGCAGCTTCCTTTGAGGCTTTGCTGTCACTGGCAGCGGCGCTGATCTGCTGGCGACAGGAAACCACTATTTACGGATAAATACTTAGTTTAAGGGGTTGCTACCGGTAACAGTAAAGCCTGGCTGTTCTTGACATCATGCCTCTACTTTTTCAACAAAAGCGGCAATGCGCTCGATGACCGTATCGGCGTGAATAAAATGCGGGAAGTGACCGCAGTTTTCCACGACAACCAACTCAGTATGCGGGGCGCGGCGTTTTATTCCTTCGATCTGTTCCAGTGTGGCGTATTCATCCTCGCGTCCCTGAATCGCCAGAAGCGGGCAGGCGATTTGTTCCAGTTCCGCCGCGATATTCCAATCCCGCCGATTGGGGTCTGTCCAGACGTTGTGCCAGCCGTAAAAAACGGAATCAGTACCCTGGTGATAACGCGCCAGTTTTACACGTAGCCCATCTGTTTCGTAGGCGCTCCGCGCTCGCTCAATACCGGCCAGGCAAATATCCTCGACAAAATAATGCGGCGCGATTACGACAATTCCCGCGAGTGGCACAACCTTTCCTGCCGCCGCCAAGAGGGCGATAGTGCCGCCGTCGCTGTGTCCGATCAGCCAGGGACGCTCGATATGCAGCGCGTTCAGGAAAGCGGGCAGGGTCTCCGAGGCTTCATGCTCAAGATAATCGGGCGGCAGCGGTTCTTCAAGTGGACGGGGCGTTGAATTGCCATAACCATAGCGGGAATAGGCAATGCCGCGCCGCTGTACGCGCTCACAGAGTTTTTGCGGAAAACTCCGCCAGAGCGCAATCGAACCCAGGCCCTCATGGAGAAAAACCAGCGGCGCGACACCGGAGCGGTTTCGATTTTTCTCCAGGCTGGAAGCAGCGCAGTCAGTCCTCTCCCCCGACCCCTCTCCCGCAAACGGGATAGGGGAGGTCTTGCAGACGGCGCTGTCGTTCTCTCTCCCGCTTGCGGGAGAGTGTGGCTGAAGGCCGGGAGAGGGCGCGTCAAATTCAGGCGTAAACCAGATGTATTCCAGTTCCTGTTTTTTACGCGAGGTAACAATAGCAATAGTCATGATGAGCAGTCGAAAATGACAAGCAAAAAATCAGCCTTTTCCAGTGGCATAGTCCTTAAAGCGAAGAAGGGCGTCCGCCATCTCTTCCGCGCCAAGGAGCGCTGGTTCGCCGATCTGGCAGGCCAGCGCGTAATGTTGACATAGTGTTTCCAGTTCCTGCCCAAGCGCGAGCGCCGCCGCCGGATTGGGCGCGTATACCACCATGCCGTGATTGGCGAGCAGGCAGGCGCTGCGATTTTGCAGGGCGGTCATAGCGTGTTCGGAAAGCGCCTGCGTGCCGAAAGGCGCATAGGGCGCGCAGCGTATCGTATCGCCGCCGAAACGGGCAATCATGTAATGAAAAGGCGGAATGGCGCGGTTAAGGCAGGCCAGCGCGGTGGCATAGGGCGAATGCGCATGCAATACCGCGCCGGCATCGGGCCTGGCGTAGAGGTCACGATGTAACCGCCATTCCGACGAAGGACGCGGCCCTTCTGCGTCCCACTCTCCGGCAATTGAGACCCAGGGAATATCATCCGGCATCAGCCTTTCATAAGCCATGCCGCTTGGGGTGATGTAAAAACCCGGCGTTCCGTCTTTGTCGGCGCGGCAGCTTACATTGCCGCTCACTCCCGGCATTAGCCCGCAGGAAACAGCGGCCTGGGCGACCCTGATAATCTCGGCGCGTAAATCAGGCATGGGGGACCTTTTCGGGGAAGAGTTCCGCCAGCAGGGCGGCATTGGGGGCGCAAATGCCGCGCTCGGTGATGAAGGCAGTGATGAGTTCCGCCGGGGTAATGTCGAAAGCCGGATTGTAGATTGCGGCGGCATCGGAGACTTGTCGCAGCTTTCCGTAGTTGCCGTTTTGATCCTGCCCAAAGACGAAGCGCATTTCATCGTCATTGCGGATTTCGAGCGGAATGTCCCCGCCGCTTCGGGCGCTAAAGTCAAATGTGCTGCCGGGAGCCGCAACATAGAACTGCGCCCCGCAATGCCGCGCCGCAATAGCTTTCAGACTGGTGCCGATCTTGTTGGCAACGTCGCCATTGGCGGCAATGCGATCCGCGCCGACGATTACCGCGTCTACCTGCCCTTGCAGAAGCAGGAGACCGGCGGCATTGTCGGTAATCAGGGTATGCGGCACGCCCGCTTCAAACAATTCCCAGGCGGTCAGTAGCCCCTGATTGCGCGGGCGGGTTTCCGAAACCCAGACATGCGCTTCCATGTTTTCTTCCCTGCCTACATAGATGGGCGCGAGCGCAGTGCCGTATCCGGCAGTGGCAAGCCAGCCCGCGTTGCAATGCGTCATCAGTTGCAGGGGGCGATTCCGCTCGGCTCTGGATGCGGCAATTGAGCGCAGCAGCGCCAGGCCATGTTCGCCGATTTTCCGGTTTTGCCGGGCGTCTTCTTCAGCGATTGCGTCGGCTTCCGCCCAGGCGGCAGCGGCGCGTTTGCCAGGCGGCAACGGACGCAGGCGTTCGCGCATTCTTCTTAATGCCCAGGAGAGATTGACGGCAGTCGGGCGCGTGGCGGCAAGACGCGCGGCTATGGCAGCAATCGTCTGATCGCTGGCGTCTGTCCCAAGACCGAGCGCCAGCCCATAGGCGGCGACGATGCCGATCAACGGCGCGCCCCGCGCCTGCATCTGGCTTATGGCAAACAGCGCGTCATCCGCGGAATTGAGGCGCAGCCAGTGTTTACGGTAGGGGAGGAGAGTCTGGTCGAGAATTTCCACCTGCTCCTGGCCATTTTCACGTAGGCGACGCAATGGGCGAAGCGGCGGATTTTTTTCGGGACGCGCGGTTTCGTACATCATAACTTTGAGTTCTGAAACAGAAATTGCCATAGCTGACAAACCGCTTCGGCGTGGGTGGCGATTCTCGCGTGTGGAATCCTGCTTTGCGAATCTTCATTCAGGCGTCTGCTGTGTTGCAGACGGCGATATTCCCGATAGGCGTTACGCGCGCGTTCCGAGAGTTCCACAGGAATCAGGTTCAGGCTGGCGCTCATCCTCAACAGGGCGATATTGCCCAGATTGGCCGTCAATTGCGGGTATTGGCTGGCGTAAGCGAGAATCAGGTATTGGACGATGAATTCCACATCAATTATGCCGCCCGGATCGTGCTTGAAGTCGAAGTCGTCGCGTTCCCTGCCGGCGTGACTGGCCAGCATCTTTTCCCGCATGGCGAGAACATCCTCTTTCAGCTTTGCCGGGTCGCGCTGCTGGCAGAGAATTTCTTTGCGCGTTACCTCAAAGCGCCGCCCCAACTCAATGTCGCCGGTAATGAAGCGGGCGCGGGTCAATGCCTGATGTTCCCAAACCCAGGCATGATTCAGCGCGTAATCGCGGAACGCTTCCAGAGTACAAACCAGCAGACCGGCGTCGCCATTCGGGCGCAGGCGCAGGTCTGTTTCAAACAGTTGCCCCGCGCTTGTCCGGCTGGCAAGCCAGGTATTGATCCGTTGTCCCAACCGGGTGTAATTTTGTTCGGCGTCCGGGTGGGCGTCATTTTCATCGCGCAGATAGACGAGATCAAGATCGGAAGCGTAGCCCAATTCCTTCCCACCCAGTTTGCCGTAGCCGAGTACGGCAAAGGCAGGATGCTCGCTATGCCGGTTGGCGAGCTTCTGCCAGCAGAGGGAGAAGGTCGTCTCCAGCATGATGTCCGCCAACTGGGTGAGGTGATCGGAAATGCGCTCAATACTGTGCAGGTCGGCTAAGTCCTGCGCCAGCAGGCGAAATACCTGGGCATGGTGCGTTTCCCGCAACAGATCCATCTCCCGTTCGGTATCGTTATTCGCCTCTTTCAGGGTATGCGCGAGATTATTGCGAAATTCCTGCCAGTCTGTTGCGGTGTCAAGCAGACGGGCGTCCAGGAGTTCGTCGAGGAGCAGAGGATGCTGATTCAGATAATGACCTGCCCAGGATGAAGCGCCCAGTATCCGGGCTACTTTTTCCAGCGCGTGAGGGTATTGTTGCAGGAGCGCGAGGTATGCGCCCCGGCGGGAAATGTTGCCCAGAAAATCCAGCCCCCGCGCCAGCGCCAGATCAGGATTGGCGACATGCCGCGCTGTTTCGAGGAGACGCGGGCCTACCGCGTCCAGACGCAATTTGTTGGCTGCGGGCAATTGCCGATAGCGGGAGGATTGGCGTAGCGCCGTGAGTCGTTCGCTTACTTCTTTCGGCGCGACAAAACCAAGGGCGGCGAGTTTTTCCTGTTCTTCTTTTGCGTCCAGCATTCCGAACCAGAGGGAGGCAAGCGGATGCTCGCCTTCTTCCGGGTCGGAAAAGACCGCCTCGAAATGAGCGCTGACCCGTTGGCGGTGCGCTTCGAGTTCGGAAACCAGATGTTCCCAGTCCCGACAGTCCATGCTCACGGCAATAAGGGCGCGTGTCGCTTCATCGGTGGGCAGGATGTGCGTTTGCTGGTCTTCCACATATTGCAGACGGTGTTCGAGCTTACGCAGAAAGCGGTAAGCCAGATGAAGATCGGCTTCGGTGGCGGCGGGCAGGATGCAGCGTTCCGCCAGTACGCCCAGAACTTCCAGGGTTGGGCGGATTTGCAGGCGCGTGTCGCGTCCGCCGCGAATCAATTGAAATACCTGCGCGATAAATTCAATTTCCCGGATGCCGCCCGGCCCCATCTTGATGTGGCCTGCCATGTCCTTACGCGCGACTTCGCGGCGAATTTCCATGTGCAGGTCGCGCATGGCGTTGACCGCGCCATAATCGAGATAGCGGCGAAAGATAAAGGGTTGCGTGGTTTTTTGCAGTTGCTCGATCCAGAAGTTTTGCCTGCCTTCCGCGTTTATGCTGGTGTTGATGACCCGCGCCTTGATCCAGGCGTAACGCTCCCATTCTCTTCCCTGCGTAATGAAGTAGTTTTCCAGCGCCGCAATGGAGGCAACAAGGGGGCCGGAATCGCCATTCGGACGCAGACGCATGTCGACCCGGAATACCTGTCCGTCTGCGCTGATTTCGCCTAACGCCGCGATCAGGAGCTTGCCCAGGCGGGTGAAGAATTCGTAATTTTCAATTTTTGCGGGACCAGCGGTTTCGCCTTCTTCCGGGTAGACAAAAATTAAATCAACATCGGAAGAAACATTCAGTTCCCGTCCGCCGAGCTTGCCCATACCGATAATCAGCAGACGTTGGGGTTCGCCGCTTTTGTCCAGCGGCTCGCCGTATTTATGCGCGAGGGCGGCATGATGAAAAGACAGGGCGGCGTTGATGGTTATTTCGGCAAGCCGGGTCATGCCTGCCATGACTTCGGCAAGATCGGCAAGTCCTGCCAGATCGCGCAGTTCAATATGCGCCATCGCCTGCTGGCGCATGTGGCGCAATTGCCGCTTCAGGGTAGCTTCGTCTTCAGCGGCGGGTTCAAGATGGGTCTGGAGCAGTTCTGCGGAGAGCGGTTGCCGCCAGAGCGCATGGAGCTTTTGCGGGAGTTCGGGACGCGCGGCGAACAGGCGGCGCAGATAGCCGCTGTGCGCTAGGGCACGCGCCAGGACGTCCCGCCATTCGCTGTCTTCTTCGGGGGAAAGAGGGAAAGGGAGAGTGGATGGGGTGTTCATGTACGCTCGCTATCAGACGATTGTAATTGATTTTCCGCTTTGCTCATTGTCGTCGGGGAAGGTCGCCCATTTTTACCGAACCGACGGGCGCACCGAGAATAAAGGACAAATTACCACCCTCCTTAATGAGTGCACATGGGTACATAAAAAGCACACATTCTTCTTCTTCCGAGTCGCCACTCGGAAAGTTGAGCGGCAAGCCTTCCCAAACCACGAGATCCATATTGACCCTGATGCGCTTGCCTTCAATAGTGACAATGAAACTCACGAAATCACTACCAACGAAGTCTTCATTCGGCGTATAGCGGAAATGCCCTGCAAAATCCCCGGATTTGATACGTTCAAGCCGGCCATGCTTCGGCGGAGTTTCGATGACGACACTAATATTATTCTTGGGATCGTAAGGCGAGATGCCCTGTTCTTTTAACCAGCCACTTGCCCCTAACGTACCTATTACTGAATCGACGGGAAAAACAATACGGCCTTGAGCTGCGTTCTCTCCTTCGTATTCAGAGGGTCTAAAGTTTTTAGCATCCTGAACATCCTGAAATGTCCATACCGTATTGTCCACGTCCTCCACTTGAGAGGTAGCCTGAGCGAGTACTATCGGTTGTCCACCCTGATCCGGCGGAACAATCATGTCCATCCTGCCTTCCGCCTCGCTCCCCGGCTTCGCCTTCCAGATGTTGGGGTCAGCAGTGGGCAAATAGTCGTCAGTGTTGTCCAGCGGCGTTGGATCAATGTACCAGCCCCAACCGGCAGCGTTGCTGTCCAGCGTAATCTGCCCGCTGTTGTAATAGCCGGTGGTTTGGGCGACGGCGGAGCCGGGAAGGTCGGCAAAACCGACAAAGGCAGTGGCGGCGGTGGAAAGGAGGGTTGACAGATCGTCAGTGGTCTGGGGCGGGAAAAGAGAGATTTTCCAGTCAACGAAGGGCGGCTCCGAGCAATTCTGCTCCCATTTCCAACTCGCATCACCTGCAAAGGGAATATAAATCCGGTAATTCAGGATGAAGGTTTTTCCTTTATAGACAACTTGCAACGTGAAATGATCCTCGACTGCATTTTCACCGCTAAAAGTAGTACGGTAGGTATAATCACCATACTCGCTCGCGTCCAGTGTGCCATGTTCCGGCTGCTTCAAGATGACCGTTAAAGCCGACCTCTCAGCATCGCCATTGAGGTTTTTCGGACGATCCTTTAATGGCAGCGTATCTATTGCATCACGCAGTGGGATAATGGAGTACTGCTTTCCGCTCATGTAGCCCATTGCCACGCCGCACAACGTATGTTCTCGAACCGTGGCAGCTTTGGGAGTAGCCTGCGCAACCTCCGCCATCTGAACGGGTTCCATTACTGCGTCTACGCTTAGGAAGAACATGAGAGTACCTCTTTCTAAAGAATTGAGATCGGGGATTTTCTGCGCAGCTGCGGTCAACAAGTTACTGGTTTTTACAATCTCAACCGGTGTACGCGGGTTCACGGTCAGGCCGAAACGATCCTGATAGCCTTGTGCGCCAGACGTCTGGAAGCCCAAGGCCGACAGTGCCGCCTGGAGGTTTTCGTAAGCGCGGTAGGTTGGGGTGAAGCGTAGCGAACCCCAACATCTTTGCTGCCGTTGGGGTTCGCCTTCCAGATGTTGGGGTCAGCCGTGGGCAAATAGTCGTCTGTGTTGTCCAGCGGCGTTGGATCAATGTACCAGCCCCAACCGGCGGCGTTGCTGTCCAGCGTAATCTGCCCGCTGCTGTAATAGCCAGTAGTCTGGGCTATTGCGGAGCCGGGAAGGTCGGTGAAGCCGACAAAGGCAGAGGCGGCGGTGGTGATGAGAGTTGCAAGGTCGCCTGCGCCGTCCACTTCGGAAATGCGCCAGTATTTCTTACTCACGCCGCAGTATTTTTGCAACGCTTTCGCATAGGCTCCTTCATTTTCACCATCAAGATTAAAGATTTTTGCATAATCCTTATTATTGAGCACGTTTATGTAGTAGCGAAGCGTCAGAGCGATGGGGCGTCCACTATCATCCTTACCTTCGACCAGAAGATCCACACGATCCTTGCCAATATAGCCTTTGTTTGGTAAATACGTAGCATCACCTCTATCTTCCATGACTATGATTGTGCCATTACTCGGCGCACGCAGTACTGTAATCTTTAGGCTTTCCTCCCATTCCCAAAACCACTCCCATTCCGACTGGTAGTATGCTCCCCCCCCCTCAGCGGAAAGCTTCTCTTGCATCGAAGCAGAAAGAAAATCCGTCATGTAAGATAACAGTCCCAGAGCTATACCCTCCCCTTGAGACCTAGCGTAGTCGTAGTCGAAGGTGAGTTGACAGACCCCATAGTTCATGCGTCTGATGGCTGATGCCGAGGTGGATTTGGATGTCTGAGCCTGCGGTACCGTCGCCACCTGCACACTCGGCGTTTCATACATGGGCAGCGGTGCTGCATCTGGTAGCGCGGTAGGTTGGGGTGAAGCGTAGCGAACCCCAACATCTTTGCTGCCGTTGGGGTTCGCGTTCCAGATGTTGGGATCAGCCGTGGGCAAATAGTCGTCTGTGTTGTCCAGCGGCGTTGGATCAATGTACCAACCCCAACCGGCGGCATTACTGTCCAGCGTAATCTGCCCGCTGCTGTAATAGCCAGTAGTCTGGGCTATTGCGGAGCCGGGAAGGTCGGAAAAGCCGGTCAAGGCGGTGGTGCTACTTGATAGCAAGGCGGATAATTGGGCGGTGTAGAGCCAAGATTGGTAGTCGCCGGTTGAATCATTCAGCGATTGGCCGGTCCCACCGGGTGCCATGTTGATGCGGCGGATGCGCGATTTGAATAGGCAGTCATTCGCTTTTCTGTCGAGCGCGAGACCACCACCTGAATTGCCATCTGAAAAATGGTAGTTATCGATGCGCATCTCTCCCACCACCACCAACTCCATCGTAACCTTGATGCGCTGACCTTTGTATTCCACCAGAGCAGTCAGCGAATCCTCTCCTAGATAACCGAGGGTGGGTTTATATTCATAGCCTGGGCCACCAAGAAGGGCACCATCTGTAGCAGACGTCGGCAGCAGTTGCCCATGTCTTGGCATTTCCAAGATACTGACCTTTGCTTCGGATAGATCATCAAGCGTAATGCCGGGGCCACGACGAGATTCCTGATATAGCTGAATCACCACACCGGGAAAAACATTCAGAGCAGTTTGTAATGGTACGCCAGATTGAGGGTCGAAGCCTTCGGGCTCAACAACATCACAATAGCCCTTCAACCAATAGTCATAGTCTTCCTTGCCTACACTTCTTTGCTCAACCGTCTGCACAATAGCCGGACGCTGGGCGAACTCAGTCGGGAGATTTTGATAAGCAAGGATCAGACTTTCGAGCATGGCGATCTCCTCGGGTAGCGTGGTATTGACGGTTTCCTCCAATAGGCCTTGCGTTGCATCAGACGGAACAGCCGCTTGCAGGTTCAAAGGTGGCGAGTTGCCGCCAATCTCTACTAGCGTGGGCGGACGAAGATAGATGTGGAAATGATCCTGATGATACTTGGCAAGCCGGGGGCCAGGGGTAGATGTAGAGCCGCCGGGAACACCCAAGCGATCTAGCGCGGTAGCAGTCACGGGCGATGTCCGCAGTTTACCTTCGTCATCCACATAGCGCGTCTGAGCCAGAGTAGGCAGACTGAAGACGGTCAACAGACCAGTCAGCAAAACAAACCGCCAAAAAATCCCTGTGGCGCGGCGTGTGGTTTGTATAGTTGTTTGCATGTCATTATCTCCTCGTGAAAATCCAGCCTGATGGCCGGTTCGGGATGTTTGCCCGGAGGCATTCCCGGATTTCAAATTTAGCGTACCGCGACCGTCCCGCCCTTCCATGCCGGATCCTGCCAGCGATAGAACGCGGTAAGGTTGCCGGGTTTGTCGGCGCGACGCTCGATAGTCAGTGTGTTGCGATTCCAGAGTTCAAAGCTCGTCCTGCTTTGTCCATTGACCACGATTTCGCGGGCGACGAGCATCTGCTTGTTGCCGGGAACCCAACCGGCGAATTCGATGTAACCGAGTTCAGGGTTGTCGGTGGAAGGGGGCACGATGTCAAGTTGCCAGCCATCCGCCTCCTGGCGAAAAACCCATAACTCGCGCCAGGTCTCAAGCGGCTGTACGGCCAGCGTCATGAGATTGCCATCCGGGCTGACGGAAAGAGAGGCTGTCCAGACATGCCCGTAAGTGCAGCGCGCGGGATTGTCCGGCGCGTTCTTGCCGGGGTTCGCCGGAATGACCTTGATGCAGGTCTGGCCGGGGTTTTCGCCTGCCGCAATCTGAATGCCGGGACGCCCTTTGCCGGGCTGGGCAAGGGTCTGCGGCTGCATAGCCCAGCGCGACGCGCCGACGCGAATGGCGGCAACATCCCAGGCAAGGCGATCATTAGCGGTAAGCGTATTCTTGTTGACTCCGGCAAGGTGGGTTTCGGCGTTTTGCCCGGCTTCAAGTACGGAAGCGGCGTCACTATCCGGTTTTATGGCCTGCCGATGCGCTATGCTCGCCCATACGCCAGCGGCGCGGGTTTTGAGGCGGTTACGCAGATGTTCGGGCAGGTCGCCCTGGCGTGTGCCGTCTTCCAGAACACGGTCAAGAATTTTTGCGCGTCGCAGGTCGGTGTCAAGGCGCTCGGAAGGCAGGAGGGTTGTTTTGACGCATTCGTGCCTGGTGAGCGAGAGCGCCGCCTTCGCTTTTTGCGTGGCGCTGGCGGGCAAATCCAGAACGTGCCGCCAGGCGTCGCCATCGTAGCAAAGGGTCATTTTGTCGTTGCGCTCAACGCTGTAAAACGAGACGCCATAACCGGCGACAGTCTCCATGTGCGCCGAAACCGTCCGCGCCGCTTTTTCATCGTTCTGCGTGATGCGGGAAGCGCGCCACGCCAGACGATCTGCCATTGTGCCAAGCGCGTCAAATACCTCAGCGTCGATAATTTCAGCAGGCGCGGCCTTTAAGAACGCCGCGCCGTAGGCGATACCCAGAGCTTCGTTGCCGGGCTGGTTCTTGAGGAACTCGGTCACAGCCAGCAGTTTGGGCGCTGTCTTTGGGGTTAGTTCATGTTGAACCGCCTGTGTGGCGAGAATGTATCCGGCGCGTTCGCGGCGATGGTCGTAGACCTGAAGGTAATCCCCTTTTAGGCCGCGCACTTCCAGCGTGTCGCCATGTGAGAGCACGGCATGACGGGCGGAGTTTTCTGCTGGCGAACCGCGTAGCGGAATTTGATCCTGGGTGACGATTGCCAGACTTAACAGTATTTCAAACATGATGTAATCCTTTGCAGTGATGAGCCACCCCCGGCCTTTCGGTCGGGGATGTCTCAATACGGTATCTACTGAACGCGCCCGATCAGGTTTTCGCCAACAAAACGTCCGTCCGTACCCGGCGGGACAACGATGACCTGTACTTTTTCGGAGAGTTTTTCCGCCAGCGTTTTCTGGATGAGCAGCGGGCTTTTCATGATAATTTCACCTTCCCGCGCCATTTGTTCGATGTTGATTTTGCCGACCTGATCCATTCGATACACTTCGGCGTCGGCAAGTTTTTTGCGCGAATCTGCTTCAGCGGCGGCTTCAATGATGCGGGCTTCGGCATTGGCTTCAGCGATTTTGACCCGTTCCAGCCTGGCCGCTTCCGCTTCCAGTTCGCGTTGCTTGATCTGCTTTTCCTTGAAAGGCAGGATGTGTTTCATCGCCTCGGCCTGCGCCTGCGCGGCGATGATTTGCTCCTGTGCCGCAGCTTCGGCGACTTTTTCCCGGCGCACTTTTTCGGCCTCCGCCGCCAGCACTTTTTCCATGCCAGCGACGTAGTCGGGCGGCAGGTTGATTTTGCCCATAGTGATGGATTTGAGCTTGATGCCTTCCTCGGAGAGTTGCGCCCGCAGCTCTTTGGTGACATCGTTCAGGATTTCCTGACGGTGGGAGGAGAAGATTTCGCGTACTGTTTTGCGTGAGAACGCCTTGTACAGTGCGCTCCGAATAATGGGCAGCACGAGTTCGTTGTCGATGTTGCCCAACAAGCCGCGAATCTTGGTTGGAATCATGTCAATGTCAACTACATAGCGAACGGTCAGTTCAGCGTCCAAAGTCAAACCCTCGGCTGACTGGAAGGAAAAACCACTTCCTCTGTCGCTGTCCGGCTGATAAATTCGTTCGCGCAACAAGTCCGAACGAGTTTCCAGAGTGAGAGTCTTGATCTTGAGCCCGTTTTCGTTCAGCCGCGCATGTAATTCCTTTTTGATTTCATCCTGAATTTCCTGACGCTGCGACAAGAAAATTTCGTGTGCCGTGTGGCGCAGGAATGTCTCTTGCAGCAAGCGTTGAATGAGAGGCTGCATGATTTCTTTATTTATGTTATTCGGCAGCTTGCGCGCTACGGTTGGCAGACGATCCAAATCGAGCGCGTAGTGGACAGCAAGATCCACCTCCAGGGGTAGCCCTTCAGACGACTGAAAAGAAAAACTACTTTTCTCGCTGTAGTCGGGTTTGTAGACCATGTCACGCAACAAACCAGAATGAAATTCCAGAGTGAAAGCCTTGATTTTGAGGCCATCCTCATTCAGCCGCGTTTGCAGTTCCCTGCTGATTTCATCCTTGATTTGATGCGACGAGAAGATTTCACGCGCCGTATAGCTCGCCAGCGTCTTTTGTAGCAAGCTCTGAATGACGGGCTGCATGATTTCGCTATCTATGTTGTCTGGCAGATTCTGCGCCGTGACCGGCAGCCGCTCCACATCAAGCGTGTAGCGAACAGCAAGGTCGGCGTCCAGGGGCAACCCTTCCGCCGACTGAAAGGAAAGACCGCCTTTGCCATCTTGTTGATAGGTACGGTCGTGCAGCGAGTATGAGCGAAGTTCATGAATCATGGGAATGACCAGAACCTGCCCTTCCTGAAAAAGAGCGGAACTGCCTGTCCATTGATTGACGCGCAGCCCTACTTCGCCGCTTGCGACAGATTCAACAGGAGGATTCATAGCAATGCCGTAAATGGCAAGGCCAAGCGCGCCCAGCAGAGTTAAGCGCCGCCACGGGAGGCGTATGCTTTGGACGCTTTGCAGACCGTGCTTGAGAAACTCGGTCGTTTTTTCCTTGCGGGAAGGGGAACGCGGCGCGTCTTCGCTTGTCGGCGTCCGGGGGGTGTGATCCAGTTCCATGATGCTCTCCTTTTGAGTTGTGCGTGTGGGTCGGTCGCGGATGCGTGCTGCCTGTCATCCTTGAAGCGCATCATGCAACCGGCGGCATGGAGCATTCAATGCCGTTGCCGCCCTACTTTATTCATGAAGGAAACCGTTTTTTCCGCGAGCGTGAAGAAATGTTCACATGCTCATGGCGCAGATAAATATTGACTGCCCGCTGGTATTTTGATAGAACGCATATATGTTAAAATTCCTATGCTGAACGATCCAGTCAATGCTGCATCATGAAAGAACAAATTAACCAATCTCGCAGAGCAATAGCCGTATATACTGCGGACGGCTTTACTGTCGACAGCAATCAATTAGAAAAAGACGATGATCCGCTCTTTCATACAAAATTCTATGAAAATATAAAGAATAAACCCTGGCAAACACTGTATGACCTGGCATTCAGCAACAAAACCATAAACGATGCCTTATACGATACGTCAATCCTGTTTATATTGGAGATTGCCAGACAGGCAATTTACGACATTTCTCATAACCCGGACGTTGATCTGACCCGCGCCGCTTTACCACCAACTGACGAAACTCTCTTCAAATTATTGCGCGGCGTGCCGTTTGTTACAGGCTGTGAATTTGTCAATCTGCTTTGGATCAGAAATATATATAATAAATTTACCGCTGTTTTTAATGCGGAATTTGCTGATTTTGCCGGGGATATTGAGGGCTATTTTCAGGCGAAAAACTCCGAAATTACGGTTGCCGGAAAAGTGCATTTTCACCTGGTCGAGCACCGGAGTGAGGAGTGTCCATTCGCGTTTCTGGCGACCTACTCGGATATGGATTCAAATAACAGTGTGCGTCATGTGCCCCTGAAAAACGCGCTGGAGCGGCACAGGAAGCAGGAGGAATTGCTGGGACTGCTCTCGGCGGTAAGCCGTGCCGCAGACAGAAGCAGCTTTATCTCTGACCTGCTGGAGAGTGGCGAACTGTTTTCTCCGCTTAAATTCACTCCCGAGGAAGCCTATATATTTTTAAAAGAAACGCCGCTGTACGAAGAATGTGGCGTCTTATGCCGCATTCCAAACTTCTGGAAGAAAAAATACAATACCCGTCTTAGTGTTTCGATTGGCGCAAAAGAGCCGTCAGCCGTCGGCTTGCAGGCGCTAATGGCGTTCTCGCCGGAAATTTATCTCGGTGATGAGCCATTCAGCAGAGAAGAGGTTGAAGCATTGCTTGCTGAAACAGCCGGCCTGGCTTTCCTTAAGGGGAAGTGGGTGGAGCTGGATCGGGATAAGCTGCAAAGTCTGTTGTCCGCCTTTGATGAACTGGAGGGTAGGGACATTTCCCTCGCGGAAGCAATCCGCATGCAATCGGGGCTTATGGACGCGGGCGCGGGCACGCAGGATACTGAAATTGAAATCACGAATGGACAGTGGCTGAACGCTCTGCGGGAACAGATGCTCAATCCGGCCAAAATCAGCCAGGAAAGCACAGGCGCGAGCTTTAAGGCCGATTTGCGGCATTATCAGGCGGAGGGGCTGAACTGGCTCAGTTTCATGATGAGGTCCCGCTTCGGCGCGCTTCTGGCCGACGATATGGGATTGGGAAAAACTGTGCAGGTGCTGGCGCTGCTGAATTCCCTGCGCCCCAACTCGGTGAAAACATTGCTCATTATCCCAGCCTCTCTGATTCAGAACTGGAAGAAAGAGGCGGAAAAATTCGCGCCCGATCTGAAAATAAAAATTCTGCACAGCGGGGAAACGGAGTTTACAACCCATGATGCCGATTTGTTTGTCACCACATACGGCATGGTTTCCCGCCTGGAAAACCTTGCGGATACAGAGTGGGATTTGCTGATTCTGGATGAGGCGCAGGCCATAAAAAACCACGGCAATAAGCAGACTAAAGCGGTAAAAAACCTGTCGGCAAAAGGCAAAATCGCCATGACAGGTACTCCGGTGGAAAACAGGTTAAGCGACTTATGGTCGATTTTTGATTTTCTGAATCAAGGTCTGCTGGGTTCGGCAAAAGAATTCGCAAACTTTGCGAAATCATTGCAAGAGAACACCTTTGGCTATGAAAAACTGCGTCGGGCGGTCAGCCCGTTCATCCTGCGGCGGCTCAAAACCGATAAATCCATTATTAATGATTTGCCGGACAAAATCGAGACCATGCAATTTACAACCCTCAGCAAAAAGCAGGTTCTATTGTATAACCAGCTTGTCGGCGAACTCGCCCGCGCGATGGAAGATAAAGAAATGTCGGCCATCAACCGTCGCGGGCTTGTCCTGGCCGGGATCATGAAGTTTAAGCAGATATGCAACCACCCTGACCAATACATAGGTAGCGGTGGATTTTTGCCGCAGCACAGCGGTAAATTTGCGGTATTGGAGGAAATTTGCCAGACAATACGCGATAAACGCGAGCGTGTACTGGTTTTCACCCAATTCAGGGAGATGACAAAGCCTCTTGCCGATTTTTTGGCAATAGTATTCGAGCGTGAAGGGCTTATCCTGCACGGCAGTACCAGTGTGAAGGAACGTGGCAGGTTGGTAGAACGATTTAACGGTGAGAGTTATGTGCCGTTTATGGTGCTGTCGCTTAAAGCAGGCGGCGTCGGACTTAACCTGACCAGCGCCAATCATGTTGTTCATTTCGACAGATGGTGGAACCCGGCTGTCGAGAACCAGGCTACCGATCGCGTTTTCCGTATCGGGCAGCAACGAAATGTAAATGTCTATAAATTCGTTACAACCGGCACGGTTGAAGAAAAAATTGACGCCATTATTACCCAAAAGCAAAAACTGGCTGAAGATGTCATTTCAGTTTCCTCCGGCGAAAACTGGATAACCGGGATGAGCAATGATGAACTGCTTGATTTGTTCAGGCTGGAGGTTTAGCAATATGGGATGGTACGGTTATGGCGACTATGTTTCGGTGGCGGAAAAAAAGGAAAAGGCCAAAAAACAGCTTGAGAAACTGCGAAAAAAAGACCAGGAACTGTCACCGATTATCATCGAAGGGAAAAAAATAGCCAAAACATGGTGGGGTATGGCGTGGTGCAAAAATCTCGAATCATACGCCGATTACAGTAACCGTATCGGCAGAGGCAGCGCCTATGTGAAAAACGGGTTTGTTTTAGACTTGAAGATTGAGCAGGGAGTAATCAGAGGGAAAGTATACGGTAGTCAGCTTTATAATATAACCATTCAGATTGATAAACTGGATAATGCAAGCAAAGAGTTGGTAACCGGCGCAATCGGCCATAAAATTGACAGCGTGGAGGATTTGCTGAGCGGGGATTTTCCCAAAGAATTCGGTGAGATTTTTTTAACGCAGCGAAAGGGGTTATTCCCCTCGCCCAGGGAAATTCGCCTTAAATGCAGTTGCCCCGACTGGGCGGATATGTGCAAGCATGTTGCCGCTGTGTTGTATGGCGTGGGCGCGCGTCTGGATAGCGATCCGCTGCTGTTTTTCAAGCTGCGCGGCATTGATGTCGGCGAGTTTATCAAAAAGTCAATTGATGAAAAAGTGCGGAATATGATGAAAAACGCAGGCAGCGTTACAGCAAGAGTCCTTAAAGACGCCGATATTGCGAATATATTTGGAATATAGCTATGCCGTTGTGTCGGCGACCGCGCCATTGCCGAATAACAGGAGCGTGAAGAAATGTTCACATCTCCGCTTTGTCTTTGCCGCTGTTGTACGATATGAGTTTTCAAACAGTCGGATGCGGAGCGCGTGATGTACAAAGTGGCAATCATTGAGGACGACGAACCCACAAGCGGGCAGATACGCGGCTGGGTGCTGTCCGCCGCGCCGGACATCGAGGTAACGCAATGGTTTACCCGTGACGATGCTGAAGCGGCTATTACGCGTGAAGACTATGATCTCGTGATTCTGGATATCGAGCTTGGGCGCGACCGCCATGCCGGGGTCGCCATCATAAACGCCATCAACAAGGTCGGAAGCGGAACGCCCGTGCTGGTGGTCTCCGCCATGCCGGCGGCGATCTACCGGGGCATCATGAAGGCGCTCGATGCCTGGGATTACCTGCAAAAAACTACCTTCGAGGAACCGGAGTTCATCGAAACTTTTCTGGATATGTTGCGTGCCGCAAAACATCGCCGCCAGAACGTGGAAAACGCGGTCTCCAAGCCTGCGGACGAGGAGCTTTCCATTGATCCTCTGCGCCAGGGCGCGCCTTTCTGGCGCGGCAAACGGGTCAACGTGCCGCTGACCGCGCAACGCATTCTCGCCACGCTCTTCGAGCGCCGGGGTGAGGTCGTTTCCTATGATGAACTGTTTGCGGTCGTGAAGAGCGGGCGCAACCGCGAGAACATCCGCAAGCACATAAGTACCCTGCGCGAAGCCTTCCGCGAACTCGACGAACATTTCGATTGCATCGAAAACGTACCGATGCGCGGCTTTCGCTGGATTCCCTGATATGGCGCTGAAACGCTTTCTCTCCTGGCTTGCCTCTTTTCGCCTGCGTATATTATTCCGCAGCGCCTTTTTGATGCTCTTTTTTGTGGTTATGGTTCTGGTGCTGGCGGTGCTGCAAGGAGAAAAGCAACGTGCCTGGAGCAACTATCAGAACGTGCTTGCTAAAACCCAGGAACATATCGTAGCTCGGCTGCGCCACCCTTCGGGGCAACTTGCGCTGATGAACCCGGAGCGGCGCGTGAATGATACAGGCGCTATCCACCCGGTACTGTTGCCGTTCTCAGCCATTGACTTTGATGATCGGAACAAGGCGTGGAACGCGGTGGAAATGGCTGATTGTCTGGTTCGCTATCCGCGTCACGGCAGTTTGTGCGTGGGTATCGGCAATAACCCGTGGATCGGCGGGTTCATTTACGTGGCGGGTACTTTCGCAAGCGGTACGCTCGTTGCCCACGAAATCGGCGACAGGTATCTGGACGGGGCGCATCGGATGCTTGTGTCCGTCCGGTTGCGTGGTACGCGCTACCGTTGGATTGCGCCGTTCGAGGCGCTACCGTCAAAGCGCGGCGTGCCGGTCGAAGGCGTTAACGGGCGTTTTACCGGCTATGTGGAACTGGAAGAGCGAGATTATGACGGGCGTTTCCCGGAGAAAGATTTTCGCGGATGGCTTTGGCAGCAATCACGCTGTATCGACGAGAGGCAGGAGAGCAGGCAGGACGGCGGACAGGATTGCGAGCGCAAGTCCTTTTTCTCGTTGCGCCTGCCTGTCGGGGAATTGATTGCCGACTTGCTGCGCAATCGGCACGCTCCCTGGCCACCACCCGATCTGAATAACATTGACGTGGAAATTTACCTTCTGCCACCGGGCGAGGATAAAAGCCGCCAGGACGCCCTGTTTGATAGCGCGTCAAACGCTTCGGTATCGCCTTTCTCGCTCAACGACCTTGGAGGACTGTTGCAGGTGGGCGAGTCCCTGCGTATCCGGCGCGGCGACGGCGAGGAAATTTTGATCCGGGGCAGAGAAGGATTGGAAGAGCAGGTTTCTCCCTTGCTTACAGGGTTGATACGAAGGTTGCCTGTTGTGGCTCCCGATGAAAGGCAGGAAACCGCGTCGCCTACCATCATTGAACTTGAAGACTTTGTTACGACCCCGCTGGGCGACTACCGCATCGTTCTACATGGCGACGCGGGGCGGGTCGTCAACAAAATTCTGAGCGCGACCGCGACGCGCCTTGCCTGGTTTGTCGGCGCAATCATGGCGGTGATTGTGCTTGTCTGGCTCGTGATCGAAATCGGCATGATTCGCCGCATCGCGCGGCTTACCCACCGCGCCCGGCAGTTCTCGCCCCGGCGCGAGGGATCGGAGTTCATGTCATTCGATTTTTCCGACCTTGAGAGTAGCGACGAGCTCGGTATTCTCGCCGAACGGCTGGATTGGTTGCTTGCCCGCGTCCGGGAGGACGCCGGTCGGGAGCGCATCCGCGCCGCGCAGGAAAAAGAGCAATGGCATGCCGTCGGGCATGAAATCATGTCGCCGCTGCAATCGCTACTCGCGCTGCATGGCAACCCCGAAGACCCCGACTATCGTTACCTTGCCCGAATGCAGCAGGCCATACGTGTGCTCTACGGCAGCGCCACGCCAAGCGAGGCGTTCCAGTCTTCTTCTGTTGCGCTGGGGACGCTCAATCTGGATGATTTTTTTGCCGACATTGCCGGTAATGCGTTCCACATCGGCGTCGTCGACGTGCGCTACGTCCCGCGCGGCATTCCCGTGTTGGCGCGCGCCGACGAATACGCGCTTGAAGATGTCATTGGACATCTGCTCAGGAACGCGGACCGCCACCGCGTGTCGGGCACGCCGATTACCCTGTCGCTTGGGCCGGAAGACGAGGCAGAGCCAGGCAGCGTTTCGATGAAAGTCCACAACGTCGGCCCCCCCATCGCGCCTGAATGGCTGGACAAGATTTTTGAATACGGCTTTTCCGGTTCGACGGGTCAGGGCGACGAAGGCCGTCGCGGGCAGGGGTTGTTTGTGGCGAAAACCTACATGGCGAAAATGGGGGGCACGATCCGCGTAGTGAACGAAGCGGAGGGCGTCAGCTTTTATTTGAGTCTCAAGCGTTCTGACGCGCGTGGTGTCTAAATAGACAGGTTTTTGACAGCCTTAGGCTCCTAGACTATCAGGATACATAGATATGCCGTGGAGAACATGATTTGGCTACCTGGTCGGTATTGTGCGATTTTGATGGAACCATCTCGACGAGTGATGTGACCGATACGTTGCTGGAGGCGTTTGGCAAACCGCAATGGCGGGAGATTGAGGCCGAGTGGCTCGCGGGCCGCATCGGTTCCCGCGTGTGCATGCAGCAACAGATCGCCTGTCTCGATGCGTCGAGACAAGAACTCGATGAGGCCATCGACGCGATGGGCGTGGATGAGGCTTTCGCGGCGTTCGTCGATGCCGTCCGTACACACGGATGGGAGTTGTCCATCGTCAGTGACGGACTCGATTACGCCATCGAACATCTCCTGCGGCGGCATCATCTGCCCGCATTGCCGTTTTACGCCAATCGTCTCAGGCAGGTGGGCGAGCGTCGCTGGAGGCTCGATTCTCCCCACACGGACAAGGCGTGTTGCTCGGACTCCGGTACGTGCAAGTGTGCCTTCGCGCGTCGCGCGCGGGCCGTGGGCAACAAGGTGTTGATGATCGGCGATGGGCGTTCCGATTTCTGCGTCGCGGGCAATGCAGACCTGGTGTTTGCCAAGGGTCGTCTCATCACGCACTGCTTCGACAAGCGCCTGCCCCATGTTCCCATTTCCGGATTCGATGATGCTGTACGCCTGATTCCTGCGTTGATCGAGCCTGAAACCGTTTTTTGATTTTCCCTGGAGTGTATCGCTTATGCGTGAAGCAGCCTTGCTGGCCGACGAGGCCCGGTATTGTTCGTTCGGTGACACCGTCCACTATTCCGATCCCAAGATTTTTACCCGCTGTGAGGGCAGCTATCTGTACGATGGCGAGGGTACGCCCTTTCTCGATCTGCAAATGTGGTATTCGGCCGTCAGTTTCGGCTACGCCAATCCGCGTCTGAATGCCGTCTTGAAGCAGCAGATCGACACGTTGCCGCAGGTGGCGAGCCAATATCTGCATCCCAGCAAGATCGAGCTGGCGAAGATGATCGCAGAGGACGCGAAGAAAAAATGGGGGCTCGATGGGCGTATTCATTTCAACGTCGGCGGCTCGCAATCCGTAGACGACTCGTTGAAGCTCGTGCGTAACGCCAAGGGAGGCAAGAGCCTGATGTTTGCGTTCGAGGGGGGATACCACGGCCGCACGCTGGGCGCGTCGGCCATTACGTCGAGTTACCGTTATCGCCGTCGCTATGGGCATTTCGGGGACCGCGCGCATTTCATCCCTTTTCCTTATCACTTCCGTGGTCCCAAGGGGATGAGCAAGGAAGAGTATGGCGAGTACTGCGTGCAGCAGTTCGAGCGTCTGTTCGAGTCCGAATACAACGGCGTGTGGGACCCGAAGGCGGAGCAGTCGGAGTTTGCCGCCTTTTACGTGGAGCCGATCCAGGGCACGGGGGGGTACGTCATTCCGCCGCCCAATTTCTTCAAGGGGTTGAAGCGCGTTCTGGATCAGTACGGCATCCTGCTCGTGGTCGATGAAATCCAGATGGGTTTTTATCGCACCGGCAAGCTTTGGTCGATCGAGCATTTCGGCGTGACCCCGGACGTGCTGATTTTCGGCAAGGCGCTCACCAATGGGATGAATCCGCTGGCCGGTTTGTGGGCGCGTGAAGAGCTTATCAATCCGCAGGTTTTTCCGCCCGGATCGACGCATTCGACGTTTGCTTCCACCCCCCTGGGCACGGTGCTGGGGCTGGAGACGATGCGGATGCTGGCCGAGACGGATTACGAGTCGATGGTCATGCGAAAGGGAGAACTTTTTCTCGCGGGGCTTCTCGACCTGCAAAAGCGTCATCCCGAAATCGGGGATGTGGATGGACTGGGGCTCGCGCTACGCGCCGAGATGTGCGAAGCGGACGGCTTCACGCCCAACAAGCGCCTGCTCGACAGGATGGTGGACATCGGTCTGGCGGGCGGTCTGGAGCACAAGGGTAAGCGGATGGGGCTCGTGCTGGACGTGGGCGGCTACTACAAGAACGTCATCACCTTTGCGCCTTCGCTCCACATCAGCGAGGAAGAAATCGAACTGTCGATGGCACTGCTCGATCAACTCATTACGCTTGCCAAACGGGGGTGAGGAGTGGGCGGCAAGGCCGATTCAGGAGAGGCTAGAATCGGGCGTTTCGCGCTTTGCCCTTATGCTTTTGCGGGCGACAAGGCGGCTGAAGAAATCCACCGAACGCTCGACCAGAGCGGCCTTTTCCTGATCGACTGTTACCATGTGATAGCTGTCGGCCAGGATGAGCGTCTCGACCGGCCCGCGCAAACGGCGCTCGATGAGATGCACATTGCGAAGGCTCGCAACGTCGTCTTCCCGCGCGTGGACGGCAATGGCGGGGGCGTGTATGCGATGCAGGTTCTTTTGCACGTAAGCGGACAGGCGGTAAAACTGTTCCAGCGAGGGCCAGGGATTGCCGGGCAGCCCGGCAGCTTCGGAATCGCCTGCCAGCATCCTGGCGGAAATAGCCTGCCGCAGCCGTTCGTTCTTGAGCCCGAAGGGAGAGGTTTCCATGAAGCGCTTGCCACGCCCAAGCCCCAGGGCAACGAAGGGCACAAGCAGGGAAATCAGGTTCCGGTTCCGCCAAATCCAGGGGATGTTCCAGCCGTCGTAGAAGAAGGTCGTGCCGTAAAGGCCGAGCCCGTCGACCTTGTCGGGGTTTTCGATGGCGTATTGCATCGCCAGCACAGCTCCCATGGAAAGCCCGCCCACGAAGAGGTATTTCACTCTTTTACGCAACTCTTCGGCGGCTTCTTCGACACTGGCGTACCAGTCCTTCCAGCCGGTGGCGAGCAGATCCGCTTCGGTGCCGCAGTGTCCGGCCAGACGCACGCATTCGGCCTCAAAGCCCGCCGCCTTCAGGCCGCGCGCCACGAAGCGCAGTTCGTTCGGGGTTCCCGTAAGGCCGTGGATCAACAAGACTCCGGCGCTGCCGGGGGATACTTTGTGTAAAGTCGACATGATGCTTGAAGCGCCTCTATTCTCCCGTCTATTGCGGGACGCGGGAATTTTGCAAATGCTGAGTATAAGAATGTCTACTATTATGTCATCAGCAGGCTTTCACAAACCTGTCTTGCAGTTTTGATGGATTCAATATTATGAGTACGACTACGCTGATTGTCTTTTTATGGGCGGTAACCCTTGCGACCGATACTTGCGGGCAACTGGCGTTCAAGGCGGCTGCCATTGAGAACCGGGAAGCGAAAGGGTGGGAACACTGGCGGCACATGTTGCGCCGCCCATGGATTTATCTTGGCGCAACTGCCTACATCGTAGAATTCGTCGCCTGGCTCGCATTCCTATCGACGGTCACATTGTCGGAAGGGGTGTTGCTAGGCATGGCCGCTGTCGTAACGGTGATGGTAGGAGGGCGACTATGGTTTAAGGAACGTTTTACCCGCCCGCGCATCATCGGAGTCAGCCTGGTATTGGTGGGTGTGGCACTGGTTGGTCTTGGGGGAATGGGCGCATGAGTACGCGTACTTTTTTCATCATCGGTCTTTTGGCCTTGCTGGTTTTCGATACTTTCGCGCAGGTGTGCTTCAAGCTGACAGCTATCCATGCCGCGCCGCTGGCCTTCGACTGGGCGTGGTTTATCCGCGCGTTTACCACGCCGTGGGTGTATTGCTCAATTCTGGGATACCTGTGCGCCTTTGCGACCTATATGACTATGTTACGCCGCATTCCCGTCGGCCCGGCATTTGCCGCAGCGCATCTGGAAGTGGTCGGAGTATTGGTGGTTTCCGTTCCCCTTTTTGGCGAAGTCCTTTCCTGGGTTCAATATCTTGGCGCGGTATTGATTATGGCGGGCGTATTTTGTCTGGCGTATGGCGAATCCAATTACACGCCGGGGGGTACGACGAAAGAGAGGCATTGATGCGGGAAATGCCCCCCACGGCGGGTTTACCACTCTCATTGCAGGATCTCTTCGGCACGGGCGGAGGTTTTACACGCGCCGCGCAGGACTACACAGGCGCGCCTCATGTCGGACTGGCTTCATCCGGCACAGCCTGTCTTGTGCTGATTCTCACCGCGCTACATGGTTTGTCCTCCGGGCGTAAAACGGTCATCGTTCCGGCCTATACCTGTCCGCTGGTGGCGCTGGCCGTCGCGCGTTGCGGGCTTAAGCTGCGTCTGTGCGATCTGGCTGCCGACAGTCTCGATTTCGACATGGCGGCGCTCGCGGCCCTGTGTAACGAAGACACGTTGGCCATCGTCCCTGCGCATCTTGCCGGGCGTGTAGCCCGTGTCGCTCCTGTGCTGCGGCTTGCGCGAGAATGTGGCGCGTTTGTCGTCGAGGACGCCGCGCAATCCTTTGGCGCGCGTCGGGCCGGGCAAAGCATAGGGCTGGAGGGGGATGCCGGATTTTTCAGTTTTGCCGCAGGAAAAGGTTTGAGTCTGTACGAAGGAGGTCTATGGGTGACGCATGATCCGGCCCTGGCCTCGGCCATCGAGCGGGCGCAGGATGCGCTCGTTGCGCGGGATGTCTGGCAGGAATTCCGGCGCTGCCTCGAACTGACGGCATATGCGCTGTTCTATCGTCCGTGCTTTTTACCCTGGGCGTATGGCGTGCCGTTACGTCGCGCGTTGAAAAGGGGCAATCTGCCGGACGCGGTGGGAGATGTTTTTTCTCCGGAAATTCCGTTGCATCATGTCAGCAATTGGCGGCAAGGGGTCGGACGGCGGGCGCTTTTGAGGCTCCGGGCGTTCCATGAACAAACAACGGTTCAGGCAAAGCGCCGCCTTGCCGTGCTCGATCGTTTGCCGGGTGTGCGGGTTTTCCGTGATGCGGAGAATGAAGAGGGCGTCTGGCCCTGTCTCATGCTGTGCCTGCCGGATCAGGAGAAGCGCGATCGGGCGCTCGATGTGTTATGGGGTTCAGGATTGGGGGTGACGCGCATGTTCATCCATGCCTTGCCTGATTATGATTATTTGCGTTTCTGCGTGCCTGAGGGAAGCTACCCCAATGCCCGCAGCCTTGCGGCGCGAACGCTTACCATTACCAACAGCCTGTGGCTGGATGATGCCGGTTTTGCGCGGATTGTAAATGTGTTGGAACAAGTAGTGCGGCAGTCTTTCTGACAGCGCGAGCAGCGGAGCGGGCAGATTTATCCGATGGCCTGCAACAGCGCCTGATTCACCGCAAGCTGTTGTTGTTGCCATGCGGCAAGGTCGTCCGGGGAAATAGCGGGCTGGTTATCCAACGCGCTTAAAAAGCGCTTCCAGCGGGTCTGATAACGATACGCGGAAACCTCCCCGGTAATATCGCACCCGACAAGGCGCGGGCGGGCGGTATTAACAATGCTCAATAAATCGTCCAACAGCAGCAACCCCTGATCCCAATTGGTACGCGCTACGCTCTCGTGTAGCGCGTCCTTGTCAATCGAGAGATAGAGCGGGGCGCTTGTGCCGGACAATTCACGCGCCAGCGCGGATACAAGACTTTCAGCGTCGGCAAAATTACGCGCTACGTCCGCGCCCAGGGCGCGTGTCCAGCCGCTCTTGACGCCGATAGTCCAGTAGCGAACCCGGCCGCGATAAAGCGGCCCCAGGCGGTTTTCCCAGGCGTGTCGCCAGCCGACATCAGATGAGCTGACGCCGACCACATCAATCCGGGCGACATGCGGCAGGCAAGCGGCATGGGCAACCCATGAACCGCAATGAATGCCGAAAGGAAAACGCATGTTGTCCGGGTGGTTGTCGCATACCAGCACATGCAGGCCGTCATGCTGGCGCTGGCGCTCAATCAGCAGGCAACTGATATGATGGAAGTCGCCGCTGCCCATTAACACAGGGCCATGCGCGGCGGGCAGCAAGGTTTCGAGACGCGCCCTGAATTCATGCCAGATACGCCATGAACAGCCAAAGCGCACAGCCTCCTGCCAGTCGCCCATTTTTAGCCGCATAATATCCGGCAGGCCGCGCACGGAATCATCCAGATCAAGGACAAGCGCGTTCATTGTTCTGTCCCGGCAATGGCGGGCGGCTCCTCGCCCCACGCCTCATCCTGCGCAAAATATCCAGACAAGGGGCGCAGGAGTAAACGCAAAAGAGGGTTTTTCACATATACCGCATGTCGTGTTTTTGTGAAGCGCGCGCCAAGATAGGACTTGATGGCCGGATCAGTCCACCCGGCGATGTAGTAACGCAATCCCTCCCGCTTTGCGAAAGCCAGATTCTCCATCCAACTCACAAAATAAAGATTGTATTCACGCGCCAGGGGATAACGAAAGCCCACATATTTGTCAATCAACATCCCGTCGTGGATAAAACACAGGTTATGCCCGATCAGCGTATCTTCCCGGTAATACAGGAACAGGCGACCATTGAGCGACTTATCGTTCAGCAGAGCCTGAAAAAAATCCAGGGTGAGCAGATCAAAGTGAATCGCGCTTTGCGCGTAGACTTCCAGATATTGCTCGTAAAGTTCGGACAAAAAAGCGGGTTCCGCAAGGCGGTTATCGCCGGTGACGATGACCTCAATTTGCAGATCACGGCGGCTACGCAACTTGCGCCGGATGTCGCGGCGGCGTCCGGCGGACAGGCGCGCGAGATATTCATCCTCATCGGCAAAATCAATCGGCAAATAAGCCAGCGCCTGTCCTTCGACCATGAAAAACTCGCGCCTTGCAAGCGCCGCGACAATCTGTTCGACCAGACATTGGGCTGATTCGGAAAGGAAAGGCGCGGCGGAGGGAATATCCTTGACGATCAACAGGGCGGATTGTTTATCCCATGTCTTAAGCATATCCAGAACTAAGGTTTCAGGAGACTCTTGCGGCAACAGGCAAAATTCGCTGGTTGTTGCCCCTATGAAGCAGGTACGCCACATAAGGCAGCGGCGCAGAAGCCGACTGCCGGGAATTTTCTGGAGGCTGGCTTTTATCCGCTCATTCGCCGTGGTGAGGAGATCGAAGGTCGCCCAGAAGCCGGGCATACCGCTCTTGCAGGTGAATGCCGTGAAGTGTTCAGGCGGATGGCGCAAAAAGTGATGAACCAGCGCTTCCGGTTCTACGCCTGTCAGCCAGCGCGGCGGATGGGAGGCTGGAGGGGCGCGCATATGAATTCAGGTCTGGGAAGGGAAAACCACGCGCGCGCAGAGTCCCCGCCCTTCCGCGCCGGAGAGAAGCACCACATGCGCATGGTGCGCCTGGGCAACTTCCTTGACTATTGCCAGCCCCAACCCGGAACCTTCGGACATGTCGTTCAGGCGCACAAAACGGTTTAAGGCGCTCGCGCGTAAGGTTTCCGGGATGCCGGGGCCGTTGTCTTCGACTTCCAGGTAAGGATTACCGCTCTTTCCTATTCCGCAACGAACCGTGATCGTGCCGCCCGCGCCGGTATAGCGCACGGCATTGTCAATCAGATTGGCCAGCATTTCATGCAAAAACCAGGTCATGCCCCATACTTCGGCGGGCGCAATCTCAAAGCCGAGATCAATCCGGGCAAGCACCGCCTGGTCAATGAACTCGGAAGCCGCGTTCTCAAGGAGTTCGTTCAGCGCGACCCGCTGCGATTTGCTATTCAGATTGGCGTCAGGCGCGGCCCGCGCCAGAGCCAGCATTTGCTTCGTGAGCCTGGCTAAACGGTTAGCTGAAGCCTGCATGTCGCGCAGTCTTTGCAAAGCTTCACCCTGAAGCGCCTCGGCGGCAAGGTCCATCTGCGTCTGGAGGGCAGCCAACGGGGAGCGCAATTGATGCGCTGCGGTAGAGAGGAAATGCTGCTGCGCGATGCTTGCGTCGCGCAGGTTGGACATCAGGCGGTTCATTGCGTGGATCAGCGCATGAATCTCTAATGGCTCGGAGCTTTCATCAATAGGACTTAAATCATCGGACGCGCGGGCGGCAATTTGTCGGCTGATACGTCGCAATGGACGATGCGCGTAGTGCGCCCCGACCAGAACGACCACCAGAGAAACGAAGATGAAGACGAGATCGGTAATCAGCGTTGTCGTGATGATCTTGGCAGCGGCGGCTTCGCGCTTGCGGGTATTTTCCGCGATCACGATGATGATGTTATCCGGCGCGCTTATGTCGTGAGATGGTTGAGGGCGATAAATGACAGCGCGTATAACCTGACGGTTCAGTACAACCGAGCGGTAGGCAGGATTGTCGTCATCGGGATTGCCAGACCTGGCCAGCGGAATCAGGCGCTTATCGCCCACGAGGAGATTGCCGTTTTCATCCGTGACCGCATAGTAGAACTGATCCTCAATGCCGATGCGCAGGATGGTTTCGGCCTGTGGCGGCAATTTGAGGCTCTGATTCACGGCGTCGCGGCTAACCAGCGCCGACAAGGCCAGCGCCGAGTTATGGAGCGCGTGATCGTAAGCGTCATTGACGACCTGCAAGCCTTCCTCATAATCTGTATAGATGGTAACGCTCAGCAGAATCAGGAACGGCACGAGCAAAAAGACGAACAGGCGTCCGCGTAGTGAATACTGGGAAAGGGGCGCGATGCCCAACAGGCGCATGTCAGTTCGGTTCCAGACGGTATCCGACGCCGCGAACGGTGCGAATCGTAACGCCGGCGCCGACTAATTTGTTACGCAGCCTTGAAATGTAAATCTCGACGGCGTTGGGCGAAAGTTCATTGTCCCAATTGCCCAGGCTTTCCGCCAGTTTTTGCTTGGACAGTACTTTGGGAGCGATGAGCATGAGATGCTGCAAGACATCCCATTCCCGACCTGTCAGCTCAAGCGGCGCGTTATCGAGGGTGGCGGTGCGCAAATCCAGATGGAGACGCAATGAGCCGGAGACCAACTCGGAACTGGCGGCTGCCTGACTGCGCCGGACGAGGGCGCGAATGCGGGCAAGAAGTTCGGGTAGAAGGAACGGCTTGACCAGGTAATCGTCCGCGCCGGTATCGAGTCCCTGTACCCTGTCCTCAAGGGCGTCGCGCGCGGTCAGGATAAGCACCGGCAACGCGATTTGCAGGTGCCGTAGCCGCCGGATCAATTCCAGACCGCTCATACCCGGCAGTTCAAGGTCGACGATCAGAAGGTCGTAGGCGGTCAGACTGAGGGCGGATTCCGCCGTTTCAGCGCGGTCAAGATGGTCGACGGAAATACCGGCATTTGTCAGCCCTTCCGCCAGGGCTTTGGCAATGGGCAGGTCATCCTCTATCAGCAGCAGACGCATCACTATGGCTTTCTCAACAATCCGTTTCTATGTTAATCCTTCCGGAGAATTTCTGCTTTTGGCTGATGAGATTTTGCAGGGCAATCGCATGAAAGTCATGTCAAGCTGAGCAATTGAGCGCGGTAGGAATCGGAAGTTGCGGCGATGAGGCGGCGGCCTTGATGCCGCCCTTTCGTGGTATAGGGTCAAGGCGGATGAGGTTCAGGGTGATGTGCCTGAGCACGGCGAGGTTGTGAGCGGCATGGCCGGTGCGAGCACGCATCTGATCGTCGGCGAAGACAACATCCATGCACCAGTGCAGTCGGTTTTGAGTCACCCCTGCCTGAAGGCAGGGGATTCCTCGATATGTTACTGGGGAGCCTTCGGCTCCATATTACGCTTTGTCTCGCTTGTCTCCGCCATAAATGGCGGAGACAAGCGCGAGACCCGTGTTCAATACTCCAGTGATCGCGGATCGCCCGCAAGAGGCGATCTGCATCGGGGGCGAGGCTCGAAAGATAGTAGCGATGCTTAAGTTTCGTCCTGCCCTTGATTTCGCGTTGCAACTCGATCACCGCGAAGGACTTCAGATCGGGCCACTGCTCCGGTTTATGCAGACACGCCAGTTGATCGAATGCATAACAACGCCGCGTCTCGATTCGTCCATGATCCTTCTCCACGGTTTCGGACATCGCGTGGGGTGTCCTGTCCGGCGCCGCCTTGAACTGGGCAAAGAAATCGCGCAGCGAATCGGCCAGGTTCGGCTGGTTGTCCTTGAGCGCCAGGACATAATGCGCGCCACGATTGCGGATGGCCTGGGCGATGTTGGCCTGGGTACCCATGGCATCGAGCGTGACGATGCAGCCTTCCAGCGCCAGGGTAGCCAGGAGTTCAGGAATTGCCGTCTTTTCATTGGACTTCGCCGCCGTTGCCCGCTGCCCGAGCACCAAACCAGCGCCTGCGGCAAACGCGCTCACCAGATGCAGCGGCGTAGCATCCACCTTGCCTGTGCGCCGACTGCTCTTGCCGTCAATGGCTACCACGGCATCGGCCCCCAGCGCGGGCAGGATCGATCCGACCCAGCGCCGAAAGGCGGCCTCAAATTGCGTTGGATCAATTAACCCAAACAACCGTCCAAAGGTGTCGTGCGAGGGAATACCCGCTTTCAGCTTGAGGTAGCCTCGTAGCCAGTCAAGTTTTTCTTTCGCCCACAACTCGATCTCAACGAAGGTGTCGGCTCCGACCAATACCGCATTGACCGCCACCACCAGTAACTCGACCAGATCGTGCCTAACCTTCCCTGCTTGTCTCGGGTCGCTGATCGATACGAATACATCTGCCAGACGCAGTTTGCCTCCCGTCTCCATGGAACACTCCAAAAAGACAGAAAACTACACAAATCAATCCCCTGTGAACAGCCCCCCCTCGTAACCCATTGATCGTAAACGAGTATTCCCGAGAGTCTACAACAATGGCATTCATGCGATTGTCCTGACAAGCATAACTTCCCACAAGTATAGTGCTTTCCTTAAATAAAGCTACTCTCAGGAGCTTTGCGCACTTCTCCCAATCACGACATAAAAGTCATTTTATTTGCGGGAAGCACTATATTCACATTCCCAAAATGCTTGCTTTCCTCCTACCCTTTACTTTTGTCAAAAGCAGCAAGAAATTAGCAACAGGCATTCATGCCTGTCGCTCAAAACGAACAAGGAAGGGGTTTGCATCCCCTCCCTTGTTGCTACGGTCGAAACCTCGGCCTTCAGGCCGGGGTTCCAACCTTCGTGCCGCCCTGAAGGGCGGGATTTCAAACCGAAGTTAGTTTTACGATAAACACCGGCTCAATCGCCCAAACTTATGCGTCCTGCATTCAAGGATTGATGGCGCCAAAATTCATGTCAACAAAAACCCCTCTTGCGAGGGGTTTTTGTTGCGTAAGGCCGCAATTCATCATGGCGCCAGTTCCGGCAAGGCGTTATCGGCTGACGTTTCCGCGCCAGATTCCGCCTCCAGCGCCGGGAAGGTTTCTGCCTCATGTCTTCGCTCCGGCGCAAAGTCCTCACCCTGTTCCTGCGCCTTGCGGCTGCGGTGATAAGCCAAACCCGTACCCGCAGGAATCAGGCGACCAACAATGACATTTTCCTTCAAGCCGCGCAACTCGTCGCACTTGCCCATGATCGCCGCTTCCGTCAGAACGCGCGTCGTCTCCTGGAAAGAAGCCGCCGAAATGAAGGAATCGGTGGAAAGCGACGCCTTGGTAATCCCCAGCAGCATCGGTTCAAACACCGCAGGGCGCTTGCCTTCGGCTTCCATCCGGTCGTTTTCCGTCAGCGCCTCGGCGCGTTCGACCTGCTCGCTCTTGATAAAGCGAGTATCGCCGGGATCAGTAATGGTTACCCGCCGCAACATCTGCCGCACAATTACTTCAATATGCTTGTCATTGATCTTCACCCCTTGCAGCCGGTAAACATCCTGCACTTCGTCAGTAATGTAACGCGCAAGCTCCTCCACGCCCTTCAGCCGCAAAATGTCATGCGGATTCTGCTCGCCTTCGACGATGGTCTCGCCTTTCTGCACCACCTGTCCGTCATGCACCAGAACGTGTTTTTCCTTGGAAATCAGCTCCTCGTGCGCAACACCATCCGTATCCGTAATAACAAGACGCTGTTTGCCCTTGGTATCCTTGCCGAAAGAGACAGTGCCGGTTACTTCCGCCAGCACCGAGGCGTCCTTGGGGGCGCGCGCTTCAAAGAGTTCCGCCACACGCGGCAAGCCGCCGGTAATGTCACGGGTCTTGGCCGACTCAAGTGGAATCCGCGCCAATACTTCGCCTTCACCCACCTCTTGCCCTTCCATCACCGCAATGATGGAACCCGTCTGAAAAGTGATGGCAACAGGATGCCCTGAACCCGCCATGCGTACCTCTTCCCCGGATTTATCAAGGAATTTCACCACCGGGCGCTCGCTCCTGCCCTTGGAAGACTTGCTCCCGCTGCGTTTGATATCAATAACCACCAGCGTGGAAAGTCCGGTGATTTCATCAATCTGCTTGGCGACAGTTACGCCTTCCTCAATGTTCTCGAATTTCACTGTGCCGGCATATTCGGCAATGATCGGGCGGGTATGCGGATCCCACCCGGCCAGCTTCGCGCCTGCCTTCACCACCTTGCCTTCACTGATAAGCAAGGTCGCGCCGTAAGGCACTTTGTGTCGCTCGCGCTCGCGCCCGGCGTCATCCGCAATAATCAGGTCGCCGGAACGGGAGATGACTATCTTCTCTTTCCTGGCATTGGTCACAAAACGCACATTGGAAGAGAAACGCAACGTACCCGCCGAACGCGATTCAATTTCGGAGACCGCCGCCGCGCGGGAAGCCGCGCCGCCGACGTGGAAAGTCCGCATGGTAAGCTGGGTTCCGGGTTCGCCGATAGACTGGGCCGCAATGACCCCCACCGCCTCGCCGACGTTGACCAAGTAGCCGCGTCCCAGATCACGGCCATAACATCTGGCGCACAACCCATAACGAACCTCGCAGGTGAGCGGAGTACGCACTTTGACTTCATCAATGCCCAATTTATCAATCAGGTCAACCTTGTCTTCATCAAGCATCGCGCCCGCGAAAATCACGGTTTCCTGCGTTTCCGGGTCAACCAGGTCATCTGCCACGACACGCCCCAAAATCCGCTCGCGCAGCGGCTCAACCACTTCGCCGCCCTCCACAAGCGCGCGCACGGAATAACCATTCTTCGTGCCGCAATCTTCGCCCGTGATAACCAGGTCTTGCGTCACATCCACAAGACGACGGGTTAAATAACCGGAATTCGCCGTCTTCAGGGCAGTGTCGGCCAGACCCTTCCGCGCCCCGTGCGTGGAAATGAAGTACTGGAGAACGTTCAACCCCTCGCGGAAATTAGTGGTAATGGGCGTCTCGATGATGGAACCGTCCGGCTTCGCCATCAGGCCGCGCATCCCGGCAAGCTGGCGAATCTGCGCGGCGGAACCCCGCGCCCCCGAATCCGCCATCATGAAAATGGAATTGAAGGAATCCTGCTCGACTTCCTTGCCATGTCGATCAACTACCTTCTCTCTGGAAAGCTGCGCCATCATCGCCTTGGCAACCTCGTCGCCGGTGCGCCCCCAGATGTCAACGACCTTGTTGTAGCGCTCGCCGTAAGTCACCAGACCGTTCGTGTATTGATTTTCGATTTCCTTCACTTCCGCTTCGGCAGCCGCGATAATTTCCTGCTTCTGCGGCGGCACTTTCATGTCGTCCGAACAGAAGGAAATGCCGGCGCGGGTCGCCAGCGCATAACCGTTTTGCATCAACTTGTCGGCAAGAATCACCGTTTCATGCAGACCGCAACGGCGGAAAGATTCGTCAATCAGACGGGAAATTTCCTTTTTCTTCAAAGGCTTGTCAATATTTTTGAAGGCCAGCCCGCGCGGCAAAATCCTGGAAAGCAGGGCGCGTCCCACCGTCGTATCAAAACGCTCTCTCCTTTCGATCCACTCACCTTCGCCCGCGCCCGCGTCATATTGCTTCAAACGCACCGTGACCCGGCTGTGCAACTCCACCTGCCCGGTGGCCAGCGCCCGCTCAAGTTCTCCCAGATCGGCAAAGGCCATGCCTTCGCCCCTGGCGTTAACCCGCTCGCGGGTAGCGTAATAAAGCCCCAGCACAATGTCCTGCGAAGGCACAATGATCGGCACGCCGTTCGCCGGTGAGAGCACATTATTGGACGCCAGCATCAAGGTACGCGCCTCCACCTGCGCTTCTATTGAAAGCGGCACATGCACAGCCATCTGGTCGCCGTCAAAGTCGGCGTTAAAGGCCGAACAGACCAGAGGATGCAACTGGATTGCCTTCCCCTCAATCAAAACCGGCTCAAACGCCTGAATACCCAGACGGTGCAAGGTCGGCGCGCGGTTCAGCATGACCGGATGTTCGCGGATGACCTCTTCCAGCACATCCCAGACAACGGCTTCCTGGTTTTCCACCATCTTCTTGGCCTGCTTGATGTTGATGGCGTTTGCGCGCAGCACCAGCTTGTGAAAGATGAAGGGCTTGAAAAGCTCCAGCGCCATCAGCTTGGGCAAACCGCATTGATGCAGTTTCAACTGCGGCCCCACCACAATTACCGAGCGCCCGGAATAATCAACCCGCTTGCCCAGAAGATTTTGCCTGAAACGCCCGCTCTTGCCCTTAATCATGTCGGCAAGCGATTTCAATGGGCGCTTGTTCGCGCCGGTCATGGCCTTGCCGCGCCGCCCATTGTCCAGCAGCGAATCCACTGCTTCCTGCAACATCCGCTTTTCGTTGCGCACGATGATGTCCGGCGCTTTCAATTCCTGCAAACGCTTCAACCGATTGTTGCGGTTGATGACCCGCCGGTAAAGATCATTCAAATCCGAGGTCGCAAACCGTCCACCATCCAGCGGCACCAGCGGACGCAAATCCGGTGGCAACACCGGCAACACTTCAAGTACCATCCATTCCGGCTTGATCCCGGATTTCTGGAAGGCTTCCATCACCTTCAGACGCTTGGCGATTTTCTTGTGCTTGCTCTCGGAAGTAATCGTCTCAATCTCGGCGCGCAGATTTTCTGTCTCGGTGCTGAGATCCAGCCCCTTCAGGAGATCACGGATGCCTTCCGCGCCCATCAGGGCGACAAATTCATCCACGTGTTTTTCATGCATCTCCAGATATTGCTCTTCAGTAAGCAGTTGCCCCCGGCGCAAATCGGGAACCATGCCCGGATTAACTATGACATAAGCCTCAAAATACAGCACCCGCTCAATGTCGCGCAGAGTCATGTCAAGCACCACCCCAAGCCGGCTGGGTAGCGATTTCAAAAACCAGATGTGGGCAACCGGGCTGGCAAGCTCGATATGCCCCATCCGCTCGCGCCGCACCTTGGCAAAGGTGACTTCCACACCGCACTTCTCGCAAATCACGCCGTTATGCTTCAAGCGTTTGTATTTGCCGCAGAGGCATTCGTAATCCTTGATCGGCCCGAAAATCTTCGAGCAGAACAGGCCGTCGCGCTCCGGCTTGAAGGTACGGTAATTGATGGTTTCCGGTTTCCTCACCTCGCCATAAGACCAGGAGCGGATTTTTTCCGGCGACGCCAGTCCGATGCTGATCGCGTCGAACTCTTCTTCTTTCTGCGTCTGCCGAAACAGATTCATGACGGTCATTTGCATGATTTGACTCCCTGCCTTCAATTACGTTCAAGGTCAATGTCAATGGCCAGCGAGCGGATTTCCTTCACCAGCACATTGAACGATTCGGGCATCCCGGCTTCAATCCGGTGCTCGCCCTTGGCAATGTTTTCATACACCTTGGTGCGCCCGTTTACATCGTCGGATTTCACGGTCAACATCTCCTGCAACACGTAAGACGCACCATAGGCTTCAAGCGCCCAGACTTCCATTTCGCCAAATCGCTGCCCGCCGAACTGCGCCTTGCCGCCCAGCGGCTGCTGGGTCACAAGTGAGTAAGGGCCGGTCGAGCGGGCGTGCATCTTGTCGTCAACCAGGTGGTGCAGTTTCAGGTAGTGCATATAACCCACAGTGACCGTGCGCTCAAACGGCACACCGGTACGCCCGTCGAAAAGCTGTACCTGGCCTGATTCCGGCAACCCCGCAAGTCGCAACATACTCTTGATTTCTTCCTCATTCGCTCCGTCAAATACCGGGGTGGCAAACGGCACACCATCCTGGAGATTTGCCGCCAGCGCGCATATTTCCTCGTCCGTCAGGGATTGCAGATTTTCTTTCTTGCCCTTGTCGTTGTAGATTTTTTCAAGAAGCGCGCGAATTTCCCTGATGTTGACTTCCCGGCCTTGACGCAGCAGCGCGCCGATTTGCTCGCCCAGTCCTTTCGCCGCCCAGCCGAGGTGTACCTCAAGAATTTGTCCCACATTCATCCGCGACGGCACGCCAAGCGGGTTCAGAACGATGTCTACAGTGCGCCCGTCAGCCATATGCGGCATGTCCTCCACCGGCACGATACGGGAAACCACGCCCTTGTTGCCATGCCGTCCCGCCATCTTGTCGCCGGGCTGGAGCCGCCGCTTTACGGCGACATAGACCTTGACCATTTTCTGCACTCCGGGCGGCAGTTCGTCACCCTGCGTCAGCTTCTTCTTCTTCGCGTCAAAGGCAGCTTCAAATTCCTTGCGGTTCTGGTCAAGGCTGTCCTTGATCTGCTCCAGTTGTTTCGCGGCTTCGTCGTCGGCAACCCGGACTTCAAACATATGATAAGGACTGTCCAGAGCGCCCAGATATTCCTCAGTCACGATCGAACCTTTGGCAAGCCGTTGCGGGCCGCCATTGGCCTTTTGCCCGGTCAACAGGCGTTTGACCCGCAGAAAAGCATCACCCTCAATAATCCGCATCTGATCGGCAAGATCGAGCTTGTAGGCGCGCAGATGCTCATCAATAATGGACTGCGCTCGCTTGTCGCGCTCGATACCCTCGCGGGTAAAGACCTGCACGTCAATCACCGTGCCGGAAATGCCCGCCGGAACACGCAAGGACGTGTCTTTTACATCGGACGCCTTTTCGCCAAAAATGGCGCGCAACAGCTTTTCTTCCGGGGTCAGGGTCGTCTCACCCTTGGGCGTAACCTTGCCGACCAGCACGTCGCCTGCTTCCACTTCCGCGCCGATATAAACAATGCCGGATTCATCCAGACGCGAAAGCTGCGATTCTCCCAGCGAAGCAATATCACGAGTAATTTCTTCCGGCCCCAGTTTGGTATCCCGCGCCATGACAGGCAATTCCTCAATGTGAATTGAGGTATAGCGGTCTTCCGCCACCACATGCTCGGAAATCAGGATCGAATCTTCGTAGTTGTAGCCATTCCAGGGCATAAAGGCGATCAACATATTCTGCCCCAGCGCCAGCTCGCCCTGATCGGTAGAAGCGCCGTCCGCCACAACATCGCCGGGGGCGATCACGTCGCCCACCTTGACCACCGGCCGCTGATTGATGTTGGTATCCTGATTGGAGCGGGTGTACTTGGTGAGATTGTAAATATCAACCCCGACCTTGCCAGCTTCAGCTTCCTCGTCGCTTACCCGCACCACAACGCGCTGGGCGTCGACATAATCCACCACCCCGCTGCGGTGGGCGGTGATGATCGTGCCTGAATCTGTCGCCACCGTGCGCTCAATGCCGGTTCCGACCAACGGCTTTTCCGGGCGCAGACAGGGAACGGCCTGCCGCTGCATGTTCGCGCCCATCAGGGCGCGGTTCGCGTCGTCATGTTCCAGAAAGGGAATCAGGGAGGCGGCGACCGAGACAATCTGGCCGGGAGCCACATCCATGTACTGCACCCGCCCCGGTTCGGAAAGAATAGCCTCGCCCTTCTCCCGGCAAATAACGAGCTCATCAATCAGCTTGCCATTCCTGTCCAGGGTCGCGTTCGCCTGGGCAATCACGTAAGCGCCTTCCTCAATGGCGGAGAGAAATTCGATCTGCTCCGTCGCCCTGCCATCCACCACCTTGCGGTAGGCCGTTTCAATAAACCCATAGCTATTAACTCGCGCATAAAGTGCAAGGGAGTTGATGAGGCCGATATTCGGGCCTTCCGGCGTTTCAATCGGGCAAACGCGCCCGTAGTGGGTGGGGTGCACGTCGCGCACCTCGAAACCGGCGCGCTCGCGGGTCAGGCCGCCCGGCCCCAGCGCCGAAACCCGCCGCTTGTGGGTGATTTCGGAAAGCGGGTTGGTTTGATCCATAAACTGCGACAACTGGCTGGAGCCGAAAAACTCCTTGATCGCGGCTGAAATGGGTTTGGCGTTAATCAAGTCCTGCGGCATCAGGTTTTCCGTTTCCGCCTGGGAAAGCCGCTCCTTCACCGCACGCTCAACTCGCGCCAGGCCGGAACGGAACTGGTTGCCCGCCAGTTCGCCTACCGAACGAACGCGACGATTGCCAAGATGGTCAATATCATCAATATCGCCGCGCCCGTTCCGAAGCTCCACCAGCGCCTTGATCGTTTCCACAATGTCATGCGGCGACAGGGTATGCTGCAACAGCACTTCCGTTTTCGCGCCATGCCTGGCAAACCGTTCCGCCAGCAGCATAGCCGTCCGCTCATCCATATTTTCGCCAATGGCGCGGGAACCATAAGCAAGCTGCGATACCAGATATTGAATCCTGGGGAACATCAATGCTTTCAGGGATTCGGACGGTTGTTCGTACTCCTTGCGCAAGCCTTGCAATTGCTCTTCGATACTCTTGTCCTGCGCCTTTATTTCAAACATTTCCTCCGGGTTTTTCAGGCCATTCAGATACTCTTCCCTGATAGCCGCTCCCCTGGCAAGCCTGTTAGGACCTTTTTCCGCTTTTTGTCCCAGAAGCAATTGCCTGTGCCGTAGCAATGTGTCATGCCTGCAAAATTCGTCCGTCAGCTTTTTCAGGACAGCTTCGGCGCGGGATTGCAGGCTATTAACCATAACCTTATATTCGATGGTTTGTTCGCGCGCCAGGCGGCGATTGAACTTCATCCGCCCAACATTGGTCAGGTCGTAACGCTCATCCGAGTAGAAGAGTCCCTGGAAAAGGATTTCCACCGCTTCCGGGGTCGGCGGCTCGCCCGGACGCATCATCCGGTAAATCGCCACCCGCGCCTGCTGACGATCCATAACATCATGGCTTCGCAGCGTCTGGGAAATGAACGTGCCACGATCCAGGTCGTTGGTATAGAGCACGCGCAACTCGCTGATCTCCGCATTCTTCAGCCTGGCCAGCACAGTTTCGGTAATTTCATCGTTCGCCTCCGCAAGCACTTCGCCGTCATTGCTGATGACCGTCTCATAGAGCACATGCCCCAGCACGAAATCTTCCGGCACAACCAGACGATCCAGCTTCACGCTCTCCATTTCCCGGATATGGCGGGCGGTAATACGTTTTCCCCTGGCAACAATCTGCCTTCCTTCCGGCGCATTGATGTCAAAACGCGCCATCTCGCCCCGCAGACGCTCAGGGCGTACTGAAAATTCGATGTTTTTACTGCCGATGTGAAAAAGGTCGAAGTCGAAAAATTCCTGCAATATCTCTTCCGGGGTCATGCCCAATGCCATCAACAGCATGGTCACAGGCATCTTGCGACGGCGGTCGACCCGAAAATAAAGGAGGTCCTTCGGGTCGAACTCGAAATCCAGCCAGGAGCCGCGCCCCGGAATCACCCGCGCCGAAAAAAGCAGTTTGCCGGAAGAATGGGTTTTGCCTCGATCATGCTCAAAGTAGACACCCGGCGAACGGTGCAATTGCGACACGATAACCCGTTCGGTGCCGTTAATGACGAAAGAACCATTCTCGGTCATGAGCGGAATCTCGCCCATGTAGACTTCGTGCTCCTTCACTTCCTTGATGGTTTCTGTGGCCGCTTCCCTGTCAAGAATCACCAGACGCACCCGAGCGCGTAAGGAAGAAGCGTAAGTCAGGCCGCGCTGGTGGCATTCCTTCACGTCAAAGGCAGGATCGGCCAGCGTATAGGAGACAAACTCCAGACGCGCATTGCCGGAATGGGAACGGATTGGAAAAATAGAGGTAAAAGCGGCCTGCAACCCCTGGTTTTCCCGCTCTCCCGGATTTACCTCAGCTTGCAGAAAATCCGCGAAGGAAGCCAGTTGCGTCTCCAGCAGAGAAGGCACTTTCAGGACATCTTCCCGCCTTGCAAAGCTCTTGCGGATTCGCTTTTTTTCGGTATAAGAATATGAGGAAGAAGCAGGCGAAGGGGATGAAAGTTTCGAGTTCAAATTCATGATCTCTCCAGAAAAAAAGACGACTGACCGTCAAACGTAAAGCCTCCGCTCCCGGAAGCGGATAAAAAATAAGGCTTTGCGTTTGTCGTCTCTAGCATGAGATTTAGATATATAAAAAAACGGGAAAAGGCAGACGCCCGCAAACGGGACATCTGCCTGCCGCAAAACATGCGAATTACTTCAATTCGACCTTCGCGCCCGCGTCTTCCAATTGTTTTTTCAGCGCTTCGGCGTCGGCCTTGGGCAGACCTTCCTTGACCGGCTTGGGCGCGCCATCCACCAAATCTTTTGCTTCCTTCAGGCCCAACCCGGTTGCGGCGCGCACGACCTTGATGACTTCTACCTTCTTCTCGCCGGCAGCGCCCAGAATCACGGTGAATTCCGTCTGCTCTTCCACAACGGCAGCGGCAGCGCCGGCAGGCGCGGCCACCGCCATCGCCGCAGCGGAAACGCCAAATTTTTCTTCAAATGCCTTTACAAGGTCATTCAGTTCCATGACCGTCATCTGGCCTACGGCTTCAAGAATCTCTTCTTTGGAAATAGCCATGTGTATTCTCCTAATTCAAAATCACAAAGTTCAGGTTTTTCAAAAGCATGGCCATCAGGCCGCTGCCGTTTCACGTTGTTTGGCGAGCGCCGCCACTGCTCTGGCAAAGCCGGAAACCGGCGCCTGCATGACGCCCAGCAGTATGGCAAGCAACTCTTCGCGGCCCGGAATCGAAGCCAGGGCTTGCACTTCCGCCTTGTTCAGCAATTTGCCCGCGTAAGAGCCGCTCCGAATAACAAGTTTGTCGTTCGTCCTGGCAAAGTCGTGCAATACCTTCGCTGCCGCCACCGGATCAACGGAAATTCCGTAGATCAGAGGCCCCGTCATCTGATTCGCCAGTTCCGCGAACTGGGTTTCAGCCACAGCCCGGCGCACCAGGGTATTTTTCAGCACATGCAGGTAAACCCCCGCCTCGCGCGCCTTTCGCCGCAGCACGGTGAGATCCCCCACCTCAATGCCGCGATATTCGGCCAGCACGACGCTTTGGGCGTTGACAAGCTCTGCCGAAACTCCCGCCACAACGGCTTTTTTGTCTGCTAGATTGAGACCCACAGGTCTTTCCTCCTTTCGCGTGGTAAAAATATGGCGAAAATTCCGCCACACCTACGGCGACCTGAACTAATGACTATCCACGTTTCAGGAACGCGGCAAAATCTGTTCCGGGCACACCGTCTACGCAGGCCGGAAGTTCCCAAAATGGAATCTCCATTTAAGTGTCTTGCGACACGCCTGGCGGTCTTTGACGATCCGCATCCCGGCGTGAATCCGCCGGGATGCGTCCCAAAGTTCGTAAATAAGTTATGCGCCGACAAGACTCGTCTGATCAACGCGCACGCCCGGCCCCATGGTGCTGGCCACGGCAATTTTCCTGAGATATTGTCCTTTGGAAGTAGCAGGCTTGGCCTTGTTTAGCGCGTCAATCAAGGCGCGCAGGTTTTCCTCCAGTTTTTCCACCGGAAAAGAGGCGCGTCCCAGAGTGGCATGCACAATGCCGCCCTTGTCGGTGCGGTACTGCACCTGGCCTGCCTTGGCGTTTTTTACCGCCATCGCCACATCGGGCGTCACGGTGCCAACCTTGGGATTGGGCATCAAGCCGCGCGGGCCGAGGATCTGGCCGAGCTGACCAACAACCCGCATCGCGTCCGGCGTGGCAATTACCACGTCAAAGTCAAGTTTGCCGCCCTTCACATCGGCGGCGAGATCGTCAAAGCCAACCACATCTGCGCCTGCTTCCTTAGCCGCTTCGGCTTTTTCGCCCTGGGCAAACACGGCAACGCGCACGGTCTTGCCCGTTCCGGCGGGCAATACAACCGAGCCGCGCACCAATTGATCGGATTTTCGCGCGTCAATACCCAGGTTTATGGCTACGTCAATGGATTCATCGAATTTCGCGGTAGCGGTTTCCCTGGCAAGAGCAAGAGCATCCCCAACCGCATAGAGCTTTTGCGCCTCAATCTTGCCTGCCATTGCCTTTTGTCGTTTGTTGAGCCTGGCCATTTATACACCCTCCACGGTAATGCCCATACTGCGCGCGGAACCTGCGATGGTACGCATTGCCGCCTCCATATCAGCGGCAGTCAGATCCGGCAGCTTGGCTCTGGCAATTTCTTCCACCTGGTCGCGGCTAACCTTGCCCACCTTGTCGGTATGCGGCTTGGGAGACCCCTTGTCAACCTTGGCGGCCTTTTTGATGAGAATTGTCGCGGGCGGCGTCTTCATGATGAAAGTGAAAGACTTGTCCGCGAACGCGGTAATGACTACCGGAATGGGCAGACCCGGCTCCATGCCCTGAGTCTGGGCATTGAACGCCTTGCAGAATTCCATGATGTTGAGGCCGCGCTGCCCGAGCGCCGGGCCGATCGGAGGTGAAGGATTCGCCTTGCCTGCCGGCACTTGCAGCTTGATGTAGCCAATTATTTTCTTGGCCATGTTGTATGTCCTTTGCTAAAGTGAGTCATAACGCGCTGTCGTCCTGGACTACCCGCGCTCCTCTTGCCGGAATCAGACTGCCGGGCTTCCGGTCATGCCCTTTAAAAACCCTTTCGTCCTATCCCTTCTCCACCTGGGAGAATTCCAGTTCCACCGGAGTAGCGCGCCCGAAAATGCTTACCGAAACAGAAAGACGGTTTTTTTCGTAGTTGACATCCTCAACGCTACCCTGGAAGTCAGTAAACGGTCCTTCCTTGATCCGTACCATTTGCCCGATTTCAAACAACACCTTGGGACGCGGCCTCTCAACCCCATCCTGCATCTGACGAATAACCTTCTTCACTTCGTCATCAGTAAGGGGTTGCGGCTTGTTGCCGCTGCCGCCGACAAAACCCGTGACCTTGGAAGTGCTCTTCACCAGATGCCAGGTTTCGTCGTTCAAGTTCATTTCCACGAAGACATAGCCGGGAAAAAACTTGCGCTCGCTGATCGAACGCTGTCCGCTTTTCATTTCCACGACTTCTTCCACCGGCACCAGAATCTGCCCAAATTCCGGCTCCATATGGTTACGCATGATTCGGTCATTCAAGGATCGCATCACGCTCTTTTCAAACCCGGAGTGCACATGCACGACGTACCATCTTTTATCCATCTGGCTCATGACCTTGTCCAGCCCAGAATCAGATCGTACATTACCCATTCCAGAGTTTTATCCGTAAGAAAGAGAAACAGCGCCATCACCACCACGAAAGCGAATACTACGCCGGTCATCTGCACGGTTTCCTTGCGGCTCGGCCAGACAACCTTGCCCAGCTCAATCCATGCTTCCCGACAGAACAACCGGAATTTTCCGCCCAGCTCCGTCCAGCGCGCGAACAGGAGAGCGCCCGCGATAATACCGGCGCCGACCGCCAGAACTCGCAGCACCGTCGACTGGCCGGAGAGCAGGTAAAATCCAACGACACCTGCTGCCGCCAGCAAAAGCGAAAACGCTATCTTGATTTTTTCAGCCATCGCGGCAAGAACCAGTTAAATCAAAAAAATGGCAGGGGCAGAGGGAATCGAACCCCCAACCTTCGGTTTTGGAGACCGACGCTCTGCCAGTTGAGCTATACCCCTGCAACAGAGACTACAAAGAGCGCCCCAGGGAGCGCTCTCCAAAAACGCCTGGCGTTATTCAATAACCTTTGCGACGACGCCGGCGCCGACAGTACGCCCGCCTTCACGGATGGCAAAACGCAAGCCTTCTTCCATCGCAATCGGGCAAATCAGCTTCACCGTAATCTGTACGTTGTCGCCCGGCATTACCATTTCCGTACCCTCCGGCAGACTGACCGCGCCGGTCACGTCCGTCGTGCGGAAATAAAACTGCGGCCGGTAGTTGGAGAAGAACGGAGTATGACGCCCGCCCTCATCCTTGGAAAGCGCGTAAATCTCCCCATGAAAATGAGTGTGCGGAGTAATGCTGCCCGGCTTGCACAACACCTGGCCGCGCTCGACTTCCTCCCGCTTGGTGCCGCGCAAAAGCGCGCCGATGTTGTCGCCAGCCTGACCCTGGTCAAGCAGCTTCCTGAACATCTCCACCCCCGTACAGGTCGTCTTTTGCGTGGCCTTGATGCCCACAATCTCGATTT
>Ga0099364_10001177_pt1 | contig 43589 bp, 28 predicted proteins | sample TergutTh196P3_FD_73070 | JGI IMG/M metagenome (GOLD analysis project Ga0099364, IMG submission 73070) | Microcerotermes parvus P3 segment gut microbial communities from Pointe-Noire, Republic of the Congo - Th196 P3 | ecosystem: Host-associated > Arthropoda: Insects > Digestive system > Gut ...
CCCATGAGGAAACGAAAAAAGGCTGTTGTATTTTTGATAGCTTTGTTGGCAGTATTAGTGTTGCTGACATTGTTCTCCCCAAAAGCAATGTAGCCGTCCAGCACCAGCCTAAGTGTTAACAGCTACAAAGCTTTAATCCTATGGCGGCGTGCCGGTTTCCGGCGCGCCTCTTGCATCTTCAGTATACATCATTCAACAATCATGTCAAGTTTTTTCCCGCTTTTGCTCAAAAAAACATACCTTCCGCACGATTACAGGTCACAGGGTGTGTAAACTATTGGTGCGGCGCTAGGAAAAGGTGGTACTTATGCGCTCCTTTTTGCTCAAAGGCGCTTCCATGCGCCTATTCGCGCGCTCCGCATCCTTGCTCCGCTTCTCGGATCGCATAAATACCACCTTTTCCAAGTAAGTCTGACCTGTAACCTTCCGCCAGTGTTAGCTTTGCGGTAAACATCGCAACCGGAATATGCGGTTTTGCATATTCCTCGACTCTCTATATGTATGTCTTGAAATCGGCTAGATTATCGCGTAAAAGGGCCGGGGTGTCGAGGCTGTATGGGCAATGCTCTGTGCAATGCCCGCAATCCAGGCAATTGTCGATGCGTTTCATGTTTTCTATCCATTGATCGCTGAGCAGCGCAGCCGTTGGCGAACGCTTAAGCAGCAGTGTCATACGCGCCGCCATCGGTATTGGTATTTCCGCAGGACAGGGCAGGCAATAACCGCAGCCCCGGCAGAACTCGCCGCCCAACTCTGAAATGTCTTTCTCGATCTCACTTTTGAGATAATCATCGTACGCAGGCGGATTGTCTTGATATGCGATGAACTCGTCAAGCTCATTTTCAAATTGGACACCCCATATTGGTATGACATTATCAAACTGCATAAGAAACGCGTACGCGGCGGCGGAGTTTGTTATAAGCCCGCCGGAAAGCGCTTTCATGGCGAGGATTCCGATGTTCCTTTCTTTACAAAGCTTGATAAAATCAAGCTCCGCTGCAGATGCGAGATATGAAAAGGGGTACTGAATCGTTTCGTACAAACCGGACTCCGCCGCTTCGAGGGCAAGAGTGAGACGATGGTTGGTAATCCCGATATGTTTGATTTTTCCTTGCGCTTTCGCCTCCAGCATAGCCTCATAGAGCCCCGAACCGTCGTCCGGTTTTGGGCAGAATGTCGGGTTGTGAAATTGATAAATGTCAATATAGTCTGTTTTCAACAGTTCCAGTGATGTCTTAAGCTGTTCCCAAAAACCGACCGTATCGCTCGATGCGGTTTTTGTCGCGATAATGATTTTATCGCGCACACCGGATAAGGCAAGCCCGATTTTCTTCTCACTATCGGTGTACATTCTGGCAGTATCAAAGAAACTAATGCCATTGTCATATGCCTTTTTTAACAGCAGCACAGCGGCATCTTCACTGACGCGTTGGATTGGAAGCGCTCCAAATCCATTTTTGTTGACGGTAATCCCGGTTGCTCCTAATGTTATATGATCCATATGAGTTGTTCCTTTCGCGGGCGATTTTTGTTAGTTGAGTGTATTTGCGAGACGCCTGTTTTCAGCAGTGCATGAACAGTAACCCTAACCGTCATTATACTAAACCCCTGTTAAGATTTCCACTGGTTTTGGATTATTTTTCGTAACTGCTCAGTAGGTGGTCTACAAGTCTCGTCTTTGCGAGCGAAGCGAAGCAATCCAGACACAAAACTAGCGGGAAAACACTGCAACACATGGATTGCACCGTCTGGATTGCATCAAAGCTGCGTTCCTCGCAACGACGGAGCGGGGGTTCTGAGCAGTTACGGGTTATGAAAGAATTAATTGTTGCTTTTTTGATAGCTTATACTATATTATATACATAAGTATGATAGGCAAGCGTGTATTATATAACCGGAGGAATCAGTCATGATAAAAACATTGATAGCGCACACGACAGAGCTGGATGACGAGAATCTGGCAATCGAGCAAATCACTTCACAGTTGAAGCTTGATGGAGGTTTGTTGAAGAACACTATAGGCATTGTCGCCTGCCATTACGAGTTTGTCCTGTCGGATATTTTTAAAGCCATATGCGGTGCACTTCCTTTTGATGTTGTAGGCACCATATCAGCGTCTCAGTCTGTGCAGGGGGAATCCGGGTCGCTCCTGCTGACTTTGATGGTTTTGACCAGCGACAACGTTGAGTTTAAAAAAGTATTGACACCGTCGCTGATGACAGATCCGACGAGTGTAATCGCGGAAAGCTACCGGTCAGCCTGCGGTGATAAGAAGCCGGCGCTGATTCTGACATACGCGCCGTTCATACTCCAAAACTGCGGCGACGATTATGTGAATGTGCTTTCTGAGGTATCCGGCGGCGCACCATGCTTCGGGACGCTTGCCGTAGACGACACACTGGATTTTTCTAATTGCTTTATGCTAGCTGACGGCGAACACTACCTTGATAAAATGGCAATGATACTTGTTTACGGCGATTTGCAGCCAAAGTTTTATGTAGCGAATATTTCTGAAAGCAGGATGCTGGACAAGAGCGCACTTGTCACGAAAAGCGCCGGTTCTGTGCTCATGGAGGTCAACGAGAGGCCCGTCATTGATTATTTCAGCGACCTTGGACTGGCAAAAGCCAGTGAAATACAATACGCCCTGTCATCTCTGCCCTTCCTGCTCGACTACAACGACGGCACCCCGAAAGTTTCAAAGATATTCGTCACGCTTTCCCCTGAGAAATATGCCATATGCGCCGGTGCGATGCCGGAGGGGAGCACGCTGTACATGGCGGAGACGGACAAAGACGATGTTATCCTTACAACGGGTGAAGCCGCAGATATGATCGTTAAAGATGCAAGCAACGCTTCGGTGCTGCTTATTTACTCATGTATCAGCAGGAGCATGACGCTTGGGGCGGACCAGTTCAAGGAAATGGAGCTTATCGATATAAAAGTGGGCGGCAAACTGCCGTATATGATGGCAAACTCCGGCGGAGAAATCTGCCCAACGCAGATTTCAGACGAGATGGCTATTAATCGTTTTCACAATAATGCTTTTATTGCCTGCTTGTTTTAATTGTAGTTGCGAGTCCGTCAGTTGCTAATGCGCATGGGGGAAATTTTGTCTGAAATCGGATTTGAAGAAGTAAATCAAAAGCTTCTCTTAGAAAATGAGCAGCTTCAAGCGGAAGTTGATCGGCTTGGCCGCGAGCTGAAGAAGTCCGTACGGGAAATGAGGATCGCCAACAGTTTTCTCGACAAGATAACGAAGGCTGCCGAGGCAAAGGATGCTCTTAACAGCGCGCTCTCGGACGCTCATATTCGGCAGCGCGCGTATACCGACATGCTTCTTCAGAGCTGTCCGAACATCATTATACTCTTCGACGATGAAAAGCGCTTTGTTTTGTCGACAATGGCTCTGATGGCTGCTACGAACACTCCAAACTTTGATTACATCAAGAACAGGAAATACGATGAGGTGTTTCCGAAATACTTCACGCAGGATGGTATGAAAGTTTTCGGAGACGCGTTTGACAAGGCGATGTCTACTGATGAAGTTGTACGTTTCGACTCGCTCGTCGACTTCGAACAGTCAGGCAACTCAAGGTTTTATTCATTCGAGCTGAGCCGCGCGGGGACCGGGCAAAAAAACGGCGAAATGTCAGGTATTGTCGCGGTCATGGTCGATTTAACCGACTTTATTCGCGAAAAGCAGCGCGCTGAAGATGCAAATAACGCGAAATCAGATTTTTTAGCGTCTATGAGCCATGAGATCAGGACTCCAATGAACGCGATATACGGCATGAGCGAAATGCTTGACCGCTCAGATATGACTGACACGCAAAAAGGATACGTTTCAAATATAAAAAAATCCTCGAACGCACTGTTATCAATCATAAACGACATCCTCGATTTCTCGAAAATCGAAGCAGGGAAGATGGAGCTTGTCAATGCGGATTACAATGTTGCAATGCTCCTTGACAACCTTCAAGTGATATTTTCCATGCTTTGCGGAGAAAAGGGTCTCGACTTTCATTTAACTATTTCGGACACGCTTCCCGACATGGCTTTCGGCGATGAAACCAGGCTTCGGCAGATACTTACAAATCTTTTGTCAAATGCCGTGAAGTACACAAAACAAGGGAGCGTTTCACTTATAGCCGGGATGGAAGAGGATGCCATGCGGTTTGAAATTAAAGACACCGGCATTGGCATACGCGAAGAAGACAAAGTGAAGCTGTTCACCCCATTTGAACAATTGGACGCCCGAAAAAACAAGGATATCATAGGCACGGGGCTTGGACTTGCCATAACGCTGAACCTATGTTACCTAATGAGGGGGAATCTGTGGTTTGAAAGCACGTATGGCACAGGTTCCACTTTCTATGTCAGCATTCCCTACGAAAAGGCAGATCGGCAAGTCTATGAAGAGGTTAAAGAAGTCAAGGAGTTTGCGGCTCCTGAAGCAAAAATCCTCGTTGTGGACGATATCGAGATTAACCTTGTGGTGGTGGAAGCATTGCTGAGCGCATTCGAAATCGTCCCGGACTTGGCGCAAAGCGGCAATGAAGCCATAGAATTAGCAAAGGAAAACCGGTACGATATCATTTTTATGGATCATATGATGCCCGGAATGGACGGTCTTGAAACAACGGCGCATATCCGCAGTCTCGGAGGATGGAATGACAAAGTGCCCGTTATTGCGCTTACTGCCAATGCGATTATGGGCGTTGAGCAAATGTTTTTGGATAATGGCCTTGACGGTTTTTTGCCAAAACCCGTCGACATTGCGACGCTTAACCTATGTCTCAGAAAGTGGCTTCCTATGAACATTTTAGAAGAAAAGCAGTGATAGTAACTGGCGGAGTAACTGCTCAGGAGGTACCCGTGAGAGTGGCTTTTTGAAGCGATTCTCTATTGCAGGAGGTGGCAACCACTGCCCATATAACCCATTATTGGCTAGGGAGTTTCAAAAAGCCACTCTCACGGGTACCTCCTGAGCAGTTACCTGACGGATAATAATAACCTTGAAATTGCAAAGGAAACATGTTACTTTATGCTATGGAGGGATGAGTGCATATGAAAACCGTTTTCATCGTCGACGATATCGACACCAATCTGATGACAGCAAAGACCGCTCTGGCCGGCATTTATAAAGCATATGCCGTACCGTCGGCGGCAAAGATGTTTAAACTTCTGGAGAAAATCACGCCGGATCTTATCCTGCTAGACATAGATATGCCTGAAATGGATGGCTTTGAGGCCCTGCAGATTATGAAAGAAAATGACAAGCTGCAGTCAATCCCTGTGGTTTTCCTCACGGCAAAAAATGACGCTGAAACAGAAGTACGAGGCTTTGAAATGGGTGCGCTTGATTTTATTAACAAACCTTTTTCCCCGCCCGTGCTGGTAAAACGGATAGAATTGCATATTGAGACAGATAAGCTTATAAAAGAAAGCCAGCGGGCTGTCCGGGACATCCATAACGCCACGATCAGCGTAATTTCAGACATGGTGGAAAACAGGGACAAAACGACGGGCGGGCATATTGAGCGGACGCAGATTTATCTGTCGCTCCTTCTGGCTGAACTTGAGCGCTCCAGCAACTACGCCGAAGAAATATCCTCATGGGATATGAGTCTGGTGTTACCATCGGCACAATTGCACGATGTCGGCAAAATCAGTATCAGCGACCTGATACTCAATAAACCCGACAAACTTACCGATGAAGAGTATGAACTGATCAAGAAGCACTGCGACGAGGGTGAGCGGATCATCGATACGATAATGGGCAAGGTTAAAGACGATGGGTTCTTGCTGCATGCTAAAAGATTTGCCGGCTATCATCATGAAAAATGGGATGGAAGCGGCTATCCGAGAAAACTCAGCGGCATGGAAATTCCACTTGAAGGGAGAATCATGGCAGTCGTGGACGTTTATGACGCACTTGTATCCGAGCGCCCGTATAAGAAGCCGTTTACACATGAAGAGGCGCTTAATATCATAAGCAAAGACAGTGGTACGCATTTTGACTCCAAGATAGTGGATGCGTTTTTAGCCAAAGCGGATGATTTCTGGATGGAATTAATGAGCATAAACGCGGACGCGTGAAAGAGGGTGCGGATAATCTAACGCAAATTAATTGTAAAAGCTAGTACCCACGTTATTTGAATCGACGAACAGATTCAACTGATATACTCTTATGAAAACTATTACAGTAAAGGAAATAAATTATTGGACGTTGCAAAAGTTTTCGGAAGCATCGTTACGAAGCACCTGAATGACCACCCGGCATTCACACGCTTCATTGTAAAGGTGGGTTGCGCAGCGCAGCATCTGAAACAAGAGACATTCCCCGACCCCGCCTTGTTGCCCTCTCAGCGGTACTTGGCAAAAATCTGTTTGAAATATATAAGAAAGCCGTTGGCTGCGCCTTCGAAGTCGGCGCTTGTCAATCTATTTATGCCCTGTGAGCTTATACATGCCATGGGTATTCGCCCTGTGAGCGCAGAGAGTTTTTCAGGGTTTTTATCAATCGGAAACAGTGAAGGCATTTGCCTTCAGAAAGCCGAAGAGATGGGTATCCCAGATACATATTGCTCATTCCACAAAACATTGATGGGTGCCGTATACACAAAGCTGATTCGCCCGCCCCGGTTCGTGGCGTCAACAAATATAGTATGCGATGCTAACTACAGCACATTCAACGCCATTGCGGATTATTGCGACATCCCCAAGTTTCTGATAGATGTTCCAAACGATTCTCATGACGATTCCGTTGATTATGTTGCAAAGCAATTGGCCGGTTTTGTAGGGTTCATGGAGGAGATTTTGGGATATAAAATGCGAGAGGACCGCTTGGCAAAAGCCATATCCAATACCAATCGCGCAGTAGCGGCCTATGAAAACTATTTATCCGCGCTGGAAACTCAATTTGTGTCCAATACAGCAACTTCAAACATGTACCAAGTGCTGACAAGCCATATCCTGCTAGGCACCGACGAAGCCGCCGAGTTTTATGAGCGCCTCGCGAGAGATGCCGTCGCCGGTGAGAAAGCAACCCGGAAACGCGTACTTTGGAGCGTTATCATGCCGTTTAGCCTGAAATCCATGGAGGCATCCTTCACTTCCGGCGGGTCTTTTCAACTCCTGCCCACGGATCTTCATTGTGACGCAATGACACCGCTGGACCCGCAGCGCCCGTTGGAAAGCATCGCAGCCCGCCTTGTCGCCAATCATTTCAATGGCAAAACGGACAAGCGCGCCCGCGTTCTGCTGTCTATGGCAAAAAGGCTTCGCGCCGATGGAGTTGTTTTGTTCTGCCATTGGGGGTGTAAAACATCAAACGGGAGCGCCTACTTACTGCGTGACGCGATACAGAGCGAGGGCATCCCGGCCATTGTAATGGATGGGGATGCCTGTGACCGCAGAAACATGAGTGAAGGGCAGTTCACCAATCGGCTGCAAGCTTTTTTTGAGATATTGGAGGGAATAGCATGACAGGCTATATGTGCAAGTATGCCCCTATCGAACTGCTTGCCGGTTTTGATATAGCTGCGGAATTCCTGTTACCAAGTGAGAACAGTCTTGATCTTGCGGAGAGCCACATCTACCCGAGCATATGCAGCTATGCGAAATCCGTTCTCCAACATTCGCTGAAAACCTCTTATGATGCAATTTTGTTCACCGACTGCTGCGACGCGATGAAGCGCGTGGCGGATGTACTGGCTAAGCAGGCGAATCAAAATGTGTATCAGGTCGGTTTGCCCAGGCTTGCCGACCAACGGGGAGCGGATTGGTATGCGGATATCTTGGAGCGATTCGTAAATGAACTAGAAATTGAGATTGACAGAGAGCTTGACGTGGAGCGGTTTCTTAACGCCTGTCCTAACACATCTAATGAAAATGAACAGGGCGACTACATCGGTATCGTAGGAGCTCGGGCTTCGTTACCCCTTTTGGATGAATGTCGGAATTTGTGCAATATATCCGTGCGCGATATGACTTGCGCCTCACAGGAAAGATATTTTGACAACCCTCCTGAAAACCGAAAGCGATCTGCGTTGATGCGCTGGTATGCAAGCGCATTACTATCACAGACGCCATGCCTCCGTATGGCCGACACAAGCGCGCGAAAAGGACTTTTTGCAGATCCGTCTATGAAAGGGATCATCTACCATACTATAAAATTCTGTGATTTCTACAGTTTTGAATATGCTGCTATGGAAAAGAAAATGCCGACCTTGAAATTGGAAACCGATTATACAGCTACCGGCATCGGACAGATAAGAACCAGACTTGAAGCTTTTTTCGAGGCGACGGGCAAGCAAAAAGAAATCAGCGTTCGCTCATCTGTCAGTTCTAAGGCTGCGGATTACTATGCGGGAATTGATATTGGCTCCACTTCCACTGAGGCCGTAATCTTGAACAGCGATGGCAGTTTGCTTGCTCAGGCTATCATTCGTACCGGCGCTAAAAGCAAGGACGCTGCCAACCAAGCACTTGGCAACGCCCTTGAGCAGTCCGGACTGGAGCGCCTAGGTATCGCCCGCATAGTGACTACCGGATACGGACGCAAGGCTGTGGATTTTGAGAGCAGGCATATCACTGAAATATCCTGCCACGCTAGGGGAGTGAGTTGCCTATTCCCGGAGGCGAGGGCAATTATTGATATCGGTGGACAAGACAGCAAAGTGATTTGCCTTAATGCCGATGGCACGGTAGCTGATTTTGCCATGAATGATAAATGCGCTGCAGGTACAGGACGCTTTTTGGAGCTGATGAGTGTCACGTTGGGTATCCCTCTTGAGCAGATGTCCGAACTCGGGTTGCATTGGCATGAAGATGTGACGATATCCAGCATGTGTGCAATTTTTGCTGAATCCGAGGTAATCTCCCTGATAGCTCAAAATAAAGAAACCTGCGATATTATCCGCGGGATTAACCTGTCCATCGCGGGCCGCGTCGCCGGTCTCGTGGGTAGAATCCGTGCCGAGGGGCCCTTCGTGATGTCCGGCGGAGTAGCAAAAAACAGTGGCGTACTGCTAGCTTTGGAGCAGAAGCTTGGGCAGCCGATTCTAGTGGCGCAAGAGCCGCAGATATGCGGTGCGTTGGGGGCGGCTCTTTATGCAATGACTTGACCCATAGCCTCTGATCCCTATGCGGCTGAAAATCGCGCTAAGCGCCGTATTTACCTGCCATGTATATGTAGCAAGACGATGCCCAAGCCGACCAAAACAGGCCCGGCTCGCCGAATGCCGTCAGGCTACGGTCGCCTTTGCCTGTCAGTGCGTTGTGGATGTGATACAAGCCGTTGTCGCGCAAAATAGCGCAGTAATTATTAGCGACCTGCGACGCAAGGTCGCTTCTTCCGCATTCTTCCAGCCCCAGCACCATGAGGAACTCCGTGGGAACGATGATGCTTCCGCGTGTGAACCCATGCTTGAAGTGGTCGCTCGTCAGCCCTTCGCTTGCAAGGCCGTAGGGCGTTGCGAAACCATCCGGGCTGAATATGAACTCGATGCTCTTGTCGATGATATCCTGCGGCAGCCTTTTGCCTAGAACCAGCGGCATATACAAGGAGACAGTGGCGGTATCCGACCTTTTGCCTGTCTTTGCGTTGAATGCGAACCAACGCTCGCCGTCCCAGAAGCTGTCGACTATTTTTTTGATGAGTTCTTTGGACAGATTATCCCAATATGCGCAGGCATCATCCGGCTTTCCAATGTCGCGCCCCAAGCGGCCAAGGGCTTCCATTGCCAGAGCGAGGAACGCATTGAGATCCGGACTGGCGCTCGGGAACCCCATAGTGTCGTAATAAGGCGCGTCTTCCCAGCCTGTTTCCAGCGGATGCAGGAACTCGGCAAGCCCGTCGCGATCCTTGTCACGGAACTTGAAGAAATACTCGGTCCAGCGCCGCAGTCCATCCCATACGAATTCTTTGCTCTCCTTTGAAATTGACGCAAAATCACAATTGTCCATGAGCCAGAGCAGGCACATGCCGTGTATTGGCGGCTTTAGGGCATCGCTGCCTTGGCTTGCGCGGTAGCTCAGGGCATCTACCATGCGCCCGTTTGCGTCCAGATGGCTGAAGCTTGATATAAAAATCTCCCAAGCCAGCTCAAGATCATTTGAGAGCCAAACCGCCTGCATCGGCTGCTGCCAGACGAATGCCGATTCAAATATGCTGTGGATCATCTTGACCATCGTATGCTTATAATCGGATTCGCCGTCGGGATCGACCGTCATATGCCAGGTCTGCCAAAGGGCTTGAAGACGCATCGGCTCATACTTCTCCGGAAGGGAGGGGCATACGCGGGCGCAGTAACCGTCGAAGTCAGCCTTTACCGATGCCAAGCAGTCGTCGTAGCTTGGGTACTCGGCTATCGGGCGGCCTACCGGGTCAAGTACAAAGTCCTCAAGGCCCAACTGAATTACACCTTTCTCGTCCGGCGCGAGCTCAATCATCGAAGCATTATGCGTCAGTTGTCCGGCAAAAGGTATGGCAAGCAGCCGCGTAGCTCCGAATCCAAGGATCTTCGTGCCATCTTCATCAAATGTGTCCATGACCGGCGGGATAAGAAAACGCTGTGTCGGTGTCACGCGGAGCGACAAACCATCTTCGCCGCGGCACATGACAAGCTTGCGCTCGCCGATGACAAAGCGCACGGAGCCATACCGCGAGGAAAGTATGACCTCATACGGTGTGGTGGAAATGAGCGCGGGCAATACGTTCCCGTCCTTGACCAGCTCAAGTTTTATTTGCCTGAACCCATTGCTGGTGTTAAAACTCGTCATTGCAAACAGGTTTATGCGGCAATTGCAAAGCCATAGGGTACATTTTCCGATTAAATCCTCGCCTCTAAGATCATTTGCAAACGCGAAAAACGACCCCCTGCGCGAAAGCGGCGCCTCCAGCAAATCCGCAAACAAATCTCCCCTTATTTTTTCCATGTACTACACCAATCCTTTCTGAATAATTTGTAACTGCTCAGAACCCCAGTTCTGTCTTTGCGAGGAACGCAGTGACGAAGCAATCCAGACAGTGTAATAGTTGTGTTGCTGATTGTTTTGTATTCTCGGTGTCTGGATTGCTTCGCTAGCGCTCGCAAAGGCGAGACGTGTAGACACCTCCTGAGCAGTTACGATTTTGGTATCAAAATGCTATTCAACTGTTGCAAACACCTCTGCAATGGCGCTGTCAACGCCGCTCAGCAAAGACAGCAGGGCTTCAAAACCTGCTTGCGGCATAGTCGAGTACCAGCCGCCGCTTCCCTCGCGGTTCACACTGTCTGCGCCATGGTAAGTATCCAAAAAGTCGAGCAGATCCTCATCGTCCGGTTTTAGTGACAGGTCAGCCCGCCAAACGCGAAGCGCAGGTATGCCAAAAATCTCATTTTTAATCGGGAGATAGTTCCAACCGGGATCTGCGTAACTTTCCCAATTGATTATGCCGATATAATAACCATATGACTCGGTAACAAAGTAAATTTGCGGCAAGTAGGCAAATTTCTCCGGGGTGCCCGCCATCACATCTCTTTCCGGGAAAAACTCCCTGTAGCTAATCAAGTCTCCGCAAAGCTCATAGATGGTATCTTTGGTATTTTCATCAGTAATCATCCAGATTGTGTGCGGCGTCACTCGAAAGCCCTCATCACGAGAAAATAAAAGATCATGACTTTCTCTAACATATAAGCTGTAACCGTTTTCGAAGTCAGGGGCGTGCAGTTCACCACCCACCAGCCCCGGGTTATACAAAAACCACATAAGCCCTACGATGATAAGAATAATCGGAAATGCGAGCTGTATCACCTTAAAACTACCGTTTTTCATATCAAAGCCCCCAACACTCTTAACCCGTCATTATCCCCGTCAGCATCACAAGTGCGCTTGAGGCTGCCCATGTCGTCCATGCCCAGCCGTCGGAACCTGTTGGGTTTGGCCAAGTCTCGACCGGCTTGCCTGTCGTGGGCTCGTAGTCAAACGGCGCGAAACCCAGTATAATGCCGTTGTCGTATAGGTTTTGGCAGACGCGCCGCGATATCTCACGAGCCTCTTCAACCTTTCCGCATCGGTAGAGTCCCGCTGCGGTTAGCATGTTGCATGGCGTGATAACGCGGCCAAGGACAAAATTATAACCAAAGCGGCATAGTGGACTCTCGAGGCTCTCCGTAACAAGCCCTATATCCGTCAGATACTCGGACTTCATGACATCCGCAGCCAGCTTGTCGATGATGTTTTGAGGTAAACGCTCTTTCCCAAGGATAAGCGCTTGGAACATCGCAAGGCTCTTGCATTTTACCTTCTCACCGGTCTTTGTCAGATACCCGACGAACTGTTCGCCATCCCACAGATCTGTGACCAGCGTATCGAGCAGGCGCGCGGAGCGGCGCGACCAGTCGTCCGCTTCGTCGTTTTTCCCGAGTTTCCGCGCCAAACGCGCACAGAGATCCAGCAGCATGATAATATATGCGAAGAGATCCGGCGTCTCGATGGGGAAGCCTTTTTCATACAGCGAGAGGTCGTCCCAGCCGGATTCATGAGCGCTGAAGATAAACACGCGGTCGTCCCCATGGCCCGCGTTGCGGCGGGAGAGCCAGAAGTTGAGCCAATTAACATATTTGGGATACATCGTTTCGCAACTGTCGACTGTGAGGAAATCGTCCCCGCACTGACTGACTATCCAGTCAAACGCGAGCGCCTGAAACGCCGGTTGCATACCTCCGGCGCCGGCATCATAATAGCTTATGCTGACCGGGAGCTGCCCGTTTTGCAGCTGATAGTTAAACAGGACATTTTGCAGCCGCCACGCCTCCGCAGGATTATTCAGCATCGGCATGGAGTTGTAGCTCTGCTGCCATGCCATGCAATTGCTTGCCCAGACAAGACGCATTTGAACCATCGTGTCCAGATATTTTCCGACGACAGGCGTACGATGCGACCAGACTGTGTATGCGGCATATCTGAAAAAATCTTCCCACCCATCCGGGGGTTTCTTAAGATTGAGTCTGACAAAATCGTCATAGTCGGATTTATTTTTTCCTTTCATGTCGTCAAATGAGATATACTCCGCATCCCTTGCGCGGTAATCGTTATGCTCGTGGGCGGCGGCTTCGAACATGCAGGTTTCCGCTGACGGAATGAAATCTATCTCGACCCTGTCGTATTCACCTTTCTCCCAGTTCCACGTGTCCGTTATGTGGATACCGCCGGCCAGCGGAACGTATAGTATCTTGCCGTCCGTGCCAAAATCAGCTTCCCAAGCTGCGTCGGGTGTGGGATAAATCCCCCGGCAGCCGCAGGCACTTCCGAACGGTTTTTCTGCGCGCAGAATCATGCGCAAGCCGACTCCTTTGCCATGGATTCGGAGTTGTCCGGTATCATCCATGCAAAATTCAACGGCGCCTTTTTCCGTATCCATACGCAGATGAGAAACATCAGCGAAGTATGTATACGGTATGACCATGCCGTTGTAGGTTGGATACAGCAGAAACGTGTTGCTTCGCTGGTCCAGCATCGTGCCGTCCTTGCTGACCGTTATTCCTAAAATGGGCTCGCGGAAATCTTCATATATAGCCCAGAAAGATGCCGCACGTGAAAATGCTGCGCGTAAAAGCGTATGTTTTTCGTGTGTTCCAAACATCGCGTTACCCCTTTCCGCTCAAAAGCAACAGATTTGCAAGATATATAAGCGCCGCGCCGCCTATGGGGCTTATCTCGTCCGCCGGCCTCAGTATCGGCTGCGGCCCCTCCGATGTGAGCGAATCCCGTGCGCCAAATTCATCCATAGCTGCAAGTACACAAGCCGCCGCATTTGCGGCAAGCTCCGTTGTGCCTGACTGGAACAGCCCGCCAATAATCAGCATCTGCATGGCCGCGTCCACGGCGCCTCGTCCCGCTGATGCGCTGTCGTAGTATTGGCTTTTTTTATTTTCGGAACGGAAACCGCGCGAAGATAGGAAAGCATCCTCGTCGCCGAGAGCTGCTGTGAGGTTTGCCTTGACATAATCCGGCAGGTTGCTGCCCAAAAGTATCGGGAAGCAAGAAAGCAGGCTGTCGGATTTATATTTTATGCCGCTGCTCGCGCCCCGGCACATGAAACGCTCGCCGTCCCAAAGCGTCATAAGCGAGTCAAGCAGGCGCGTTGACGCGGATATCCACTCGTTTTGCCTGCCGTCTCCGATAAGACCGCTGAGCTTTGAGAGCGCCTGCGTGTAAATAATCATATACGTGTATAAATCCGGAGTTTCCAGCGGGAACGGCAAAACACCGTATGACGCACCCTGCCAGTCGTACTCATCGCGCGTGTTATATGAAACGCGGTCTTTTGACAGGCTGTGGCTCTTCATCCACCACTCGTAATGTTCGACAAGCGGCTGGTATAGACCCTCTAGGTTCTCTTTTGAGAGGCTTTCGCAGCCTATCGCGAGCAGATGTTGAACTGCAATCCCAAAGGTCGGAGGAAACGCTTTGTAATACGGCTTTGAATCGCTCATCAGAGCAGGGAGCATTCCTCCTCTCATATGGAGAAAGTTGTTTTTTATGAGTTTAAGCACTTCTTCAGCATCGTCCATAGCCAGCGCAAACAGAGGCTGCTCATACGCTTTTGCCTGCCCCTCCCGAATGATATTTGTGTAGATCATTTCCGACTGGAGCGTTGGTAAAATAGGTGAAGTGCTTTTATTCTGATAGTTTATCCAAAGCGCATAGGCTGACAGTTCCGCGAGGTTCCGCCATTTTTCGCCGACCTTGGGGAATTTCGCAAGAAAATCCTTAAATTCTTTGTCAGCGCCGTCGACACATTCATCAAACGGTTTATAGTCTATGTACCCCCATTCGTCAGGGCTCATGGAATAGGCTCCCACCTCGAACTGCCCGTTTTCATCCGGCAGGAACTCCGCATGGATATACTCAGGGCCATTGAGCAGAGGATCGAATTTCGAATCAATCGTAACGTCACCCTTGATTCCGTGGAAGAAGAACACGCCGCCGCCGGGATAGACGCTGCGAACGTTGTACTCGACGACACCGCTCGGCAGTTTCAGTCCGTTCATCATGGATAGGAACGGGAGCTTCACGAACAGCCGCAAACCAATGCCTTCGCCGATGATGCGCATTGTCGCCGAGGTATCGATTACTATGCGGATGCTGCCCTTGGCCGTGTCGATCCGCAGGTGCGATGGTGTCGCGGTGTAGGTGTAGCCCAGCGGTTGCCCATCGTGTATAGGCACAATATCCATAAGACCTCGTCTGCGCGGAGAAGCACCGCCCTGCGCGCACATCGCAAAATAGAGCCCGCAGGGAAAATCGACATCGTTTGGATCTTCCTTTTGGACGGGGTACACCTTGGGCCAAATCTTCCCGCTCCCCGGCCTGCGTTCTTCGCGGTCAAGATTGTTTTCTTCAAAGACCATAAACCGTGAACGCATCCGGCAAAACGGAATTTTGGTCAAATCGATTTTCGCAATCGAATTATCCATCCCTTAATATCACTCCCTTTATTAATAAGAATGCAAAACTGCCGTACTAATCCCTGCCCTCAAAGCGCGCTGCCGCTTCCTCCATCTTTGCTATTACCGGGACACCAAAGGGGCATCTTGTTTCGCAGTGTCCGCAGGATGAGCATTCGCTTGCGGTATGCGGCAGGCTCGAATAATGAGAGCGCACCGACGGCGGGATATTATCGGCATCCAAACGGGCGATGTCCAGATACTTGTTGACCGCTGCAATGTCGATCTCCATAGGGCAGGGCTGGCAGTGACTGCAATACACGCAGCTTCCCCGGAAATCGTTTTGCGCGGAATTTATAATTTCAGTGTAATCCCGTTCGGAATCAGTGGTGTCGAAATACTTCATGACATCATGCACTTCGGCAGCTGTTTTGCATCCCGGCAATACGCTTGCGACAGCCGGCCTTGACAGTGCATAATGGAGACATTGCGGCACGGACAACGGCTTTGCGTATGGGGTGTGCTCTTTTGAGAGAAGCTTTCCGGCGCCAAATGCTTTCATCACGGTGAGGCCGATTTGCCTTTGCTCACAGAGTTTGTACAGCTCGGCTCTTTTGGGATCGAGCCCTCTGAATAGGTCGGAACCGAAACTCTTCTCAATGTGGTCGAAAACATACTCGGTTGACGGCAGCATGTCAAACGCCGGATTGACGCTGAACATCAGCATTTCCGGAAGTCCTGTGTTTATCGCCTTAACGGCAGTTTCAGGGTTATGCGAGCTAAAGCCAATATGCCCAATGTCGCCTTGTTTTTTCAGATGCTCGGCATATTCTGCAAAGCCTGTTTCAAAAACATCGCGGTAGTTCTCCTCCGAGTCGATGAAGAACATCATCCCGAAATCAATGTAGCCGCCGAAAATGCGCAGCAAGTCTTCAAAATATTTTTTCACGGTGGGCAAATCGCGGCTTATGTCGTATTGCTGTTTGATATCGGTCGAGCCTATATGGCCCTGTATCATCACCTGACCGCGCCTGCCGTCCAATGCTTTTGCAATGCTTTTCCGAATCTCTTTCCCCGGCATGAATACGTCAAGAATGTTAACTCCATGCTCAAGTGCGGCATCTATTGTTTCCTTGACCTGTTCGTATGGCGTCCGGTCAATATGCTCGCAACCAAGCCCGATAACGCTGACTGCCTTACCGGTTTTTCCAAGCTGTCTATATTCCATGTGCGTATATTCCTTTTTCGATTGGATTGATAAAGGCAGCTGGGGCTGCCGCAACATTGTTAATATCTACTAATACTGCTAAGGAACGTATCACATTTATTTAGCGATGTCAAGCATACGCATTCGACAATTACCAACAAAAACCCATCTACACCCTTATATTGATCCCCGCGTTCTTAGAAATTTGTGTGGCAATTCTTCATAGAATGTAGTATTATTACAGCGCTGAGATGATAATATGGAAAGGGTGGTAGAATGCAGGAGATTACAATGAGTTTCAGTGCCGAAAACATGCGCACGCAGGAATTCATCTCAAACTTTTCCGTGCCGTTTACGCAGCCTTATGATTTTGAAGAACTAATTGAAAATGCGCTTTACGAGCTTCGCAATTTCACGGAAACAGATAGAGCTATCATCTTGGAAATCCAGACGGATGGATCGCTCCTATGCACATTTGAAAGCGTGATAAACGACGAGACGCCAAAGGTGTACGGGCGCCTGCTGTCATATGAAGACATGAAGCCCGTGCTTGACAAAGCCGACGAGACCGGATGTTTCTATGAAAAAGACGCGGCGCAGTATTTCTACGAGTACCCCGCTACCAATTTGGACGAAAAGAGTTTTTGCTATATCCCTCTTACGATTGGCGGAAGTAGGGCAGGCTACCTAGTTTTCTTTACGATGTTCGAGCAGGCCAACTGGGCCGAGGGGGAGTTCCGTCTGGCTACAATGGCAGGCTCCATTATTGCCGGTGCCTATTCCCGAAAAGCGAGCGAGGAGATCATGTTTGCTGCGAAGGAATCTGAGCTTCGTACACAGGAGTTCATATCCAAGTTCTCCGTGCCGTTCACGCAGCCCTACGAGTTTAGCGAGCTTATCGACAATGCGCTTTATGAGCTGCGCAATTTCACTGGGACAGACAGGGCAATAATTCTTGAATTTCAGAATGATGGTTCTTTGCTGTGTACATTCGAAAGTGTCATTAACAAGGAAACGCCGAAGGTATACAGCCGATTGTTGCCTTATGAAGATATGAAACCTGTCCTCGACGAGGCGGAAAAGACGGGTTGCTTCTATGAGAAAGAAGCTGCGCAGTATTTCAGAAAATACCCTGCCACAGATTTGGGCGAAAAGAGTTTTTGTTATATACCGCTGATGGTGGAGGGGGAGCGCGCGGGCTACCTCGTGTTTTTCACGATGTTCGAGCAGGCCAACTGGGCCGAGGGGGAGTTTCGCCTGGCTACAATGGCAGGCTCGATCATCGCTGGCGCATTCTCGATTCGCAAGAATGACGAGTTAAAGGAAGCGGCGTTGAAAGCGCAGCAAGCCAGCGAAGCGAAGAGCAACTTCCTTTCGGTCATGAGCCATGAAATACGGACGCCGATGAATGTTATACTGGGCATCACAGAGATACTCATTCGCGACGAATCGACATCAAGCACCGTGCTCGAAGGGTTAAACAAGATACATAATTCGGGCAACTTGCTGCTCAGCATCATCAATGACATTCTCGATCTTTCAAAGATAGAAGCCGGCAAGCTGGAACTGAACCTGCATAAGTATGAAGTCGCGAGCCTTATTAACGATACCGTGATGCTTAACATTATGCGAACCGGAAGCAAGCCCATTGAATTCCGGCTGGTTGTCGATGAGAACATCCCAACATCGATGCTCGGAGACGAGCTGCGCATAAAGCAAATACTGAACAATCTGCTTTCCAATGCTTATAAATATACGGATGAAGGCGAAATCAAGCTGACATTCTCAATCGAAAAAGCGCTCGAAGGAACGGATTCCGACCTCACGCTGGTTTTTTGCGTCCATGACACCGGCCAGGGTATGACGGAGCTCCAAGTCAAGGCCATGTTCGAAGAGTACACGCGGTTTAATTTCGAGGCAAACCGCACCACCGAGGGAACAGGGCTGGGAATGAGCATCGTGAATAACCTCGTGAAACTGATGCACGGCGAGATATTTGTGGAGAGCGAGCTGCACAAAGGCTCTTCGGTCACCGTTAGGTTGCCCCAGAAGCAAATAGAAAAAGCTGTCATGGGCAAAGAAATGGCGGAAAACCTCCAGAATTTCCAACACAACGGTGCGCGCCAGATGACAAAGGCCAACTTCATTTACGAACCGATGCCACATGGACACGTACTGATAGTCGACGATGTGGAATCAAACTCATTTGTTGCCAAAGGGCTAATGGCACCGTACGGGCTGACGGTGAGCACCGTGATGAGCGGCTTTGACGCAATCGACAAAATCAAAAGCGGCCAAGTGTATGACATCGTGTTCATGGATCATATGATGCCAAAGATGGATGGCATGGAAGCGACAAAAATCATAAGGCAGCTTGGCTATGAGTACCCTATCGTCGCGTTGACCGCAAACGCCGTTGTGGGACAAAGCGACGTGTTCCTGGCCAACGGTTTCGACGACTTTATTTCCAAGCCCATCGACATACGCCAGTTGAATGATGTGCTTAAGAAATACGTTCGCGACAGGCAGTCCCTCGAGACCATCGAAAAGGCTAACACAGAAGCAAGTGGTTTAAAGCAGCAGCTGCCGGACGAAAACGCCGACCGGTCTTTGTCGGCGCAGCTGTCATATTTTTTCGCGAAGGACTCTTCGAGAGCCATTGCGGAGCTTGAAGCGTTGTTTGATAAGCAGCAGCCGCTTGAAGAAGGCGATGTCAAGTCATATACCACCATTGTACACGCCATGAAAAGCGCACTTGCAAATGTGGGGGAATCGGAACTTTCCTCAGTTGCGAAAGCTTTGGAACAAGCCGGGCACGAAAAGAATATCTCTTATATAATGTCCGAAACACCGAGCTTTATTGATATACTACGGGCCGTGAGCGCCAAGTTCGCCATTGTAAGCGAAGGGGAAGATAGCATTGAAGCCATAGGTGAAGATTATGCGCAAATGAAAAATAAAATGTCGATGCTCAAAGCAGCGTGCGATGATTTTGAAAGAAACACTGCAAAAAAAATTATTGCCGAACTGCGGGAAACGACATGGTCGCCGGAAATCAATAAACTGCTCGCGGAGATGCCGGAGCAACTGCTAAGCGGCGATTTTGACGCTGTTTCATTTGCAGCTGACAAAGTGATTGAGATAATTATAACCTCGTAACAAGAAAAGCGAAAACGGTTATGGCGAAATAATTAATTCCAGTTTTTTTCAGCACCGCAAGAGTTTCGCCTGCTGCCTCAAAAGAGATTGTTGCAGTGTTACAAGTCAGACCATGCCGGAATAGGGCTGTTTTTCATTCCGTAGCGCGGAGCAAGGATGCACAGCGCCGCGAATAGGCGCAGGATGCGACTTTGAGCGACAGGAATGCAAAAAATAGCCCTATTTCGGCATGGTCTTTGGTTGGCTCTGACCTGTAAACGTCATGACTGAAAAATATTATGAAAAAAGTTCATATCTTGTTGCAAAACTTGTTATAATGTGCTAGTATAGCACCATCATGCGGGACTTTGATTCCATTAGATTTACTGTGGAAATATTGAAAAGAAAGACTTGCCATACGATGAAGACTCGTCCGGTCTTTATTTTACATCGGAGAGTGATATGATGCGCAATAAACCGGTTGATTATGCAAAGGGTGAAGCGTCAATGACAGACTATCAATTTAAGGCCTATATCGAGCTTCGGGATAAATACGATGCCCTGCTGAACGAAATGAATCAGATACGCCAAAAAGAGCCGCAAACCGGCGAAGAGGGAATGACCGACTATCAATTCCGGCGTTATGAAAAACTCCGGGACAAGTACGAGGACATGAGGCATGAGCTTTTCCTGCTGCGGGAAGAAAACGCAAAGCTGAAGATACAAACCGAGATGCTCAAGACCCTTTCAAATGAAAAGAAGTAAAGTAATATAGGCGTATAAGTGCCGGTTCATACCGGCTCTTTTTTGGTGTGTTGACGAAAAGTGTTGCGGATGTCAGCCGGAACAGAGCAGTTGGAGGATATTATCGAAGATTGGGGCGTGCAATGTATGAATTACGATTTCGACGCAGTCATTGATCGCTGCGGTACAAATTCAATAAAACATGACTTTACCCGTGAAAGGGGAAAGCCGGACGGCATTATACCTATGTGGGTAGCCGACATGGACTTTGCGGCACCTCCGGAGGTTCTCATGGATATTCACAAATTAATCAACCACGGAGTATTCGGTTACACCGAACCGAAAGACGGCTATTACGAAGCGGTGGCAGGCTGGTTTAACTCACGTTTCGGTTACAATGTGACACGGCACGAAATAATTAAAACACCGGGCGTGGTGTTCGCGCTGGCGCAGGCTGTCCGTGCATTCACCGAACCGGGCGATGCAGTGATAGTGCAAACGCCGGTTTACTATCCGTTTTTTAGCATTATCAGCGACAACGAAAGGAAATTAGTATTCAATCCTCTGGTGTATGACAATGGAAAGTACTCGATAGACTACGAGGATTTTGAGCGTAAAATTATAAAACATGCAGTAAAACTTTATATTCTGTGCAGTCCACACAACCCGGTAGGCAGGGTATGGACGCGCGGGGAACTTGAGATAATCAACGGCATTTGCATTAAGCACGGCGTGACAGTCGTGTCAGATGAGATACATTGTGATTTTGTCTGGCCGGGGCATACACACACATGTTTTGGGCTGATAAACGAAAATGCCGTTATTGCCACGGCACCCACCAAGACCTTTAATCTCGCCGGATTGCAGTCTTCCAATATCTTTATCAGAGACCCAGAGCTGCGCGAAAAACTAAAAACTGAAATTGGCCGGAGCGGGTTCGGTCAGATGAACATGCTCGGTCTCGCTGCCTGTCAGAGCGCATATTCAAAGGGCGGTGAGTGGCTAGGTGCAATGAATGCATACCTCGCGGAGAACATCCGGTATATGCGGGAGTTTATTTCAGCGAGCATCCCAAAAATCAGATTCGTTGAGCCGGAAGGCACTTACCTTGTTTGGCTTGATTTTTCCGAGTACGGGCTTTCGCAAGATGAACTTGACCGGCGCATAACAGAAGACGCAGGGCTATGGCTGAGCAGCGGGATAACATTCGGAGCCGAAGGTGAAGGTTTTCAGCGTGTCAACATAGCCTGCCCCAAAGCAACGCTGATCACTGCCCTCGGCCAACTGGAAAGAGCTTTTTCTTGATATTTTATAACGACTCAGAACCTTGTGCTCGGACGGCTATATCTGTTCCCGCAATCGCTCAGTGGCGCTTCCATGCGCCAATTCGCGAGCACTCCACCGTCCATGGTTGCGTTTTGCGTGAACAGATACAGCCATCCTCACCGGTTCTGAATAGATACGATATTTTTAACGTGAGATGATTATGGATAATAAACTTGTATATCTGGACAATGCCGCAACCTCTTTTCCAAAGCCGGAAAATGTATATGAAGCGGTTAATAGAGCAATGCGCGAAGATTGCGGAAACCCGGGCCGTTCCGGGCATAAACTCTCCTTGTCCGCCCGGAGGATCGTCGACGACGCAAGAATGCTGTGCGCGCAGTTATTCAACGCTCGGTCGCCGGAAAACATCATTTTTACCAACAATACGACGACTGCATTGAATATTGCCATAAAAGGGATACTCGAAAACGGCGACCATGTGATCACAAGTTCGATTGAACACAACTCGGTGTCCCGCCCACTCAAGTTCATGGAACAATACAATGTTGAAGTCACAAAAATTTCTGCGGATTTGTGCAGCGGCGTAGATATAAACGATATAAGAAAAGCCATACAGCCTAATACAAGGCTGATAGTCTGCACCCACATATCAAATGTAACAGGGACAATAAATGATATAGCCTCAATCGGCGCTCTTTGCCGTGAAAAAGGAATACCTTTCTTAGTGGATGCCGCTCAATCTGCGGGAGCCAAGCCAATTGACGTACAGGGCGAGCAAATCGATATGCTGGCTTTCCCCGGGCACAAGGGATTGTTTGGGCCGCAGGGGACCGGCGGGCTGTACGTTGATCCCGGACTAGAGCTTAAATCCCTCATACAGGGCGGGACGGGAAACTTCTCGGAATCACTAACGCAGAATATGGACTCAATGCCGGAAAAGTTTGAGAGCGGCACGCTCAATACACCGGGACTGGCTGGTCTGGCAGCCGGGATACGCTTTATACTTGAAACAGGAATCGAACAGATCATGCGCCGGGAAACGACTCTGACAAATCGATTAATAGAAGGCATATATAGCATTGACGGGGCTAATATCATAGGTCCTGGATCAAATACTGACAGAGGGAACGTTGTATCACTCCGGATCGACAACATCTCCGCCGAGAACGTTGCGCTGATTATGGACACAGCCTTCAATATTGCTGTCCGCGGCGGCTTACATTGCGCGGCTGACGCGCATCGCAGCGTCGGTACACTTGATGGCGGAACCGTCCGCATCAGCCCGAACTACATGAACTCAGAAGAAAATATTGACTACTGCCTGTCTGCTATTAAAGCTTGCGCAACGGGTCTATAGAGGGGAGCCGGAATGGAACGGTATGCAAGGCAAACAGTATTTCAGCATATTGGCAATGAAGGGCAAAAAAAGCTTCTTAGCTCAAAGGTAACGATTATTGGAATGGGCGCTTTAGGTACGGTGGCCGCTAATAACCTTGCCCGTGCAGGCATCGGTTATATCCGAATGGCGGATAGGGACTATATAGAGCTTACCAACCTTCAACGTCAGGTACTGTACAACGAGGACGACGCGGCGCAAAGTCTGCCAAAGGTGATCGCGGCTTGCAACCATTTAAGCAAAGTTAATTCAGAAATTATTTTCGAGCCTGTTATAACCGATGTCAATCCGTCAAATATTGAAGGGCTGATAAGCGATGTTGATCTGGTTTTGGACGCTAACGACAATTTTGAAATAAGATTGCTGATAAACGAGGCTTGCAATAAGTATAGCATCCCATGGATATATTGCGGCGCTCTGGGCAGCGTAGGGATGACAATGAACATACTCCCATATGACGACAGCCCTTGCCTTAGATGTTTTTTAGGGGAATCAGTATCTTCAACAGGCGAGTCGTGCAGTACAGTCGGTGTATTGAATATGCTTACTGTTACGATGGCATCACTGCAAACAGCGGAGGCAGTAAAAATCCTTCTGGGTTCAGACCGCATCCGCCGGGAGTTATTGACGGTAGATATATGGGAGAATCGCTTTGATGCTATTAAACTTGAAAAGGACCCGGATTGTCCTATTTGCGTCCATAAGGGATATGAGTATTTGGGGAAAGCGGCTGGTTCATATACCACCAATCTATGCGGCAGCGACTCGGTTCAAATAGTTCCTCCGAGACCTGTGAAGGTTGACTTCGCCAGACTGGCGGATAAACTGAAAAAAATCGGTACCGTAGATGTCTCGCCGTACATGTTAAGGTTTTCAGACAACAAATATGAAATCACGCTATTCCAAGACGGCAGGGCAATTATAAAAAACGCGATCGACGGAAACAACGCAAAATCCATATACGCAGAATATATTGGCCTTTAAGGAGCTGTCTGGAAATAAAGTCGACAAGATTGCCGCAGGATTTTTGTCGGCAGGCGAGGCATCAAAACGCACAAATGCTATGTGCCTTGCAAGTTTTGATAACGAAGCATGGCGGCAAAAAGACAAGGCAAGATGTCGAGTTTATTTTCAGATAGTTCCTCAGTCCGGAAGACCATAGATTCGCATAGCATTATTATAGAAAAAGTTTTCATGGTGTTTCTCGGGGATGACGCTTTTAAACAACCGGATATAATCCCCGAAGTCGGTCAGAGGCCAATCTGTGCCGAACATGAATTTTTCGTAATTATCAACATAGTGGATCCATGTCTTGAGTTGTTCGACGTAGCCGCTCTGATGGCGCAGATAGTCCGCTACGTCGAATTTTCCTGCGATGAGCCCTGATAAATCCGCCGCAACATTATCATTCTTTTCTACAACAGCTGCCGCATCCATTAGCCACGGATTCCCGTAATGGCACATCACAAACTGCACCTGCGGAAAGTCAACGGCGACCTGATCCATAAGCAGCGGATGGGCATAGCGCAGCAACGCACGGGAGTGAGCAGTGACCCCCATGTGTACCGCAACCGGCTTTCCATATTTCTGTGCCAGTTCATAAAACGGCGTATAAACCGGATCGCTTAAATAATAGTGCGTATAACCGGCGTATATTTTTAAGCCCACGCAATCAGCAAGGCGTAGGGTTCTTTCAATCGCAGCTATTGACTGATCTATTTTATCAGGTTCAAGCGCGTCCCCCCCGACACCTGTGCAGTAGCTGAGGAAATCAGGATAAACCGGGCTTTCACCTTCCATGCTTATGTTTGTCATCACAACGGCACGTGAAATATTCTCTTTCGCAAAGACCTCCTGTAAATGCGCTTCGGAGACTACATGGCCGGCCTGTTTTGCGAGATTATCAAAATGCGGGACACCTTTCCGAAAGTGGATATGCGCGTCTATTACTTTCATACTCTATACCTCATGAATGATTTTGCAGTCATTATATCTTACATGAACAATACTATCAATGCTTTTTGTTCGGTTTTGCTTTCTTGATGTTTAGATTATTAAATGATATAATTCTTTTCGGTGGTGTGAAAGGAGGGATGCAGAAATGGAGCAAAAAAGCAATGATAGTGATCAAGCGGAAAAACAAGAGTATAAAACACTCTGGAATATAGGTTTTATCACTATACTTGTCTTGGGCTTTATGGGCGGAACCGCCAATCAAATGGTGACCCCTCTTTTGTCAAAATATACGCTCAGCCTTGGCGCGTCACTCACTCTCGCAGGCTCAATCACAGGTATTATGAGCGGTATTGCGATGTTTTTGCGTCCGTTTTCAGGAGCAGCATCCGACCTGCTCAACCGTAAACATGTCATGATTGCCAGCGGCCTTGTCACAGCGACAGCCTATGCAGGTTATCTGCTTTTCAACAGCATTCCGGCAGTAATCATCTGCCGTGTCTTGCAGGGTTTTTCATTTTCTTTTATGAGTGTTGCGCGAACCGCTTACGCCACAGAGTATATACCAAAGGACAAAATGGGAGAGGGCATAGCGTTCACATCATTTGGAATCGTCCTCTCACAGGCAATGGGTCCCAATATCGGAATATGGGTTTCGGAAAACTGGGGATTCGACGGATGCTTTCTGGTAGCGCTTATACTATCCATTTTAGGGGCAACGCTGCTTCTAACCCTGCCTTACAAACATAAAAAAGGATCTTTCAAATTCAATAAAATAAAGCTCAGCAACTTGATTGCCGTCGAGGTAATACCCTATGCGCTTATCGCGGGTTCTATTTTCACTACCGTTCAGTTGGCAAACGCATTCATCGTTTTGATCGGAACTGAAAGGGATATCCCTAATGTCGGACTCTTCTTTACCGTATTTTCCATTTTCACATTGATACTGCGGCCTATATCCGGCCGCATTTTGGATAAATACGGACTGCCTGTTTTATTGTACCCCTCCTTTCTGTTCGCGTCCGTCACAATGGTACTGATCGGTTCTGCCAATAGCCTTATATTTCTGTTAGTAGCAGGGGTTACGAAATCGCTCAGCCATGGGGTTGCTATTCCCAGTATCCAAGGCGCATGTATAAAGAGGCTCGGCAGAGAACGGGCCGGTGTTGTAGCCGCAACTATACACATGGGTCAGGACCTCCTGGGGTCATTGGCGCCGCCGGTCGGCGGTTTTATAGCCACATATCACGGATATGGGAATATGTACTATACTTTCGCCATCTTTGTCTTGTTGGTGATTCCTGCCTATATGTTTTTGCGCCGCTGTGAAAACAAGTAGTTTATGATACTGAAAGGATTGTGTTCATATGGACTCGACATATCTTGAGAATGAAACCGAAACACCAGTGTCCGCATCAGAAAGACGTATCAGGATCATGATAGACGCGACACCTTTGTGCTGTGAGTTGTGGGATGCCAGCTTCAATATCATTGACTGCAATGCGGAATCAGTCAAATTCTTCGGGGCAAAGGACAAGCAGTCGATTATTAACGGAATTTACAATTACTCGCCCGAGTTTCAGCCCGATGGACAGCGTTCCGAAGAAAAATCCGCAACATTGCTAAAAAAAGCATTTGATGAGGGTCGCTGTACCTTCAACTGGATGCACCAGATGCTAGACGGCACTCCCCTGCCGGTAGAGGTGACGCTTGTGCGGATGAATTATAGGGACGAGTATGTAGTAGCCGCATACTCACGCGACATGCGTGAGCATAACCGCATGATGGCGTCAATAGAACAGCGAAATCAGTACCTGAACACATTAAACGATTTATCCGCTACACTGCTTGAGGCGGGCGACGAGAACTTCGAGTCCAATATATATCAGGCTATGGGTATGCTCGCGAAAGCAGTCGACGTTGACCGCGTGCGCGTTTGGGAAAACAATATCGTTGAGGGAGAGTTGTACTGCACAATGTTGTATGAGTGGTCGGATGAAATAACCTCTCTGCAAAGCTTTGAAAATACCGAGAATATATCCTACCGCGATAGTATTCCGGGATGGGTGGATGTATTATCGCGCGGTGAGTGTATAAACAGCCCTTTGAGCAACATGGCGCCGACAATACAATCGCAGTTAACTCAGCGTGGAATCAAGTCCATACTTGTTGTTCCTGTATTTATACATGATGAGTTTTGGGGTTTTATCGGATTTGACGACTGCCATAAAGAACGTGATTTTTCAGACAACCAGGAAATGATCCTTCGCTCTGCCAGCAGAATGATAGCTAACGCACTAATACGAAATAGTATGACACAGAAAATACGACGCTCGGCTGTGCAAATAGAAACGGTCGTTGCCAATCATCCATGCGTCATATGCTGTGTTAACAGTGATGAAAAAATAACGCTTTTCAACGGAATGTATCTTGATAGGCTCGGACTCAATTCTTCAAAGTTTATCGGCAGAAGTCTTGAAGAGACAGGTGATAATCCCTTCTATATGAAGATCGTTGGTAGTATAAGAAAGACTTTTATCGCTGGTGCGCAAGACTACATTACCAAACATGAGAATATCATTTATCATTTTCGGACGACCCCTGTTTATGATGACAGCGGCAGCATAACTGATGTTATAGCCAGCATAGACGATATAACTGAAATTGCAATGTTTACTTCTGTTTTGGAAAACTTGCTCAACAGCATCAACTCAATGATCTATGTTAACGTTCCGCATACAGGTGAGATTCTTTTCATGAACGATTATATGAAGTCTCATTTCGACATCGAAGGCGACGTAACCGGACAAATATGTTATAAAGTTTTTCAGGAAAACCAGGATGGTCGATGCGTCCATTGCCCCTGCATTGAGCTTGATAATGAACCGGACAGGATAATTGAATGGGAGAAACACAATACATTGACCGGAAGCGTTTGCCATAACATGGACAGATACATCCAGTGGCCTGATGGAAGAACAGTTCATCTTCAACATTCTGTCGATATAACCGAACTGGTTTTAGCAAAAGAACTTGCGGAACAGGGCAGCCGCGCGAAAAGCGGCTTTCTGGCAAAAATGAGTCATGAAATACGCACACCCATGAACGCAATTATTGGCATGACTGAACTTGCTTTGCGTGAAGACATTTCGGATACTGTCCGCGAACAAGCAATTGCGATTAAGCACGCCAGTTCAAACCTACTGACAATAATCAACGATGTTTTGGATTTTTCAAAAATCGAAACCGGCAGGTTTGAAATCGTTCCTGCAAACTATTCTGTTTCGTCACTGATGAACGATGTAGTCAGCATTATAAGAATGAGGGTGCTTGATTCACAAATACGCTTCGCAGTAAATATTGATTGCAACATACCCGGAACATTATTTGGCGACGAAGCAAGAATACGCCAGGTACTGATAAACGTTTTGGGAAATGCCGTGAAATACACGGAAAAGGGTTATATATCATTTATAGTCAAAGGCGAATTTGTTGATGAGAGCACCATCAACATTACATATGAGGTCAAGGACAGCGGCAGGGGCATCAAGCAGGAGGATGTCGATAGATTATTCGAAGACTTTACGCAGTTCGACATGGAAAAGAATCGGGGCATCGAAGGGGTAGGACTTGGCCTTGCCATCACGCACAACATCGTAAAGACAATGAGTGGAATAATAAATGTCCAATCCGATTATGGCGTGGGCAGCACCTTCACCATCACAATTCCGCAAAAGTTTCATGATCGCGAGAATCTGGCCTCGGTTAATTACCCGGGTAACAAGAGTGTGCTTCTATATGAACGCAGGGAGGTGCACGCCAATTCCATCATCCATACAGTTGACAATCTTGGCGTACACGCTGCGCATGTAAAAAGCGATTCCGAATTATATAGGAAACTCTCGTCGCGATCATATGACTTTATTTTCACTTCATATGCGCTTTATAAAAAAAACAAAGAAATTATATCGAGGTTCGGTGGAGACTCGAAGATTGTAACGCTCACTGAGTTTGGCGAGGTTGTGCCGGAGAACGACTTAAATGTGCTTGCTATGCCCGTGTATTGTGTATCAATAGCGAATATTATAAATGGCGCAAGCGACAGTTTCTCTTATGACGTCAGTAAAGAATCTGTCGTCAGGTTTACAGCACCCAATGCAAGAGTTCTCATAGTGGACGATATAAATACAAACCTAAAAGTAGCTCAGGGTTTGCTGTTGCCATATTGCATGCATGTGGAGTTATGCAAAAGCGGAGCAGAGGCAATAGAGTCGATACAATCAAAGGATTATGATCTTGTCTTAATGGATCACAAAATGCCTGAAATGGATGGCATTGAAGCAACGCTGCGCATCAGAAAAATGGGCGCTGTTGATTCATATTTCTCGAATGTGCCGATTGTAGCGCTTACTGCCAATGCCGTGTCCGGCACCAAAGAGATATTTTTGGAAAATGGCTTTGACGATTTTCTTGCTAAACCCATTGATACTGTTTTGCTCAACTTGATACTTGAAAGATGGATTCCAAAAAGCAAACAGGAAGATTTCTCGCCGGATCAAAATTTACCCGGCGACACAAACTACCTTAAAATTGAAGGAATAGACTTTGAAGCGGGGGTTTTAAAATCAGGCGGGACGACTGAGCTGTATTTGGAAACGCTTGCTGCATTTTATGCGGATGTATCAAGCAGAATCAAGGAGATTGGCAATTGCCTTGAAAAAGGCGACATTCCATTGTTTACAACCTATGTCCACGGGTTAAAGAGCGCTGCCATGATAATCGGGGCGACTGAGTTGTCCGAATCATCGAAAGCTCTGGAAATAGCAGGCAACGCAGGCGATTTGGCTTATATTGAAACGCACACATCCAAGTTTCTGTCGGCTTTGGAAAATCTTCTCGGTGATATTGGCACAGTATTGAAGTCCGCAAAGTCAAAGGAATCCTCTTTTAGTTCGGAAGCATTAACGATGATGCTCTCTGAAATGAAAACAGCGCTCGGTGCTTTTGACGCCGGTGCTATGAACTATACGCTTGGCAAATTATTAGAACTGACGCAAGGAAGAGATGTCAATGCTGTGGTAAAGAAAATATCTGATAGTATTTTGATGGGTGAGTATGACGAAGCAGCCGTTCTGGTAGACGCTATAGAGCAGGAACATAAATAGCCTCCCAGCGCAAGGTTCGCAGCAGTTATATTCGCTAATCATTGACCGCCTGCCGCTCAACTCCCGCAACAGCCTCATCCACTAGAGCGTACACATTAAGCGAAACTTCCGCTGCCAGCACGTCTTCCAATCGAGGTTTTGTTTTAGGACGGCGCGGCGTGAATACGGTGCAGCAATCCTCGTAAGGCAATATTGACGTCTCAAATGTCCCGATTGCCCGCGCACGATCTATGATTTCCTTTTTATCAAGCGCGATGACCGGCCTGAAAACCGGCAGGCTGACACAATCTTCAGTGACGGCAAGCGCCTCGGCTGTCTGGCTTGCGACTTGTCCTAGGTTTTCGCCAGTCACAAGCGCGGTACAGCCGTTCATAGTCGCTATGCGCTGAGCTATGCGCATCATAAACCGGCGCATGATCACCGTCAGCAAGCCTTCCGGGCAACGTTCACGTATCTCTTCTTGAATACGCGTGAAAGAAACCATCTCGACCATCATCCGCCCGCAGTATTTAGTCAGAATTTTCGCAAGGGTCAAAACTTTATCTTTTGCCATTTCCGATGTATAGGGGAATGAGAAAAAATGTACAGGGATAATCGAAACGCCTCGTTTTGCCATCATATGCATAGCGACCGGGCTGTCGATGCCGCCTGACAACAGCGCAACCATGCGCCCTCCGACACCAACGGGCAGTCCGCCCGCGCCCGGCTCTGCAGAGCCGTGTACATATGCAGCAAGGTCGCGCACCTCTACATTGACAACAAGCTCCGGCGCATGCATGTCAGGCTTCAGATGAGGGAACCGCTCATGCAGCAGCCCGCCGACATATTGAGACAACTCGATAGAACCCATCGGAAAACGCTTATCTGCCCGCTTTGATTCTACTTTGAAAGAGCGGGCAGCATCCAATTGCGGCCCAAGATAAGCCACAGCAATATCAACTATAGCGTCCTTGTCCTTAGCGCAAGCCGCCGCACGAGTAATCGAATTCGCGCCGAATATCGTCTTGGCCGCTTCAAATGCGCCATCCATATCACAATCGCCGCCAGGCTCCGCATAGACCGTGGACTGCATACTATATACATTAAAATTCCCGAAAGGCCGCAACCGTCGTTTTATATTGGAAATAAGCTTAATCTCAAACTCCCGCCGATTAAGCCCCTTTAAAATAATCTCACCTTGCTTAAGTAAAATAATATCATCCATAAAAGACCTTCTCTTATTGTAACTGTTTACATGTTACTTGTTAGCATGTTCATGCGATATTGTATCGCTTCCGCCAGATGCGCCGGGGCTATGCTGTCCGATGTTGCCAAATCAGCAATTGTCCTTGCAACTCGCAAAGTCCGATCATATGACCGAGCTGTCATAGCAAGACGAAGAAACGCGTCACGCATCAGTTTTTCACCCTCAGGAGTTAAAGCGCAATACTCCTCTAGTTGCTTCGAACCAATGTGAGCATTGCATTTGAGGCTCGTACCCTCGTAACGCCGCCGCTGAGCTTCGCGCGCAATGTTTACCCTCGCGCGGACATATGCAGAACTCTCGGCATTCGGACGTTCACGCAACTCATCATACTCTAGCGGCGGCGTCTGAATATACATATCGATTCTATCAAGCAGGGGGCCGGAAAGACGCTCATTGTATCGCTGGATGGCGCTGTCGGAGCAGGTACACCGTCTTGAATGATGCCCGTACCAACCGCATTTGCAGGGGTTCATAGCACAAACAAGCATAAACCGGCTGGGGTATGTGACAGAAGAGGCCGCGCGAGAGATGGTTACTTGCCCATCTTCGAGCGGTTGGCGCAATGACTCCAACACATCGCGGCTAAACTCGGGCATTTCGTCAAGAAATAGAACGCCGTTATGCGCAAGCGAAATTTCTCCCGGTTTCGGGTTCGACGTGCCTCCCGCAATAGCAGGCGCTGAGACAGTATGGTGCGGGCTGCGGAAGGGCCGTGACGATACGATTGGCTGATTCCGGTTAGTCAAGCCCGCCACGGAATGTATCTCCGTTGTTTCGAGCATTTCATCTCGGCTCATGTCGGGGAGGATTGTCGGCAGCCGCTTTGCAAGCATGCTTTTTCCGGCACCGGGAGGTCCCGTGAGCAGAATATTATGCCCTCCTGCGGCAGAGACCTCCAGTGCTCGTTTAACGTTCTCTTGCCCTTTGACCTCCGAAAAATCGAGGCTCGGACTGTGACTCGGAACTGGTTCGCTCGCAGCAGCCTGCTCAATTGTCTTAGTGCCTCTTAGGTGGTCCAGCAACTGGCTGACATGGGCGACGGGATATACTTTGACACCGGAAGCATATGCGGCTTCTGCTGCGCTGTCGGCGGGGACGAAAAGTTCCCTGATGCCCAACCGCTCAGCGCAAAGGGCCATAGGAAGAGCGCCTGCAACATGCCGAAGCTCGCCGGACAAAGACAACTCCCCAAAGAAAGCAGTGTCGTCCGGCAAAGGGTCAATACTGCCGGATGCTATCAGAATGCCAAGCATTACGGGCAAATCGTAGACAGTTCCTGCCTTGCGCATATCAGCAGGGGCGAGATTGACAGTAATCCTGCTGATCGGAAACCACATTCCGCAGCTCTTAGTCGCGGCTCGGACACGCTCGCGCGCCTCTTTTACAGCAGCGTCAGGAAGTCCTACGATATCAAAAGCAGGCAGTCCGGAAGACAAATAGCATTCAACTGAGACTTCATAACCGCTAATCCCGCCCAATCCAAGCGACCGAACCTTTGATACCATAACACCTAACTCCTAACACTTAACTCTTTTCTGATTGTATCACATAAACCGTAGGGCTTTCAATAATTATTATAGTGCGCAAAATGTGTAAAATTCAACTGCTTTGCATAAAAAGATTTACAGTTGTCAGCATTACTGTTATAATATGATATTACATTAGCGGATAAATTACATCATGAAAGGATGGATGAATATGGCGAGAAAACTAAAGACGATGGATGGAAACACTGCGGCGGCACATGTGTCTTATGCGTTTACCGAAGTAGCCGCGATATACCCTATCACACCGTCTTCCCCTATGGCAGAACATACCGATGTTTGGGCTGCGGAGGGCCTTGAGAACATTTTCGGGCAACAGGTCCGCGTTATCGAGATGCAGTCCGAAGCCGGTGCAGCCGGCGCTGTTCACGGCTCGATACTAAGCGGCGCATTGACGACAACATATACCGCGTCGCAAGGTCTTCTTTTGATGATCCCGAACATGTACAAGATCGCAGCTGAGCAAATGCCCGCCGTCCTCCATGTGTCGGCGAGAACAGTATCGACTCATGCGTTGTCTATTTTTGGGGATCAGAGCGACGTAATGGCCTGCCGCCAGACCGGCTTTGCGATGCTAGCCGCGACGAGCCCGCAGGAGATCATGGATCTCGGCGCCGTCGCGCATCTTGCGGCAATTAAAGGCAGCATGCCGTTTCTCCACTTCTTCGACGGTTTCCGCACTTCTCACGAGATGCAAAAAATCGAGGTGTGGGATTTTGATAAACTTGCCTCAATGATCGATCAGGATGCGCTTGCAAAATTCCGCGCCCGGGCGAACCTCCCTGCGCACCCGGTACTGCGCGGGTCGGCGCAAAACGGGGACATCTTCTTCCAAGCGCGCGAAGCAAGCAACAAAGCGTATGAAGCCCTGCCGGGTATCGTCGAGCAATGTATGGCTCAAGTCAATGCCGAAGCCGGGACAGATTATAAGCTGTTTAACTACTACGGTGCGCCGGATGCGCAGCATGTCCTCATAGCAATGGGATCCGCTGTTGATACGACAGAGGAGGTCGTTGACTACCTTAACGCCAGGGGAGAAAAGCTCGGGCTTGTCAAGGTTCGCCTGTATAGGCCGTTTTCAGCACAACATCTTGTTGCTGCACTGCCGAAGTCAGTCAAAGTCGTCGGCGTACTCGACCGTACAAAAGAGCCCGGAGGTATGGGCGAGCCGTTGTATCTCGATGTCGTTGCCGCGCTTACGGGAACCGATATTAAAGTAGTCGGTGGGCGTTACGGCCTTGCCAGCAAGGACACGACACCGGCTGCCATCATATCCGCATTCAGGAACCTACAATCCAAAGAACCCAAGAACAGCTTCACGATTAGCATCGTCGACGATATAACGAACCTGTCAATGCATATGAATGAAAATCCGGACACAACTCCGGAGGGCATAAAATCATGCAAATTCTGGGGAGTCGGCGGGGACGGGACTGTCGGCGCAAACCAGAACTCGATCAAAATCATCGGCGACCATACGGACATGAAAGTTCAAGCGTACTTCCAATATGATTCGCGCAAATCCGGAGGTGTGACCATCAGCCATCTCCGCTTCGGGGACAAGCAGATCAAATCAACTTACTACATCAACAAAGCCGATTTTGTAGCCTGCCACGTTCCCGCATATCTTGAAAAATTTGATATAGTTCAGGATATAAAACCGGGAGGGGTATTCCTAGCCAACTGTGCGTGGAATCTCGATGAGTTCAACGCCCGCCTGCCTGTTGCCGCGAAAAAGTATATTGCGGATAATGATATTCAACTGTATACCTGCGACGCAGTATCCATCGCCAAGGAAATCGGATTGGGGGGCAGGATAAACACGATACTCCAAGCTGCATTCTTTAACTTGTCAAAAATCCTTCCGATTGACGAAGTTGTGAAGTATATGAAAGACGCTGTGCAGGAGACCTACGGAAACAAGGGCGACGACGTGGTCAATATGAATAACGCAGCTATTGACAAGGGCATTGATAACGTCGTAAAAATCGACGTACCTGCGTCATGGAAGAGTCCAGAAGCTGATAAAACCCCGCCGCCCGCGCTCAAAGGCAGGGAAAGCGTTGTGAATTACGTTGAAAATGTCATGACGCAAATGAACCTGATGCAAGGCGACAAGCTTCCCGTTTCGGCATTTATTGATACCGAGTGCGGTTCGCTGATTCCGTCCGGGACATCGCAGTATGAGAAACGCAGGATTAACACAGACGCGCCGCGTTGGATACCGGAAAACTGCATACAGTGCAACCAGTGCTCATACGTTTGTCCGCATTCTATCATCCGCCCGTTCGTGTTCACCGATGCTGAGCTTGCTGCCGCTCCCGAGGGTACAAACGCAATCCCGATGACGGGCAAGGGCAACGAGGAATATAAGTATGCCATCATCCCGACGGTTCTGGACTGCATGGGCTGCGCATCGTGCGCAAATGTATGCCCCGCGAAAAGCAAAGCCTTAGAAATGATCCCGATAGATGAAGCGGCGCCGTCGCAGAAAGTATTTGATTACGCTTTTGCGAATGTAACAGCGAAGGAAACCGGATTTGCAAAAAGTACGGTCAAGGGTTCCCAGTTCCTGCGTCCGCTGCTGGAGTTTCCGGGCGCATGCCCCGGCTGCGGCGAGACGCCGTATGCCAAACTCATCACGCAGCTATACGGCGATAGGATGTTCATAGCCAACGCGACAGGATGTACCTCAATATGGGGCGGCCAGTCGCCGACGACGCCATACACGGTCAACGAAGAAGGGCGCGGCCCGGCATGGTCGAATTCGCTGTTCGAGGACAACGCCGAGTTTGGCTTTGGCATGGCGATGGCGATGAAACAACGCCGCGCGAGGTTAACCGCCAGCATTGAGAAATTGCTTACGCATGATTGGCTGAAAGCTGACAGTCCGATGAGCATCGCTGCTCAGAAATGGCTTGAGGCAAAAGACGACGGGGAGGCTTCGAAAGCTGCCTCCAAGGAGCTTGAAGAAGCGCTCGTATGGGCGACCACGCTGGACGACGAGGAGATTGAAGGCTGGAAGAAAGGCGCTCCTGACATATTTGAGAAATTCTTTGATAAGAAGAATAACCGCTGCAGCTGCGACCTTTGCAACTCAGCCCGTGAAATACTTGCCGACAAAGACCTGTTTGTAAAACCGTCCGTATGGATATTCGGCGGGGACGGCTGGGCATACGGCATCGGATACGGCGGGCTTGACCATGTGATAGCAGCCGGCGAGAACGTCAATATATTCGTGTTTGACACCGAGGTTTATTCTAACACCGGCGGACAGGCATCAAAGTCGACGCCGACCGGCGCTGTGGCGCAATTCGCTGCTGCGGGCAAGCCCATTAAGAAAAAGAATCTTGCGCAGATTGCAATGGCATATGGCTACGTTTATGTCGCGCAAATTGCTATGGGCGCGAACTATCAGCAGACGCTCAATGCCATCATGGAAGCTGAGAGTTATGACGGGCCATCTATCGTCATAGCGTACTCACCATGCATAGCCCACGGAATGCGGATCGGCATGGGAAAATCCCAGGAGCGGACAAAGAGCGCAGTCGAAGCCGGATACTGGAACAACTTCCGTTTCGATCCGCGCCTTGCGCTCGAAGGCAAAAACCCGCTGACTATAGACAGCAAAGCGCCGTCAGCCAGCTACAACGATTTCATCATGGGCGAAGTCCGTTACAGCTCGCTGTCCCTGTCATTCCCGGATCGCGCTAAAGAACTGTTCGCGGCAGCCGAGAAAGAAGCCGCAGAGCGCTACGATTTGCTCTTAAAGCAAAAAGAAATGTTCGAACCGAAGTAGAAAAAAACAAAAATCTCAGCAAAGTCAGGCGAGTCCTGATATAGATAAAAAAGGCGGCCGATAGGCCGTCTTTTTGTAACTGCTCAGAACCTTGCGCTCAGACGGCTATATCTGTTCCCGCAATCGCTCAATGGCGCTTCCATGCGCCAATTCGCGAGCACTCCACCGTCCTTGGTTGCGTTTTGCGTGAACAGATACAGCCATCCTCACCGGTTCTGAGCAATTACGTCTTTTTTATCTAAAGAACCAAAGAAGCAAAAGGGTAATCGCTGCCGTGAGGACAGCAAGATACGGCAGTACCAAGCTGAACACTGCAATGATTATGGCAACAATGTCTTTAAAAGTAATACGTAAATCATTGTTGCGTACGGACTCTTCTTCTTTGGCATCTGTCATCTGTTCTGCAGGGTGTTCCGCAGACTTCAAATTAGCTTTTCGTATACGCTCAATATCCTCATCTACACGCCGATTATTAAAAAACATACTTTCGTCCCCTGTCTACTGAGCTCCGTCTCCTGATTCTCGTCTCCTGTCCCCTGAGCCCTTACCGCGTGCGGTCTTCAGACCGCTCTAAACTTTATGGCACATTACAAAATGTCCCGGTTCGGCTTCTCTATTCACCGGAACGGACTCCCTGCACGAACTGTCCGCAATGGGGCATCTCGTGTGAAAACGGCAGCCGGGCGGAGGATTTGCCGGAGAAGGCACGTCACCCTCTAAAGCAGCCCTTTTTTTCCTGATACCGCGAGCATTCTTATCAAAGTTGATAGTAAGAGCAGCCGATAAAAGCGCCTTAGTATAAGGATGCAATGGATTATCAAAAATCTGATTTTTACCGCCATACTCTACTAGCTGCCCAAGATACATGACTCCCACATCATCGCTGATGAATTTGACGACAGAAAGGTCGTGGGAGATAAACAAGTATGTCAGCCCCATTGAATCTTGCAAATCTTTGAGCAGATTAATTATCTGCGACTGGATCGACACATCAAGCGCCGAAACAGCTTCATCGCAAACCATGAACTGAGGATTCACCGCAAGGGCGCGGGCAATGCAAATTCGCTGGCGCTGGCCGCCTGAAAACTGGTGAGGATAACGCGTGGATTGTTCGGGCAGCAGCCCGCATTTTCCAATAATATCAACCACTCGTTCATTCATCTCCCGCCTGCTCCCAACGATTTTGTGCTGCATCATAGCTTCTCCGACGATTTGCCAAACAGGCAGCCGGGGATTGAGTGAGCTGTAAGGATCCTGAAAAACAATCTGCATCTTTGTTCGCAGGCTGTTTAGCTTCTTCTTATCGGCGGCAAACACGTCGTCCCCGTCAAGTTTGACCTCACCGCCCGTCGCGGAAATCAGGCGCAGCAAAGCAAGCCCTGTAGTCGATTTGCCGCAGCCGGACTCACCGACAAGCCCAAGTGTTTTCCCGCGTTCGATTGAAAACGAGACACCGTCGACGGCTTTGACATGTCCAACTGTCTTTCTCATTACTCCCGCATAAATGGGAAAATGTTTCGATAGATTTCTAACCTCCAAAAAGGCGTTGCTCTCATCAGTCGCCGGCGCACGTTCCTCAACATTCATGACAGCGTCCATATGCGCTCTCCTTTAACTAATCTACTATACTTAATACAACCAACAAGATACGCTGTGGTCATCTGAAAACTCGTGAAGAGGAGGATACTCTTTTTTGCAGATATCCATAGCCTTCTCACAGCGCGGATGGAATGGGCAACCCTCCGGGCGCTCCGTCATGTCAGGGACATTGCCGGGAATAACTTTTAATCTGTCACCGGAGGTGCCCGAATCAGGTCTGGAAGCAATCAACCCTTGCGTATAAGGATGCTTCGGGTCAATAAAAAGCTGATCCACAGGCGCTGTTTCTGCGACCTTGCCTGCATACATGACAACCACGCGATCGCTCATCTCGGATATGACGCTCAAATCGTGGGTGATGAAAATGATAGAGGCGTTCGTCTGTGATTTGAGGTCATTGATCAAATCCAGTACCTGTGCCTGTATTGTAACGTCGAGTGCGGTTGTCGGTTCATCGGCAATCAGGAGTTTAGGCTGACACACAAGCGCCATTGCGATCATAGCGCGCTGGCGCATTCCGCCGGAGAGTGAAAACGGGTATTCGTTCGCGACACGCTCTGCGTTGGGTATGCGAACCAGTTCGAGCATTCGGATGCACTCTTCGAGCGATTCCCGCTTCGACATACCCTGATGGACCATCATCGGCTCGCTGATCTGCCGGCCTATTCTAAACACAGGGTTAAGAGAGGTCATAGGTTCTTGGAAAATATAGGAAATCTCATTCCCCCGGATATCGCGCATTTCCTTGTCAGAAATCATATACTTTTCATCGTCGTTGATTCGCAGAAGCGTCCTGCCGTCGAAAGTTATTTCGCCGCCCTCATATGTGCCCGGAGGGCTTTCGACGAGGCGCGTAATGGACATGCAGGATATGCTCTTCCCGCAACCGGACTCGCCCACGATGCCCAATGTCTCGCCGCGATTTACATGAAAACTGGCATCATCAACAGCAGGCAGCAAGCCTCTCTCGGTTTTAAAATACGTCTTCAAACCCTTAACATCCAACAAAACATCGCTATTAAACTCACTCATGCAAAACCACCCCAGCAATTTTTTCCCACAAACCGTAACAGATCAACATGTTACTCAATTAAGCCACATCCCCCGTCTCCTGACCCCTGATATCTGCCCCCTGATATCTGACCCCTGATCCCTGATCCCTGCGGCCGCAGGCCGCATTCAGCGTTTCATTTTGGGGTCTATCGCATCGCGCATACCGTCGCCGACCAGATTGAAGCACATAACAGAAATGAATATGCCAAGCCCCGGCGGGATCCAATACCACCATCTCTGCTGCAAAATCACGGGGTTGCGCGCCGCTTGAATCATAGTCCCCCACGTCGGAGTCGGCGGCGAGACACCCAGTCCGAGAAATGAAAGTGCGGTTTCCGTGAGAATAACAGAAGCCATGCCCAGCGTCGCGTAAACGATGACGTATGCCAGCACATTGGGGAGCAAGTGACGGAAAATACGCTTGAAATCACTGATGCCGAGAGCCTCGCAAGCCTGCATATACTCAAGCTCGCGCAGAGTCAGTATTTGCCCTCTAACGACGCGCGTTATGCTTGGCCAACTGAGTATCACGAGCACGCCGATAAGGGTTGGTATACTGCTGCCAAAAAGCGCGACTACCGTAATGCAAATCATGAGAAAGGGCAGGCTCATAAAAATTTCGCAAAGCCGCATAATGATGGTGTCGGCAAATTTGCCATAGAAGCCGGATATCCCGCCAAGAATTACTCCCAAAGCGCATTGTAACAAGGTAACTACAAGGGCGAGCCCGAGGGATATGCGCCCGGCGTAGAAAAAGCGTACAAACAAATCGCGGCCAAGCTGGTCTGTGCCGAACAGATGCTCTCGGTTCGGAGACAGTTCGCTGTTAGCGGTGTTCGTGGTGTATATATCATAGGGCGAAACCATAGGGACAATAATGCAGCCGAGCACGACGACGATAAGCACTACAATGCCCGCAACAGCCATTTTGTTCTTCCGGAGGCGGAAAAACACGCTGCCCCAATATGAGCGCTCGCTTTCCGAGCGAATTTTCTTTGTTTTTGTCTTTACGCTATCCATATCGGCGCCCCCCCCTATTCATATCTTATACGCGGGTCTGCGATTGCGTAGAAAACATCGGTAACGATCGTGCTGAGCAGAGTCAGCATCGCAAGCATCGTTGTTGTTGCAAGAATAATCGGATAATCGCGGAAACCGACAGCATCGACTGACACCTTGCCGAGTCCGGGAAGGCCGAAAATGCTTTCAGTAATAATCGCGCCGGAAAGGAGGGAAGGTATCCAGAATCCCAAAAGAGTAATAATTGGGATGACCGCGTTGCGGAATGCATGGCGGTAGATCACAACTTTTTCCTTGAGCCCTTTCGCTCTGGCAGTGCGAATATAATCGGACTTAATGACCTCCAGCATACTTGAGCGCGTGTAGCGCATAAAAGTTGCCGTCGACCCGAGTCCGATTACGATAGCGGGTAAGATAAGATGGTGCAGCCTGTGGGCGAAAGCCGCAAACGCATTTGGCGGGATATACAGCGGATTAGACAGCCCGAAAAGGGGAAACCAACCCAGATTCACGGAAAAGACCATTAGCAGTACCAACGCGAAAAAGAATGACGGCATACTTATCCCTATAAGCGAAAAAACAGTGAGCGAATTATCTACAACGGAATACTGCTTCGTCGCGCTGATGATTCCCGCAGGTATGCCGATCAGCATGGCAATCAGCAAAGACAGAGAGCTAAGTTGCAGTGTCGGCCCGATCATTGTACCCAAAACATCAATAACAGGGCGCTGATATCTGATGGAGCGCCCAAAGTCGCCCTGCAAGGCATTTGTCAGCCATTTGTAAAAGCGCAAAGGCAAGGGGTCGTTCAGCCCGAACCTCTCGATGAGGTCTGCCCTTTGATCGGCTGTCATCCGAGGATCCAAGAAACTTGCAGTGGGCCCACCGGGGCTAAGCTCTATGATGAGAAAAATCAAAATGAGTATTCCAAGAAAAACAGGAATAATCTGCAAAAACCTTCGCAACAGATAGGCTCTCATACATAATCTCCCCTCGATTAGTAAGGACACAGCGCCGGGGGATGCCCGGCGCTGTAAACCGCAGATAAAAGACTAATTCAATGTAATATCGCTGATGCCGCGTGTCCAGTTCCAGTAAGTTTCGATGTGCATGCCTTGCACGCGGTTGTTGACGACCCAAAGCGCATTGCGGTAAGCGACTATGATGGTTGGAATCTCATAGTTCATAAGCTGCGCCCACTCTTGGTATATTGCGGCGCGCCTGTTTTGGTCAAACTCCGTCTTGCCCTCAGCAATAAGGCGCTGGGAAGTCTCGTTATAGTATCCGCTGGCGTTGAAGCCGCCGGGGACAAACGCGTCGTAGTCGAAAAGAGCGCCTGTTGGATCGGGATCGATGCTGAGCGAGAAACCCATAGTATAGATGTCAAAATCCTTATCCCCGGGTTCGGGATCCATTGTGCGTGAAATGACCGTGGTGAAATCCATGTTTACAATATTAAGCTCAACGCCTATCTGTCTCCAAGTGTCAAAAGCAAGCTCGGAAAGCATCCCGGGCCATGGTGCTTCTTGATAAACAAGCCAATCAAGCGACATCCTGATGCCGTCCTTCGCTAAAACACCGTCGGAGCCTCTGACCCATCCGGCTTCAGCCATAAGCTCGGAAGCTTTGTCAAGGTCAAGTGCGTAATCATTCATGCCGGAAGTCGGGAACGCCCAAGATACGGGGGAAATCGGCGCAAGCCCCACAGAGCCGAGCTCAGCACCGAGCATAATGTTGATATAAGCCTGGCGGTCGAGCGCGTACATCAAAGCCTGGCGGACGCGCACATCGCTGAGTGTCGGGCGCAGGGTGTTAAACGCCAAATACTGATAACCGTTATCCAAGAACACCACCGGTGAAACGACATCCATAGCGTTATAAGCGTTGTAGTTGTCAATGGTCGTCGCCGGCTGCGCGAGGTCGATCTGTCCTGTCAAAAATGCGTTCTGTAAACTTTCTTCAGGCACTTCCAACATGAGTATGCCGTCGATATTCGGCATGTCAGGCGTATTCCAGTAGTTGCTATTTGTGGACAGCCTTACGAACTCCATCGGCCTGTATTCATCAAAGAGAAACTTGCCTGAGCCTAAAGGCTGAGAACCTTGGTCAAGCAGGTCGTTCCAGTTATCAAAGGCGTATACATGCTCCGGCATAATGCCGAAAACAAAGTTGCTGATATTGGCGGGGCTTGCAGTGCCGTCTTTAAAGATGAACTCAATCGTTCTATCGTTGACAATCCTGATTCCGGGATAGTCGGTGGTTTCGCCGGCTCTGAAGGCCTCGTAACCGAGCAGATCGGAGACAGCGTAAGAGCGAGGGCCGTCATAATCAGGATGCGACATGCTTCTGTAAGTAAACGCCACGTCGGCGGTGGTCAGAGGCACTCCGTCGCTGAATGTGATACCGTCCTTAAGGGTGAATGTATAAGTCAGGTTGTCGGCAGACATCGTGAAGTCAGCGATTTCCGGGACATACACGCCAGAAGCGTCATTGTTGACAAGAGGCTCGAAAACGAGCTGCGAGACATACGAATCATACAAATTGTTTGATAAGATGGACAAGAACTTGCCATCGATGCCCGTCGTGCCAAAGCGCAGGATTTGTTCTTCGCCCTGAGGCGGCGGGGGCGGGGTGGCGGTAGAAGTCGTTCCCGGAGAAGCTGTCTCACCTCCGCTGCCGGTTGGCTGGGGACTGTCAGTGTTGGTTGTTGTGGTGCTGTCGCCGCAGGCTGCGAGTATACCCATTAACATAATTGCGGTGATAAGCAGGGCTAAAATTTTTCTTTTCTTCATTGTTACTTTTTTCCTCCTTTTTTCATTAATACAGACGTATTACATTATTCAGAGGATAGCATAAATGCGCACTATTGTCAATTTTTTTGACATTTTTTTGTTCAGCCCGGATTGGTCGTTACTGTTCATGTCCCGCCAGAAACAGGCGTATTATGCGCCTTTTGTTCGGTCAGTTCCGGGATAAAACCGGAATTCCCTCACGGCAG